>Ga0316607_1000075_pt1 | contig 38839 bp, 58 predicted proteins | sample MIS2016062E_MG_FD_207674 | JGI IMG/M metagenome (GOLD analysis project Ga0316607, IMG submission 207674) | Microbial mat bacterial communities from Middle Island sinkhole, Lake Huron, Michigan, United States - MIS.2016.062E | ecosystem: Environmental > Aquatic > Freshwater > Lake > Sediment...
GCCAAGGGCTTGATTCGCTTGCATATCGTAGACTGAGTTCTGCCCTGAAGCTACTCCCTTGAGAATATTCATGCTATCAGAGATCGTCTTTTGGTTCTGCTGACTTGTACCAGGAAATTGAATGAGGTTTGTCGGTTGCTGCTGAAAAGGAGACGGGTCGTTTCTGTTGACCTGCGGAGGTGGTGCAAACTGAGTCTGCTGATTCGGGTTCAGTGTTTGGGGTTGCATATATCCACCGGTTTGGTAGCCTTGGATGTAACCGCCGGTTTGATACCCGGGAAGGCCAAGTGATTTTTCTGCCTGCATTGCTTGCATTTGTTCGGTTTCAGTATTAAGCGGGACGGCCTTGGCAGGAGTAACATATCTTCCAAGTGGGGTGTCTTGAACTGTCTCTCCTTCATGGACAATAGACGGCCTTCCCGTAGAATAGTCGATCATTGCCGGTTTATCAGGTTGAAGTATCCCATCTGCACCTTTTCCTGTATAAACACCCAATACTGAGGCAATTTTATCCTCTTCACTTGGCTTGCTTTTCAGTTGTGCGAGTTTTTCCCAATACCTCATAGTGTTGAAACCTTTCTACTGCTTTTGCCGATTCTCAATGTTATAGAATCTTTGTCGAAAGAAAGCAGTTCTATACTGTTAAGTTTTTTCAATGCTTGAATCTCATTCCATATATTAGTGAAATTTCTATTCAGAAGGTCTTGAACCCTCTTGTCATCCATTTGGATTTTTTCGAGTGTGTTCATAGTCTCCCGCAAGTATTGTTTCCGAAGTTTTCCGTAATATCTGAAATAAAGTAATTTATAGCACTAACTGAAATTGGAGCAGAAAAAACCCTTAAATCGAATACTCTGTTAGAGCCTTCTGCTACCGTGTTGCCTTCTGCAATTGCTCCGTAAGATAGAAAGAATGATCCTACCGGAAGAACGGTTAATTCAACCGGGGTTCCTTCGTCAAGGATTACATCGTCTTGGTTTGAAACAACAACAACAAACCCTTCTTGGAGAGTTATTGTGTCGGAGAGTTGCCATAGAGATGTTTTTCCGTCAGGGCCAAGACCAGTTGATCGAGTTACGGGAAGGCCTTCCCCGGTAATCACATCTACCCCAATTCTCCTTGAAAGCCTAAACAAGGCATTTCCAAGTTCCTTCTGAAAATCGACATCACTCATTCCGTTTTTAAATGGGAACTTTGCCTTATCATATCTTTCAAGAAACGCCTCTGATTTAATAAACCTATACTGAGAATCGGAAGTCTCAAAAGCAACTTGTAGTGGGTTCCCTCTTACATCTCTGTCGAAAAACAGTTCGACATCCATTGGAATATCTACAGACTTTGCTTTGGAGTTGATTTTATCATCGGCATATAATTCTATGTCTATTACTGAGTTCTCCCGTAGACCTTCCTCAGTATACCCTGTTGTCCCCTGCCGTTCTTTGTAAATCGGACTGAAGAAAAGGGAAAGGTCGCTCATTTGTTGTTGATAGGATTCGTGGGAAGTGGTAAATTCAGGAAGTCTCACCCGTGTTCGGATTGCATATCCTTCAGCCTTGAACGGATCGGCCTTATCAAGCCATGAATCGAGAATCTTTGAGTTTAAGCAGGCTTTTCGGGGATTATCTGTGTAAGGAAGGCCTGTTGCTGAATCATAAATAACCATTTGAAAATTATCATCATTATCATAAAGAGGGATGACTGACCCGTAGTTATCCGGTACAACAAACCCCGTATCCCCGTTCTCGCTCCACCCATACCCTTGTTCGGTGCTATTCCCATACTGATACGACCTTCGGTTTTCATTATTACCAAGGCCGTTATTCAGAATGTCCGTGTCATCTACAATTATTTTATGTGCTTCACCAGAGAAGGATAGAATGTACTCACCTGGATACTTGTATTCGTGCTTTCCTGACATGACAGTAGCAGATGTGCCGTCCCCGAAATCCATAAACACAGCCTCGGATTCATCCTCGAACTGTATTGTTACCGGAGCGACACCCCTGCTGTAAATAAAGTCCATTAAGACCCTTCGTTTGCGCCGATCTCACCACCCTGGGGAGGGACGGCCTGTTGCGGAGGATTCAAAACACCCTCCAAGTATCCATATTTCTCAACATACTTTGAGATGATGTGGTTCATGTTATTAATAGACTTCGCCATTGAAGTCACAATTTCACACACATGTAACGCTGCATCACTCGGACTTGCTGTTCCACCATTCATAAAATCTCCTTTTAAAAAATTGTAAGGTTTTCCAGTTATTAAAATAACTCTTTTCTATCAACTATGCCAACAATATTCTTTACGACCATTTTCTGACATTGGAATAATAATCGACATGAGCACGAGCACCCACACCTGGGAGTGGCAAAAGATACCACGCCTTATTATTTAAATCCTTAATAAATGACTCGTTTTTATACCCAAGTGCCTTCGGAGGCATTTTAGGAACGGGGTCACGATTTATAACACACCTTGTCGAATTTATAGGTAGCATTCTAAATTTATCCCGGAATATCCTACCACCTACCATTGGTGCCCCAAAAGTTAAACATCCGCATGGAATACCGAGTATTTGAGCCACGGTGTATGCACCGATAATAGCCAAGGCTCCTCCCCGTGAATGACCGAAAAATTGAACCCTCTTATTATGCCCTTCCGCAGAAACAATCTTCAAAATTTCATCCTTGAATTTTGTGAAAGTCTCATACCAACCTTGGTGCATATCTCCAACCTTTTTAATGCCATCAAGATTGTTAATCCAGTCAGGCAATTGCTTTGACCCTTGGAAAACAACCACAAGTCGGGTGGGTTCGTTTGAGACTATGCAGATATCATAGTCTCTTTTTAGTGGGTAGAAGTCACGCAAAGGGTTTTTGCGATATATTGGATTGTTGGGAGGGACATCTTTTCCTTCATCAAACAAATCCACAAGTTCACAATATTCAACCGCATCAAGCAACGCCGGAGAGTACTCATATTTACTCATTTCAACCCCCATCTGTTTTTTGAAATTCTTCCAAGTACGGATAACAATTGACACCACTCAATGTAATGTGCTGGAATTTTTTCATGAAACTTCTTTTCCCGCTCAAAAATTGACAATGGGAAAAACCGCACAGAATATCTGTTTCGATACTCCCCCCATATTATACCGATATGTGCATCGTAAGTACCTTCGCAGAACTCACGCCATGAACGGCATTTAGGCTCCGTGCAAGCTTTGCACCGTTCATTCGGGCAATTATCAGAACTTGGTCGAGCGATGTGGTTTTCATATAGACGATCACGCATATACCTTTCAGCTTTTAGGAAACACGCATCAATCAAATCAGCATGGCGGGCAAGGATATTCCCGAATTGCGAACTGTCAATGTGTACCCTACCCTCATGCATCTCTGTTTGCAGCGCATAGGCATAGTCAGTTTTAGCCGATTCTATAACAGGTTTCATGCGATCACGGTAAACGGTCATTTGCTTTGAAAGTACTTTAAAATCAAGAGCATGGTAGAGAGAGTAAAACAGTATCCCTATTACAATGCAGAGCGAAAAAATAACAAGGGAGAACTCCCCTTTATCAATTAGTTTTGTGATTAATGATACCGAACTATTCAGTAATATTTCCGGCATCTGTTTTCCGCTCCCTTACTATCTGTGCAATAGCCCCTATCCCATCCTTGACATCCTTAATTGTGACTGCACCAAAAAGCACTACCGTATCATCAAGGTCTTTGACATCGCAGTAAAACACCCCGTCCTCTATTAGCTCACCTTCGTGGGTGATAGCGTTGCTACAAATCCTTATCTGTCCTTCACGAAGTGCGAGCTTGTCACCTGTCAAGTCGATTCTATACAGTGCGAAGGTGCAGTCCGGAACTTCGATGTATTCTGTTCCGTTGATTGTTTTGATTTGTTTGCGTCCTGTTACTTTTAACATTTTGTCATTCTCCTTTTATAATTGATAAATAAAACTCTGTCTTGTAAAACCCTTTAAACCTGTATCAGCGGCACCCGACGAATAGCTAATAAGTAACCCGCTAACTAATTTTCTTGAAAATGTTATAACACCGTCCGTGCCGATAGTACAAGCCCCTGAACATGTTATACCTGCTGAAATAACTTGAACATTATCAACCTGCGTATTCGATGCAGGCCTAAGGTGTACAGGGAGTGTGCTTAAGGTTAAAGTAACCCCAGAAGCTGTACCTGTTGACTCTTCAATGGAAAGTGTCACAATTCTACCGGTAATCTGATATTTCACAAGCGTAGTTGTGTTTGTCGTTCTTCCGCCAACAGTCATTGTCACTTGCCCAGTAGCACAAATAGGATTCTCTAAGCCATCTTCGCCCTCTGTGTGTAAAAACGATTTACTGTCAATATCCTTCGCGAATAGTTTCGCCCCATCGGATACTGCCGATGCGGTGCCGTTGTTGATCTGCAATGAGCCTTCACTTTTAAACCTGCAATGCTCAAAGATGGTAGTACCTGTCTTTCGCAGTTGTATAGCTAAATCAGTACTTGATAATTCGTGGTCTGGTCGTATTGCAACGATATTTGCAAAAGCTGTCGATAATGCTGAACCTGTTACCGATAAGCCAATCGACGCAAACATATTATCGTTTGCGCTTGTGTTTGTGTTGTATGCAGCTATGCCTCTGATTACTGCTGTGGTAGGTGAATATATTGTACTAACAGTAAAGCTCCTTGACAATATGACACTTCCGGCATCATCCCAAGCATTCAACAGCCGAGTCCCCGCAGTTCCGAGGCTCCACAGGTTGCCGGAGGTGTCGGCGTAGATGCCGGTATATGATGCCGTTACTGTGGGAGCCGATGATAATATTTCCGGTATCTCCAAAAGTCCCGAATTGTAAACAGATAATGCTGTTCTTATCCCGTAACCGGTTGACGGAGGTGTCCCGTACCCAAGCTTTAAATCAAACCGTGATGGGATATATGTATACCCGTCAGCAGTCTGACTAAAAGTCATTTGCCCCCCAAGCCGATAAGTGTTTGAGTACATACCATAGCCCTGAAAATCGAAAAGAATATCCGTCGCTACAGTATTCCCGTTCGACCCTAAAGTATTGTTTCTGTTTTTCTTTGCCATTATTTGCGCAGAATGTGCCGCAGTTGTTGAAAAACATTCAAGCTCTAAAAGGTTTGCGTTTGCGGCAATACGACTGTAAAAACTATTATTAGCCGCAAGCGTTGCCCCGTTTATCGATATACCTGTTTTGCTTGTAGTCATTCCATTAGTAGCACTTGTCCACAACGGGTCAATCCAAGAGCGAACCCCCGCCGTAGTGCTTGACAGAATAAAACCACTTGTAGCTGGATTTCCAAGTGCCGCCTCCGCCCCGACATTTGCGGCGGATAACGCTACACCATTGATTTTGTATGTTTGACCGGTGGGAATGTTTATTCCGTGTGTAAACTCAAAATTTGTGTCTAATGAATTCGGGGCATATATCGCAGACCCTAAACCATTAGTATTAAAATCAAGTGTCCATCCGCTTGTATCGTCGATGTAATAAAGCGAAAACCTTCTTGGGTTTGCCCCTATCTGAAAACCTGTATCGTAATCTGGGAGGTAAAGGGTTGCTGGGTTTGCGGTGGGGTAAAGATTGCCGCCTGATTGTGTCCACTTACTCTGATAATCAACCCCGACACTCAACGCAATATCAGCACCATTGCCGGTTATTGTCGTTCCGTCAACTGACACTTGCGAAAGATATGACCCACTTGGAAAACTAATCTGTGAAACCTTTGTGCCGAGTATAGTTATTTTATCTGCTACAATCCAGTTCGCACTTGTGTATTTAATAATATACTTACGCACAAATACTAATTCTGATGCGTTGAAACCATCAAGATTAAGCGATGCAGGTTGTGCATTTCTTGCATCCGTTATAGTATTATATTGTGCTTGACCTTGTACGAAAATTCTACCGTGTACTAATAGTCCCGGATTCTCAAGCTCGTACACAACGGTAAATCTGGTGGTATCAAGTAAGGTTTGTACTATGCCATTATTCCAGTAAGGTCTGTTTGAAAGTAGAGGAATAATATCAGCGTTACCAGTTGACCATTGCGCACCATCTGCACCGATGTTCATTATTGTATAACTACCTGCTACAGTCGGAGCAGGAAAAGGATTGTCTTCGTCTAAGCAGCTTGATGCGGATACTGTAGGTCTACGGTTTGCCTCCGTTGTAGAATTTAATACAATTGTCGATTCATCACCGCCAGATATATGCTGTGTGCCTATACCTAAATGCTGATTCTTATGGTTCTCCCATCCGATAAAACCATGAATTTCTCTCTGATAAAACTCTACCGCTCCGGTAGTTCTGTTTAAAATGCCGATAGCTATCTGTACTTTTTTATAATCAAAAGAATCGACAGACCATTCAGTAGTCACGCCATCGCTCTGAAGAAAAATCTGTCTCGACCCCGGATATACTCCTGCGTGTTCTGGTGATGTCCAAGGAGTCGTTCTGCCGTCAATAGAAGTCGGTACATTGTTGACATAAGCGAGAGAACCGGAACCAGAAAGCGTAATAGTGTGAGCGACAAGATCACCTGTCATTACCACATCTTCGGGAGACTCGAAGCCGGTAGGCTCAAGGGTGATAGTGGAAGGGCGGTCGGTTAGTGAATTGTATACCGGATACCCGAACTCAAGAGCGTCCTCACCGCTGCTCACTCGTACAAATTGTCCGGCCTGCCCAGTGTATGCCGAAGGTGTATCTGTTAGGTCGAGGAATGTTGATGCACCTGTGCTTATTGGTACACCGCCTATTTTATATGTAGTCCCAAGTGGAATATCAACACCTGTTTCAATTGAAAAAGTTGCAGTTTTTTCGATATCCAATGTTCCGTCTTCAAATTTTACTACTTGGAATTGTTTAGTATTGTGGTATGAATATTCTGCACCTACAGTATTCGTATATCCATAATAATATCCACCATTCACACCTTCTGTTATTTTTGCAAACTCATTTGTAGCATTCTCAAAATCTTTAATAAAATATGTTGCACCTGTTTTTGATGCTATTGCAATATTGTTACCACCAAGATCAGTTCCATTTGCATTTATTGTACCTCCCCAAACAGATAGTCCAATATACATTTTCTGACCAAAGTAAGAATGCTCTCTTTCTATAGTAAGGTTTGACATACTGAGTATTGAGTAGTAATTATTGTTTACGCCTGTTGGCCCACCTATATTATATGTCGAAAAAGCAGACAATAACACCCCATCCTGAGAGCCTGAAGGCGTGAGTTTTGTACCTGACTCTTCCCAAAAACTATCCCCACCACCTATCTCGTAATAAACAGGGGTCGGGCTTCCATTATCATCACGGACTATTATTTTTTCGGAAGTTCTCCCGAAGGCGAACATCCCGTCTTTTATTCCACCGCTCTTTATAAACGAATCGGTTGCCCGAACTCTTATTACATCACGATATAAATCACTCATACTCCATCCTCGATTATGTTTGAGGTTTGATTTCCTGATTCGATGATGACAAATTCGTTGTCACCGGTTTCAATAATGTCCCCGATTATCTCTGGTACTGGAAGGACGCTAAGTGATGCTCGTCCCGGAACTGACACACTACCCCACATTTTCAACCCATTCAAAGAGTCCCAATTCATAATATTCTTAAAGAACATAGGGGCGAGTTTACTGTTTTGAATAGTCCCATCTGCGTAATTATCTGAATACTGAGAACCGTTGAACATTCTTACTGCCGGTTCTCCGGTAAATATCATTTCTGAACCGTTTCCAAGTTTAGCACAACTGCCCTCCGCAACCACCCCTATATTATCAGAAAGAAGTCTTGGATCGCCGTAAGTTGCAATAAACTCTCCTACCCGAGGTTCACCTGAGTTGATGACTACCGTTGTATCCAAATAGTAAGTGAAGTTCTTTCCGAAGACACAAACAGATTCCTGATAAGGGGCAAGTCGTGTTATTGATCCTACCGGTTTTTGGTTGTACTGAAATGCGGGATGGTAGTATCCTGCCCTGAAGATATTCGCAAGTTGTGAATAGTAGTATTCGCTGTCACGGTATCTTGCTACAAAGTATGCCCCTCCCGATACTGCCCCAAGTTTTCCACTTGGCAGTTCCTTGAAAAATCTCGTTTGCAGGAAGTAAAGTGGTTCGCCCGATTCTTTTCGTGCTCGGATTATTTCATCTGAGGCATCGTCAGATACGGTACGGCCAGACCCTGTTATTGCTGCAAAAGGAGCACCACTTGTAGCGGTTATTCCATTAAGGTCGCACACTCCAAAAATGGTATTACCACCTACAACTTCAATGTATCTTACAATCCCTATTTTGCCATCAGGGAAAACAAGTTGTTTGCCAATAATACTTTCATCAGAATATACCCCGCTCTTCACATAAAGAGAAACATCGGAGCCTGTTGGCTTTGATAAACTTATAAATTGAAGGTAATCCCCACCAATAACACCCCACACATTAGATTTAGAGGTGCTTACTACCGCTCCGTTTTCATCAGTAACAAATCCCTCTGAAGTGCTGATTACCTTTTGGATAATGAAAAGATCACCATCAATATTTATTATTGACCCAATATCGCTTGCCTGAAGAGGTGATTGGTCTGCATCTACGGTAAGAACCCCAGGTGTAGCACCAAGTCGAGTAACAAACACAGGTCGTGCAATCGGAACATCCTTCACCCAAATGTAGGTCTCGGTAGCATTCGCAAGGTCGGTAAGAGGGTCGTCGAGGTCTTCTGTTCTATAAAGAGAGAAGTGAGTCCAATGGTGGCCTGTGATTCTTGCAGAGAGGTCTTTGGGGACGGCCAGTGTTATCTGACAAGTAGTCGTATGTATTAATGTTTCTCCATCATATCTTTCTTCTCCTATCGGAGCCAACGGATACTGTTCTGCATAGTCTATTTCATCTCCCGATACAAACACCGGAGACGATTCTTGCAGGAGAATTTGACCCTTGGAAGCTTCCGTTCTTTGGTCGGTGTTTTTACCACCAACCAACCGGCTCATTGTGTATATGTATCGGTATCTTGGCATTTAATCTTTCCTTGAATCGTAGTGGCCTTTGGGGGTAAATGCTATGTAATTTTCAAGAGCACCGCTTGATATCTGCATGGTGATTTCAGTGGCATTAGTGCTAATACTAAGAACTGTTCCACCAAGCTGCTCTGCTACCCCTGTGACAAATGGATAGTTGTCAGCACCAGACCAAAATGTAGCCCTAAATATACCAGATGCAGCTGCAATATCCAAGGATGACAAGTCAACACTATACTTTAATTTGGTTCCCGCTACAGGTATTTTATTTTCTATCGAGTAAGTAGTTCCACTCGCAAGTGTTGAAGAATAAACACTATTAAAATATGAGAAAAACAGCTCACTATCTGTAATTGCAGTTGTTCTTACGGCGTTGTTTTTCATTGTGTTGTAAGAAACATAATCACCACTTGCAGTCATTATAAGAAGGCCGTATGCCGCTACCGGTTCGTCAGAAGGGTTTGTGTTTACCACAAGTGTTGATATTAACCTTCTTACATAAACCGTGGCACCAACATCAACACCCATAACAGACCTATATGTTTGAGCAGCATTTACTCCTGAATCGTTGTGGTCTGCGATGTATTTCAAGGCAATTCCCTCAGACTTTACGGCAAATACGCTTATAGTAGGGTGGTTACTTACCACAGGAATGCCAGACACGCAGCCACCATCGAGTGAAGACGAGTCAAACAGTGTATACCCAGATGGTGTCATAAGCTCAACATTAGATAGTGCCGTCATCGCTGTTATGCAATTACTAAAATTATAATCACCAAGAGACGAGTCACGCAATGTTATAAGACCTGGGTTTACAATAACAGTGTAACTGGTGCCTGAGTCGAATGATATGCGGGCATCAACAATTTGTGGTGATGAATTTGATTGTATCGTTTGAGACATTTTTCTATTGATAATATTGTTAATATTTTCTTTTTGGCCATCGGTTAAATCATCCCAACCGTCTGCTGTTATTTCAGAAAACGAGTCAGAAACAGTAGTTCCAAAATCTGTAACTTTTTTATTTAGAATATTATTTAAAACACCCCTGGCATCACTTGTGAATATTAGCGGATCATCCCATGCCGTTGATGTTATTTCAGAGAAATCAGGATTGACAGCTGCCCCAAAAGCACTTACATGCTTATTAATTCTGTTGCTAAAACTCTCTTTTTGGTCGTTTGTAAGGTCATCGGCCCATTGGTCTGCGCCAAAGTAGGTAAAAGTAATAGGCGTTGTCACCCCAAAGGCGGTGATTTTCCTGTCAATAATGCTTTTAGGGTCATTTTGGTCGGCTTCTGACCATTGAGTTGTATTAAGTGCAGCAAAATTTGAAGACATTGCCACCCCGAACAAAGTCATTTTTCTATTAATAATGTCATTGTATATCGGCCTCGGGTCTTCAAGTGCAGCGTATTCAGACTCTGAGATATGTGCGAAGTCAGGGAGAAGCCCGGGGACACCCTTGAGCGCCTCACCCATATCGGTAAGTTGCCGGCCAATGTAGTTGATATCATCGTGCTCGGGAAGGTCTCCTGCTACATAACCAGCGGTTTGAAGTGTCTCAGGTATTGTCGGCGCAGGCGTAAGCGTTGACGCAAATAATGGAAGTTCGGTAGGGTAAGCCATTTTTATTTCTCCTTAAAGTATTTGTCCACCGGTGTAGTATGTCTCACCGGCTCTATTTCCTGTAGAGGGATCATCATTATACGACCCCTCGTTATATCCCTCAAATCCGACAACCTGGTATCTACCGCTTATGACATCGGGGTTAGTGCTTGAACCACGGAATCCCCACACCTTAACCGGGACGGCCACGGCAGGTTTATCCGGTGCTTGTTCGTTTATCTTCCAATAGTGAACATTATCTTCTGAGAACCTAATTCGGTAATGCCCGTTTATATTGGTCAGTAAAAGATCGTTTTTAATTTCATGGAATAGTGATTCTCCTGCGAAGGGTCTTTTGTGAAAAGTTTCACCGGTTTCCAGTTCGTAGGTATCGAATATCCCGTCTATTTCTCTCCATCCATCAAGGGGTGAATTTGAATTATAAAGTCTATCACCAGCAAGGATTACAACTTTTTTCGATGCTTGAAGGAAGTGAGAAGTGTGGATAATAGGTTGCATAAAAGAGCCCTTGAAGGTTCTTGTTTGGTCGGCTACTTCTTGAACCGTAATAAACTGCTCGCCTTCCCCACCATCCACCACCCCGTAATCAAGGATATAGAGCCTGATCGAAGAAAACTCTTCAGACAAAACATCGTCCTCAAAAGAATATCCGAGTTTCAGGTACGACCCTAAAACCTCAGAATTAAGTGGTGGCCAGTTGTAGAGGTAGACTTTGTTGCTGAAGACCCCGTCTCCATCAGGAGGGCCCCATACTTCAAAAGGGTCTCCTATAACACCCTGATACTCAGGAATGTGAGGAACCATAAGATTCCCCATGTAAATAGGCAGAGGGATAAGAGTAGGCTCAGGTTGCCCGTCAGAAACTTCAACAATTTTAAAAATGTCATACGCAGTAATCGTCCCGCTTCCATAAACAATATCTTTCGCTGTTTGAAACTGATTATCGCTTGCATCGGCGTGAGAGTAAATCATGAATAATTTCTGATTCCAATTCTCAAACCAATCATATTCTGATGTTTCAAGGATTGACTGAAGTGTTCCAACCATTTCATCAGGGAAGATTGCGTAGTCTACACCACTATGAAGATACGACCCTCTCCGCCCCCGAACTTCGGTTTTAAAATCTCTCGCATTGTAAAGTTCTCCGAATCCACCATTAGGAACCCTTGCCATATCAGCAATAAGCCCAAGTCCCGACCCTGAGTACATTCTTTCAACTGCGGTTTGATTTTGCTGCCTTGATTGGGGTCGAATCCTTCTGCGGTTCATACAAGCCTTGTCGGAAATTGGTTAGACATAAGACTGCCTTGATCTAAATTTCCGTAGGCTTTGAATTTTTTCATGTGGACTTGTTCAAACTTCATTTGTCGCTCACTTTTCCCGTAAGCCGACTGTTCATAAAGGCCGACCGCTCCGTCAATAATTGCATCGAGCCACTTATCGGTATCAATCAACAGTGAAGCACTCTCGTTATCCATCGGGTTTTGTGGTGTCCAGTAGCATTCCACAAAAATATCGGAGTTAAATTCACCGAAAACAGATACTTGACCGGGATTATTACCTCTTTGAGAGACAATCTGTGCAGGAATCTCATAAAAGACTCTTTCATTGAGCCAATTCTGCATATAAGAAGGGTAATCCATCGGGGAATACGGTTGATACCCCGGATAATACTTGTCGGTAAAAAGCCTTCTTGCTTTTCTTATGGTAACAGGCTCACCATCCACTAAAAGAGTGGTTGCAAGCGTTGTATTATTAAGAAGGTATCGGGATTGGCCTTCCACAACCTGAAGAACCGGTATTGGTTCCTCAGGATTATCAACGAAATAGACCATTTGAGAACAATCTTGATTTACAAGATTCAAGTAAGACCGGGATACATACTCAAGTACCCGGTCTCGGGAGACTTCCGGCATATCCTGGTGAACTATGTCAACAATTTGCCCTGTACTCCAACTCATCTATTCCCTCGTCTTTCAGTTTTTCGATACATCGCTTGTCGATTTCATCAACAATCTTTTTGTACTGCCCCTGAGACTGCCATCCCTCGCCTGATTTCTTGAGTTCTTCAATCAAACTTGCCTTCTCAGAAAATACTTCATTCTCAACCGATTTGCGAATGAAATTTATAAGTTTTGAATTATCCGAAACCGCTGCTGTAAGCATGGTTCCACGATTCATCAATCGCTCATTGTCCTTCTTCGCTTTTTCAAGAGCCTTTTTAAGTGACTCGTTCTCAGAAAGAGCTTTCGCAGCTTCAACTTCCTTCGTCTTTTTCACTTCAACAGTCTTCTGAATCTTCTCTGCCATTGCCCTAACTTCAGCGTCAATAACAGGGTCTTTAATTCTCGGAGCATGAATTGTTCCGTACATTCCTGCAAGTTTTTTCCGGTTGTACTTTGTATCCGGGATCACTGCAAGGTTCTCGTTTGTTCTGTCGTCCTTTTCAAACCAAAGATTCTTTGGAGTAAAAGTGTCTTCTCCGCTTTTATTAACAAACGGCACGAACTTATAAAGGCTCACTCCGCCCCGGTCAGAAACTTGCATTGTTCCACCTTGGAACCCTCGCATTGAAACCTGATCGTTCACAAACGCTCTCGGGTGAAGAAGCTTTATCACCTTAATACCCGCAAGTTCTGCTACTGCTTCAAAGTCAATTTTCTTATTTCCACCGGTAATGTAGACAAGATTCGAGTTCATAATAACACTCCCTTTAAAAAATTTGTTTAGGGTTTAAAGAGGAGGGCCATACGACCCCCCTCCGCAATTACCACTTACCTATCAAGTAGTGGTGTCAAAAATGTTCGCAGCGGTCAGGACAAGCATCGAGCCTTCCTGTACAACACCGTCAGGATCAGTTGCATTTGCATCAGTCTGCCAACAAGGGATCATGTACCCACTGGCACCAAGAAGTCCCACATTGTCATATTTCTTGTACATCTCGTCCTGATCCTCATAGTGAGCAGGTTCAGGGTGAAACTTAACAAGAGCATTCTGACCAACAACGATTGCAACATTGTAAATCTTCGCACCGGTGATGTTTTTACGATCATCGACATTACCCTGTTTAAGGAACTTGAAGTCACCGGCAGTTGCAGATGTAACAGCAAAGCGAGCAGCTCTCCAGTCACGAACAACAACAAGCGTCTGAGCAACAACAAACTCTGCACCGGGGATTACTTTATCAAGGTCGCCAGCACCAAGAGCAGCAGCAGCCACCCAGTTTGCACCGAAAGAACCGGTAACAGCAGGGTCAATCAGGTAAGTGAAATCCTCGGGATGGACATACATAACATAGAGCTTGTACGAACCCCATTCAACCGGAGAAATATTTGAATCGGCGCATTTATCAGCAATCCGCATGAGCTTGGAAACAGTAAGTTTCCCCTCGGTGGTATTTGCATAAGTAGCTGCACAGATTGCCTCTTCGTATTCGTCGTAATCGGCATAAGTGCCGTCACCTGCTGAATAAAAAGCATCGGTCGTAGAACCGATCAGGCAGATATTGTTGTTGAAGTGAGAAGTAACAGCAAGCTCTGACTGCTGTTCAAGGTTCACGGATATACTCTTGGTGTAAGCGTAGTGCATGAAATAGTCGTCAAGTTCGCCGTACCACTGAGCAAGAAGCGGTTTAACCTTCTCGTAAATCTCAGTTTCTTTCTGATCCCGGTAATTGAAACCGTACTTCTGTCCACGGACAGCGTGTCCCCAGTCAGCAGCAAAAGCTTTGAAATACTTCATGCCGATCTCTTCTTCGTTTCCGAGAATAGAATCAACATTGGAACCGAAATAACCAGAACCCTTGAGGGCAGAGATTCTTTCAAGCACAACAGTTCTTGCGAACTTGTCCATGCCCGAAGGGGTTACATCCTGGATAATTTTACCCGGGACGGTTTTGGTGGATTTACCGGGATCAATGGCACCGGTAAGAGTAGGGATGTTTGCCATAACACTCTGTTTAAGAGCTTCAAATACAATGTCCTTCGACCATGCGGTACGAATAAGAGCATCCAGGTTCTTGGTATCAAGACTGGTCATTTTTGCGATTGCAGTTACAGTCGCCATATTTTCCTCACAGGCTTAAAAGTTGTTTTTTGATTTCCCGAAGTTCAGGGTTCATCTGCAATTCGTGGACTGAAGCAGAAAGTGCCGCTTTCGCTCGTTCGGGAGTAATCCCATCGAGAGAACTTGCAGGCTTTCCAATTCCATCCGGCAGAGTTACCGCTTCTTCGGATTGTTTCTGTCTCGCCACATTCATTACCGACTCCGCACCTCTACGCCTCGCATCCGCTTCAAGATTGTTTATCGTTGAATCAAAAGCACCGGTTCTATCTTGTTTATAGAGCCATGCTTCATGGAGCGTTGCGTTCTTCCCAAGGATTCCGTCAGAAATGAGTTTATTCTTGTCACGCTCAAGAGCGGCAATTCTAAACACTTCATCGAAACCATCGGGAGGTGTTACACCGGTTGAAAGAAGCGACTGATCCCCCTTCATGTATTTATCCATCACCTGAATTTTGGTGGATTCAAAGCGATTGATTTCTTCAGAAGAAGAATTTGCAGGAGGGTTATACCCGGCTGCGATAGCAAGTGTCCGTCCCCAGTCATCGACCTTATGGTTGAGGTCTTTGATGTTAATAGACGCTTTACGAAATTCAGGATGGGTATTCCTGAATGAATCTATTTCTCCCCAATACTTCGATTCAACTTCCTGTTTTTTGGTATTTTCAGTAAGTTGGTCGATATACTGGAGTTTTGAATCATATTTTGAAATCCGGTCTTCAATTTCCTGAAGACGGGGGTTGCTCGATTGAATGGTATCCACATAACCCGCAAGGTCTTCCCAATACTTATTCATAGCAACGGATTCTTCCGCTGTCCAATAAGAAGGATCGGGGTTTTCAAGTTTTGGTTTTACAGGCTTTGAGGTTGGAATAACGGTTTGAGTAGCAACAGGTTGTACCGGGACGGCAGGAGCCATCTTCGACCGTTCAACCTCTGCTTGAAGTTCTGCTATTTTTCTCTGTGCTTTTTCATATTCTGTTTCCACATATTTAATGTGTTCATCGGCATGAGCCTTGGAGAGTTTCAATCCTTCAAGACTTTTCCGTCCCAAAAATCCATCTGGGTCTTCCTTTTCGACTTCCATTCCACGATATAGAACCTTAATCTTCTTCTCGACTTCTGCATGGGAGAGAGGTTGTTCTACTGTAGAACTTTCGGTAATTGCGAGTGGAACCCCTACGGGAGTAACAGACTCTTCTGGGACGGCCGGAGTTTCCATTGGATTATTCAGCGCATTAAGCGCAGCTTGTCTCTCGCTTGGATCATTACTCACAAGCATTTCTTCGATTGATTTTTCTGCATTTTCAGACATGGTTAGTCCCTTTCTATGCTTTTAATAATTCGGCCCTCGGGTCATTTACCCGTGGGTCATTGGATTGAACAGGAGCACCACCACCCTGAGGTTGTGGCATCGAAGGCATTCCCGGAACACCGGGTTGAGGCATTGGTTGAGGATTTAACTGTTGATCGAGAGCCATGTTTTGTACCATAAGGCTCTTCTTGGAAATCTCAACTACGAGTTTTGACATCTCAAGAACATCTCGCTCTTGTTCAGGAGTGAGGCCGTCCATGTTCAGGGCTAAATCAGCCTCAGCAATTGCTCTGAAACCTGCATTGGTCGGGGAAGGCATCATCGCTTGAAGGTAAGCAATATCAACTTCTCTCTTGGCTTGTTTCATGTAATCGTTGTCTTTGGACTGACTGATAATAACATCGACATTAGTAAGAACCGAAAGATCGTTATTCACAATGTCATTACCATTTTCATCAATACCGACAAATTCATTCAGGACAATTTTATTTTTTCCCTGAAAAAACTCACGATTGTAATTGTACTCTTTCTCTTGACGGTTTTTCCCGGCATAAAGATTAATGGCAAGTGACAGCCATGCGGTATACTTTTCGTTCTGATATTGCTCAAGGGTAGTTGATGGAACCTTCTGCATGATGTTACCTTCGATGACCTGCCGGCCAAACAGAACACCTGACCCTCCCGATTTAGAAACTCCCTGCATAGCAAGTGGAAGTCTGAGTATTCGATCCATCATGGACATTTTCTGGTTTTCGTCCATCATAATCGCAGGATTCAGCTGAGAACCTGATTCGTTCCAGATCAAGCGAAGATTGGGAGGGGCATCCTGATCGAAGAAAGCAGGTATTGAGGGATCGGTAAAATCTCTTATGAATTCCTGTTTCTTTTGGTCATTATCCCCAAACGCCATCGGGTGAGCGTAAGTCTTTCCACCAATCGGAGTCTTGGTAAACATCTTTGACTTATGCTGCTCACGGAGATTAATGTCATTCTGAAGATTCTTTCCAAGGTCTACAAGCGAAGTCCATTTTCCATTCTTGGTAATGTATGACCAAGTAAAAAATGGGAGTTTGGCCTTCCCGTCTCTGTCGATTATCTGCCGTTCATCTTTTCGATTCTCAAAAGTAATCCCAAGGTCGGGGCAGAAAGTTGTTACCCAAAGAGCTTCCGATGGGACTTTAATTTCCTGTATAGCGTTAGGATCGAGAAGAAATCCCTGAGCCTTGGCCCAGTTGTCTTTGAAATTCCAATCATCTTCAGAACCAAACTCATGAGGAGAATCTGGAAGGCGTACCATATTACGGCTATCGAAAGCGATATGCCGGTATTCTTTTTCGATGTGGTAGTGTTCCACGACCTCATATTGCCCTCCCCAGTATTTTTCTATTGGAAATTCAGTACCCCTTGATTCGTATTCAGGCCGGTCTTTTGCCAATGCTCGCAGCCTCATTCTTACATCATCGGTGCAATCCTCAAAATAATCCACCATCTGACGGGGAGTGAGATAAAATCTCTTCCACGCATCACGGGAACCACCGGCAATGTTATCAGTGAGGTTGTTTGGGTCGAAGATAACAGATATGGACGGGAGGGACTTGAATGCAATCCTTCCCCGAGGTTCATTTATCGTCCGAATAATCTTAACTTCTTCACAACCTATTGCAATACACCCATTAACAACCGCAGAAAGGTGGTTTGCACTGTAATCGAAGTGCTCTTTATCTGAGTAAAACGATCCCTTGAGGGCATATAGCGCATCTTGAACCTGCTTATTGTCATCGCCACGGTCAACAAACTCAGGGTCAACTTTGTTTAGAACAAAGTTTCCTGCATTTCCCTCGACATACATCTGAAGGAAATTATAGTAATTCGGGGTACGGCCCTCTGAGCGAAGAACCTCAGCACTTGTAGAATCCCATGTTTCCCAATCATCAGTAGGAGCGTAAAGGATGTAATTTCTCTGAGCACGAATGCGGTCTTTTCTATTGGCAGTATCGGCAGATTGGAAAAGCGAAACTTCGAGTGCGACATCTTCCGGAGCAAGTAACTTCTTTTTCTTTGTGACTTGGAATATCATTCAACACCACCTGTTACAACTACGCTGTGATCTTTTTCGGCAGGAACCATGTTAATTCTCCCCTTTACTCGCTCGAATGAAAGACTGTCGGCGTCCTTTGTAACTTTCCAAAACACATTACACGACGGGCAGTATCGTATCTCAGAGCCAACGAAAGAGGATTCTATCCCACCAAGAATGTGACCACAGCGATCATGGTTTCTCGGGGTTTTATTTTGGCATCTGAGTTCAATATAGTTTCCCATGTCATAAATATACGACAAAACAAAGTAACACCCAACCATATTAATGATTGTAAGTCATTGATTGTGTACACAAATTGCTTTTATACGGAAAAGCCCCAAGCCACTATTGTGACCTGAGGCCCGAAAGGAGTCGCACCAATGCAACGATATAAAATTATATTATTCGTAACATTTTGTCAACGGGTATATCCTTTTTTCTCAGGAATAATTCGCTCTTTAATATGGCCGTGCTTTTTGAGAAGCTGAATCGACTGCAAAAGAGTCTCGGCATAATAAAGGTCATCCCTTGGTTCGCCGGATTTTATAGTCCAGTTCCGAACTTGGTTAATAAGTGTTTGGCATTCTTCGTCTATGTGGAGTTTCTTTCGGTGAAAGAGGTCGTCCATGAGTTGAAAAGATTTTGCTCTGTCTGACCTGAAATTTTGTTTGAGTGGCATACCTGCTTTTTTAAAGTCATACCACAAAGTCGCCTTCCCGTCTGTGAGTCCTTCAAAAAACTTTTCATTCCCTATCCAATACTTCGGCCTTGTGTAATTCCCTACTACCGAAGTTACTGAGTTTTTGATATCTGCAACAGAAACTCTTTCAAAAGTAAATTCCTTCAGAATGTTTATGCTTTCAGAGGCGTAAAGGAATTGTTCAATCAGCATTATCACGACATTAGCATCAGTCAAAAACAGAGAAATCAATATTTCATCGGCCGCACCCGGGTTTAATTCTATCTTCCTAATAGTTTCTGAAGACCAATAATTGAACGAATCCGCTACATAGTGGCTTTTTGAATTTGCAAACATATAAGCAAGTGCATCAGCATAGTTCGGGGAAGGAATACCCCTTGCTTTCATGGCCTTCTTGGATTCTATTCCTATTTTCCCCTGATCGTTGTGGAGCATTAACGGGTTTGAGAGTTCTTCTATGAGCCCGACATGGGAAGGAATAGATATCATTTCTTCTACCGGGAAGTATTTGATATTGTTCTTATGAAGGAATGTTTTTTCAAATCTCTTTCGTATGTTCCACCATAATTCTGCTCTTCTATTTCTGAACTTGTCTACAGCCCGTATGCCTTCCTCTTCCAGAAATGTCTCGCTTGCAGAGGATTGGCCATAAACACCCTCGATGCGGAAGGACACTTTTCTATCACTATTCATCAACAGCGGGTGAACATCTTCTCCAAGAGTATTCTTGTCATAAGTCAAACACTTGATTCTATCTTTTTCACCCTCGTCCGCTGCGGCCCATGTCGCTTCCAACGGGGTCTTTTGGGGAAGGTGCTTGATTTTTGATACTACCGACCCGAAGCCTGAGACATACACTGATTTATCAACACCTCCTGCGGCAATGTCGAACCCTGCCACACAATCTCCTGATGCGGGAAGGTTAAAATCTACCGCTGCCTGAACCCATTGGGGTAAAATCATTGTTCCCGATATCGAAGCCTTATAGGAAATGTCTATTTCTCTTGCAATAATGGCTTCATCACCAATCTTTAATTCCTGAAGTCTGTACCATGCAGAATACTCAGGTCTCTTCCTCTCCCTCCATTGCGCATTTTTTGAGGGATTCATCCACCACCAAACAGTAATAACATCCACATTGCCGGCTTCCCGCTTTTGGTAAAATTCGTTCAGTCCATTGGGAGTAGAGAGGTCGAGTTGGACATTGGTATTCTGAGAGAGGGCTTGATCTGCGAGTCCCTGGTGATCGATGAATGCTTTTTCATCCACCTTATAAAAAGACGATCTTCCTCCACGACCAATATTATCACCGCCTTCCCCGATTATAGACGAACCATTATCAGGATTTGCTATGCGCATATTGTTATCCCATTTATTACCCTCAGAATACATAGCCTTTGGCCTCATATTCGGCGGGGTAGCATAAAGGATTCTTCGTATCTTCTCAAATATGGTATCTTGAGAATTTGACTTGTCAACCATGTCTCTAACTCTCGACCCCCACCCCGCTTTATAACCCTTGTGGTATAAAAAGTGGTGAACATCGTAGGCACAAAGCATTTCAGTAAGACCTTCTGCACGGGACTTTTCAATCATCATGTGTTTGTTGTTTTGGTAGTTGTGTTCTACCCGCTGAATAGTTTCTACCTGACCCGGAAATAGTACGAATGGAAGTTTCGCCGGTATTCCGATATTGGTTAGTCGAGGGTCGTATGTCCATGCAAAAGTATTAATCCATAATGCTACATCGTCTTTGCATTGTTCGTCAATTGCCGCTTTATAATCGGGTGAGAGCTTGTATAATTGGTAAATCTGATACCTGAGAGCCCATACTACCCGGTAAGACTCCTTGATTTCTTCGATTGCCAACTTTCTATGATTCTGAATCTCAGCAAGTCGGGAGTTTCTTTTGTGGCCGTCTGCGAAAGTCTCTTTATCAAACTCCATCGCCCAGAGGTCGGCTTCTGAAAGTTTATACTGAGCCTCTAAAAAGAATATCTGAAACTGCTGAATATTATCCCATGTTATAGGGTAATCTTTATAGGTATTGGTACATTTATTGTACCGTACCGTTCGGTCTCTTTCGATCATATTCAACCTTTGGATATTGCTGTTTTAGTGTCTTGACATAGTTAATCATTGCAAACCTAACAAGCCTATCAAGTGGAACCTTGGATTCCTTTGAGACGGCTTTGAAGTATTCGTACAATTCGACATCATACCGTATTGATTTATGAGTTGTCATATTTTCCAGAGGTCTCCGAGTTTTCTATCCCAACTTTCAGGAGTATATTTCATCATCCCGCAAGTGGGGAAATGGGTTAATTCCGAAAAGTAAATATCGTCTCCGTGCAACATCAAATCAACACGGACAAAATCAAAATCAGCAGATAGTTTCTCGCAGATTTCATTTATCTTGTCGAATTGAACCGGCTTTTCAGTTTGCTTTTTATCTGCACCTTGCATAACAGCATCGGTCATAACCCAATCTTTATCAAGCATTGTAATATTGTCAGGATGGAGAGAGGCTCCGTATTCGATGTAATAAAAGTATTCGGCCTTCCCGTGAAAGCACATTGCCTTGACGCACGGAAGTGGTTTGTTTCCAAGTAATTCCTCGATGATAATTTGAGGTTTAATACAGGAATACTGCCACTCACCCATCTTGTTCCCGTAAGTCCTTTTGAGCCACGATTTAGCCTTGTTCATCGAGAGCATTGCTTCGCTACGCCGAAGGATAAGGCTTCTTCCTGAAGCGTTATTGGCCTTCATTATTCCTGAATTTAAATCCTCGTAGGTGGGTGAGTCTCCGACATAAAGAATCGGTGCAAGTATGTTGACGAAACCTTTTTCGCGAACATAATCACGGACTGCAACTTTATCGCTTGTTGTTACGATTAATAGATTTCTGTCGTTGTGCTTTTTCCAACCGAGTTTTTCGTTGAATGTTTTAGGTTTATCGAAGTTCGGGATATGGCCTACCCGGTCTTGGAATCTTTTGATTTCACCCTGAAGCGGGATGGACTTATACTTAAAAAACTCTTTAGCAATATAGTAATTGTTGATTTCGTCATCATTAAAAAGCGATGCTCTGAGTTTATTTGAGTTGAGATGAATGAATTTTGTTTCGGGAAGGATTCTATTTCGACAGTGGATTGGAGAGGCGTTGTATTCCACCGATGGAACGGTAATAGTATTCGCAATCCCCATGCTTAAAACATCCTGCAAAGAGCCCTGACAGACACCTTTGTGTTTTTCTATTCTTCTAACAAAGTCTTTTTCGTCCCTGATCGCTGCTGCCCTGATGGCCCATTGTCGAAGGAATTGCTTTGACCTATCGTTGGGACGGACAAATACTACTCCGGCATTAATAGGCGCCCTCCCCTGGATACCTGTTTCAGTAAAACACAAATCAAATTCATTCTCAAACACCCTTCTTACATCCCCCATAAAAAACCCATCACAATCAGATAGGATATAAGGCTCCGTTTCTTCTATCTCTGCCTGATATTCAAGTTTTGATAAATTCGTATCAAATAAGTGAGAGTTGTAATGAGCTCGAATTGGAATATCATGCCGTACCACATTCAGTCCGAATCTCTCAGCACTTTGCTTAAACACATAATACATCGCCTCATAATTTTCATTATGCTTATGGGTGGTTAGAACAACATGAACATTCATATAAATCTCCTTTTTTCTTAAAATAGATTGTGTACACACTAATGGATAGAGATTATTTTACTTCATACTGATTATCGAGAAAAAAACTTTAGAAAATTGTTGCATAATTATTGAATGTGTTGTATATTACTACTATAACAAGTGAGGCTCAATGAAATACTACCGTGATATACTTATCGGAGGTGTTGACTATGAAGTCACCTGCACCTTTATAGGTGTTGTGTGTGATGATGTTATTATTGAAAGGCATGGTAGACCGTTATACGATCTTCCAGATTCATTATATGAAGAGGCAAGAGATAAAATGATAGAGATATTAATACAAGAGAAGGAGGATGTATTATGTTAGTATATGTTGTTGTACAAAACATCGGCTACTCTCAATATTTTAAGCGAGTCTTCGCCAAAAGAGAGGCAGCCCAAGCATATAGAGAAGCGATGACAGATAAACATGAGCGATGTGATTTAGAAATTATTGAGGAGGAGGTAATGTAAATGAGTGAGTTTAAAAACGGTGACATGGTGTTGGTGAGTGACAGTGGGGTTCCCGGTGATTGGGTAGTAAGAAAGTATATATGAAAAAATCCTAATGGTATCTATCTTTGCAAACCTAAAGTATGTCATGGACATTGTGGATGGAACTACTGCAAACCCATCCCCAAAAAGACATACCGCCCGTTCAAAGATGTGTTTGAGGTTCCGGTGAATGCTTGGTTTAGGGGTAAAAGTAATAAAGCAGTATCAAAAATAGTCGGTGTACAAGATGACGGGTCTATTGATTTCCCGTCTATAAAAAATGCTAACGATTTCCAAGACATTCTCGATAATTACGAAATGTCAACCGACGGCATCACATGGGTACCGGCGGGAGTGGAGGAATGAGTAATCATATATGCAATGGGTGTAACTATTTAAACAAAAGTAGAAACACTTGTTCAAATAATAACAAAAATCAGAACAACTGTAATCAAATGAGAAGACCAAAAACAGAGATGCCATTAAGATATTATGGAGAAATTGTTGAGGATGAAAAAGAGCACGGTAGTTGGTGGTAGATTGCAGAGTTGCGTCTATATGAGCGTTGTCGGAAATTTTAACATTGAGGCAATATGATAAAAAATGAATTTATTAAGTGTGTTAACGGATATAATATTATAAGAGATGGGTATATTATATCTCCTGAAGATGTTTGTATACTGTTATACAGGCTTGACATTTTGGAGAAAGAGCGGTTAAAAATGTCCAACAACAAACAAATTGCGCCATTTAAGGAAATCGAGCGTTTACAAAATGAGAATGAAAAACTAATTCGGTGTATAGTAGACTGCATAAACCTACCGAAGGGGGTTATTCCTGATTCGGTTATTAATCTTAACAAGGGGCAGTTCTGGAATGAACCAAACACCTATATTTCAACCTGAAATCTGCCTTGATTGTAAATTTATCAAAGGCGTGAATTGTCCTCTTTGGGATAAAGATTCAAAGTTTTCAGTTGAATATCACCATTGCAGTTATAAGGAGGCGAACCGATGAGTATTACACAGGTAACATATCGAACAGTATTAAGGGAAGAATTGTCACAAGAATTTATCAATATTGATTTGCAAGTTGGTGAATCGTCTCAATATCTTGCAGAAAAAATTTTTAGAAGTTATGTGGAGAGATATCCAAATAAGGAATTTTTCTTCCAAAAAAGAATTGATGAAACACTATTTGCGTCCAAAGAGGTTAGAAATGAAACCAAAAATAAAACGCTGTAAGTATTCTGAAAATATATGCGATAGAGAGCTTTTTTATAATCCAATAATGGCAGAGTGCTCATGGGTGCGGACATTTACAAAATTCAGTGCTACGGTTTATGTTGATAAAAACGATTGCCGGAAGTGTATCTGTTTTAAGGAGGGAAAATGACAAGAGAAGAAATAAAAAAAATATTGGATAACCATAAATTATGGTTAGAAGATAATGGAGGTGAAAAAGCGGACTTGCTGGGTGCGGACTTGTCGGGTGCGCGCTTGCTGGGTGCTGACTTGCGGGATGCGAAATACTCAATACTATCTATTTTTAAGATTAATTTCAGCGGGTTGTCTGATATTTTAACACTTGAACTTATGAGGCATGATGCAGAGTTTTGCGGGGTTGAAAGTATAACCGCGTGGGTTAATGGTGGAGGTTGCCCCTATGCAAAAATGGAAAGGGATTTTATGTTTAATGAGAATAAAACTTTATGGGTAGAAGGAGCACCGCGACTAAGAGGTGTTGAACTATGGAGGGTTTTGGCGAGTGAGAAAAATATTAAAATATCTGTGTAGGAGGTGAAATAATGAAACTGGAAATTGAACAAATCGAAAAAGCGTTTAACGATTGGGCCGAATCCCTTAATGTCACAAAGGAAGAAAAGGTCGATGCTTGGCATGGGTTTATGGTTAAATTAATAGCTGTGTATGGGGAGTGTGCTAAATGACTGAACAAATACGTCTCGGAGGTGGAAGCCATAAGTGTACCAAATGCGGGAGAACTATTTTCGGAAGTGTCAACCATGTTTGCAAAGTGAATCAATGTGTGCAGGTGTATGTCTGCCGGTGCTTCGGTAATTATATGCAATGTTGTTTCGGTTCAAGAAGTGCTTTGCATGATGGATTGTGCCAGTATTACAGTCAAGGTAATACTTGCAAAAGTTTGGAGGCAATGGTATGAGAATAGAGAAACTCGATGATGGAAGGATTGTGCTTGTTGCAAGTTTTACAGCAAAAGATTATATTTTTGTTCTTGGAGAAGAGTTTATTCAGCAATTAAGAGAATTGATACTTGGGGAAGTGGCCTTCCAGGAAGAATCCATGCTACTACCTTGCCCTTTCTGTGGAGGCGATGCAAGTTTAGGCTCAGGTGTTGGATACACATTCGTAAACTGCCCTGATTGTGGAATATCAAACGACACCATTGCAGACATGACAAAATTCAAAAGAGAGCACGCTATTGACCATTGGAATACGAGGGTGAAATGAAAACAGTAATATTTCATCACGACCTGCATATTAAGATGTGGGACTGGCTCGCAAAAAACCCTGATTGCGATAAACACGAATGGCCCGAGTGGGGGAAGGTTATTGAGAAATACGGAAAAATTAGCAACCTTTGTTTTGCGTGTCATGCCGATACTGAGTTTTGCGACATAACTAACGAGCCATTATGTAGCAATTGCCCTTTTGGAAACTACACAGATTTTCATTGCATGGATAGACTGTTTACTTATTGGAGACAATCAACCGGCAGACAAAGAACTTACTATGCAGAAAAAATCCGGGATTACCCTTTATCAAATGGATGGGAGCCAATATGAGAGAAATTAAAATGTATCAGTCTGAGGACGGCGAGATTTTTAAAACAGTAAAAGAATGCGGAGAGCATGAGTTTAAGATTCATGCTGTAAGAGTAATAATGGGAGAGCTCAATGACCGTCCCAATACTGAAGAATTTGCAGAAGGATATGGATGCGTCCAACAATCATCCGATGTAGTAAAAAAAGCAATTACAAGAATTGCGCAACTTTCGATAGTAGAATTAAATGATGATTTTTACCTTTATCCGACAAAAGCCTTAAATACCATGATCGGGAGGGCCATTTGCGAATCTGACAAGTATCTTGCAAAAGCATGGTACAGATTTCAGTGCATGGATGATGATTATAAAGAGTGGGGGCAACCGTTTTTTGCGGAGAAAAGGAATAAACAAGCCAAAGATTTTTATATAAACCCATGTTGTGGGGTTATTCCTGATTACAGCTTTAACCGTGATACCAATCTTTATGTGTTAAAATGTATTTCGTGTGAAAAAAAAGCAGGTGGAACAACTTTTATTGAAGCAGTTTTGTCATGGAATAACCTTGTAAAAAAAACAACCAAGCATTAATAAAGCAATATGGTTGAAATATCAAAAACCGGAAGAACAGGAAAACTGAAAGGATTATTATAATGTCAATGTACAAAACTTATGAATGTGACTAATGTGGCAGAGAAGAAGACACGAGGAGTGTCAACAAACTTAATGGATGGGGACTTGCTTACACAAAAACCCACATCTGCCTTGAATGTAGAGAAAAAGAAACTTTTACCTGCCCAGATTTGGATATAGAAGAATGAAAGAATACCTAAACACAATCCCTACAAAGGATATTTTTGATCATCTCATGGACAGATTCAGTCAAACAGGGGAAGGGCTCGTTTATGGATACTACACCCAAAACGACATAGACCTTCCCAATGATGGGTGGTGCACTGGAGGAATAGGAAATCGCCCCCTACAACTCGGTCTTTGCAAAGTAATTGAAGAAGAAATTATCCATAAACTATTTAAAAAGGATGAAGAATGACAAATCATGAAAAAACGGAAAATGTTGATGAGAACGGAATAGTGCCACGCACCGGCACAGGGACACAAATGCTACTATCCTTGACAGAATCCTTGGAAGTGGACAAGAGTTGCCCTCAACACGGAAGGCCGATCGTCACCAACCCAATACAAACCGAAATCAAAAGAAAACTATCCACCATTCTTCAAGCAGGACTAACCCCAAGCGCTATTATCCTCGGGAAGAAAGAAGAACTTGAGCTAACCGAGAAAATGGAGGGATACCCCCCTAACCAATTCGGGTACCTCGACAAACACTATCCAATTATCTATGTGGAAGTCGATTCAAATATCAGCGTTTCAATCTAACAAAGGAAGGCACTTGTGAAATTACTTAAAAAATGCCTTGAGTGGTATCTACTTCCAGAAAATAGAGCCGGTGGATGCCTTCATATTATCCTCGATGATGGCAATGTAGACAATGACGATCTTTTATTTTGCCTCAATAACACAAAGGACGAAAAAGCCATCGACATCCTTGAAGGACTTCAAAAACTCCATGTAAGTAAAAGAAAATGGGTGGTGCAAAATATTCACAACAACCTAACACGGGAAGGCCAATCATGAAAATAACCACCTCTAAAACATCCATCCTTAAAGAAAAAGGATTCCCAGGTCTCTATATCCCAGATGAATGCAGATGCTCATTCGATGATGTCGCACTTTGTGGGGAGGAGAATGTTCCATGCAAACAGGGGCACCTCTGGAAGGACGGATGGGTATCCGGTAACAAACAGGCTGCCGATCCCAATACCTACCCAGACACCACATATTATGAAAACATCGTCTTCGGTAACGAGGAATCCTTCTGCAACACCTTTATCAAAAAACCCATCATGTATGGCCTCACTAATATTTGGTTTAACTCAAACTCAGTCAAATTCAACTTCGTCCTCGATACCAAAAAAGACACAGGACAACACTGCTCCTACGAAATCACCAAAGACGAACTCCTGGAATGGGCAAAGAACCACCCCTCCCCGTAAACGAAATTTTTTACACCTTTCCACCATCCTCATCACACAAACACCACCCCTTTTTACAACATTCTGTCAACTTTTACCAAAAATCATGGCACAAATCGTTCGTGTAACATTTTGTAAACATTTTACCCTCTTTGGGGACTTGTTGAGTGCCAAAAATGGGGTATTGGTAGGTGTTTTTGATGTTTGGGGAATTTGGCCAGGAAGATTATAGGGGTACTTACTTACAGTTTAGTGGGTCAGACGGGGGGAGTACCCCTTGGGATAGGGGGAGGGGGTATCCTCTCTTTAAGATTTAACATCCTAAGAGTTATGAGGAATAATTATATTATATTCCGCTCTCTGAGCGGGGGAGAGTGTGCAAGCTCCTGTAAGTGGACTTATGACGAATGCAACCCACCAATGCACCGAATCCATGCGCTTCAATACCTCACCACAGCCATATTCGTGCCGCCTTATACCGCATCCATGCAGCACAACAGGGGTTTATTGCTTCCTTATGATCACATTCAGTATTCCACTCTGGCCGTCCCCATTCTCATATATTCAAATCTGCTTAAAATTATCAGTTCAATTTCAACCAAAAGCAGTAACACCATAGAAAACAACCACCTATATAAATCAATGAGTTATGAAAAACACTCCCGTGCTGATACTTTTTCCATCTGCTTAAAAATAAACTGTCTAAATATGAAAAAACCCCACAAAATGCGGGGTAAAAATCAACAACTTACAAGTATTCAGGGTTTAAAATTGCACTTCGGCCAGTTCTGATATATCCTTCTGCATCAATTCCCGTAAATCGACCTTGATATTTTGGTTTATAACGATACTATTTATAGTCTCTTTTCGCTTGTCGTTGAGGTGTCCCCGCTCAGTTGTCCGCGCTCGAAGCATGGCCGCTTCGTATTGGCTTTTCAGGTAGGTTATACCAGCTGCCGTGAGCACTTTGTGCTGTTCTTTAACCCCGTTTTCGCTTGTAACCTGTTGAATTGTAAACAGTTCAGGGGGGAGGGAAAAAATGCCCGATTTCAGGTATTCCTGGGCGTTCTCGGCAATTATGCCCGCTTTTATTTGTTGGGATTGTCGCCAAATAGAACCAACCTGCGCCACATTATTCACCATTTCGTACCAAGTTTGAAGGGCTGTTATATCATTTACCTTTGTATTTAGTGGTGTTATTGGGGAGTTAATAGCTTGGCCTTCCCGTATTTGGCTTATTTCGCTATTTTCAGGGGCTTTAATCGTCTCCAGGAGGGTTTTATCCTCCAATAGATACCGCTCGATTACTGAGGCAACCCATTTAATGGTATATCCTCTACTTAGATATCGCTCAGGGATGATTTTATCTGTATAGATAGAGCCGCCGATTGTGGCCGTCCCGAATCTGACTATTTCCCCCTTTTGTTCAGCCGCTACAATCTCATCCGGTTTTACTGCAGTCGTTTTGTTTATTACCTTCCGACTATTTGCAGTCGCTTTTTTAATTACCTTTTTCTTAATATTTTTGGCAGTGGCTTTTTTCCTTTGCACTGTTTTCTTTTTGGTTACTGCTGCTGGTGTTTGTGTATCTGTTGATGTTTCTTTTTTTTGCCGTCCCATTTTAACCCCTTTAAATAGTGTTTTGGGTAATATTGCCCACAACTAAATATAACTCTTTTTATTTACCCGTTGACCGTTTTATATTATTTTTTGGTCTACATCCAGGAAACACAATTATAAGCCATTGATTTATATATACTTACATAGTCAACACCAAAAATATATTGGTCTACGGTTTGATGTAATAGTAGTAGATAATTGAGGTGGGGCGGTTTGTTTTTGTGTATATTTATATATATAAAGATCTGAGAGTGAAACAAATTTACAAGGAGGCCTTAAAATGGTGTACAATGAAAATTTCTGGGACGGTTGCTTTTTATCTTATGATGAGTGCAAAACAGACAAGTACAACGCTGAGGAGATTTTTATACTTGTTGTTGATTGCACCCATGATCTTAAAAACAAAGAAAAGCACACAAGCACTCTCGTGTCAATGGTTGGACACATGAAAGCTCACAGCCTTATTGACCTGATGGAAAGCCGTATAAATGGCGTATCTGATGATGTTTATTATAATTGTTTAGCATACAGAGAATAAAGGAGTTGAAAATGTACGAAACCGCAGTTATAATTTTGACCGGCGCACTCACTGCACTGCCGGTTATTAGTTTTGGGCTTTTTATCGTTGAAGAACTTTTTTACAATTAAAGACGGGGGTTTATTATGTTTTTTGAAATAGCAATGACACGAGAGGAATTGAGAACCGAATACCGCCGCTTGTGTGTTAAGATGCACCCTGACAAGGGCGGCAATCACGAAGAATTCTGCAAAATGACAGCAGAGTATGAAAAAGTATTGAAAAATATAAACTGTCCTGAATGGGACAGAAACCCGGAAAACGACTGGGAAGCGTTTAAAAGTTTTGAAGCCGTTACTGTTACACTAAAGGGATATTCTTTCAAAATGGACCTTGTTGGAAACTGGCTCTGGCTGGAAGTTGTTTTTTCTGCCGATAACTGGAGAATGTTAATTGAAGTTTTAAAAATCAATAACTGGAAATTCAGCAAGGGTAAAAATAAATGGTACTACTTTAATGGGGTTGAAGATTTTAGACCTTCCCGCAAAAGCTCAAGCGACTTCAACACAATAAAAAGCACTTGGGGCGTATTTGGGCACATTGAAAACGAAGAAACAAAAACAGAAAGAATAGGGGTATAAAATGTATACTGCAACATATTCGCCGGAAGATAACAAGCTGAGAATATACAGCTCCGACCGTATCCCTGAAGACACATTTAAGGCAGCAAGGGAAGCCGGGTTTATATGGGCACCAAAACAAAAAATTCTTGTCGCGCCTATGTGGACACCTTCAAGAGAGGATTTTTGCTTGTCCTTGGTTGAGGAAATATACGCAGAAGAAACAACGGCAGAAGAAAGAGCCGCAGAAAGAGCCGAAAGGTTTTTGAACTACAAAGATAAAAGGGCAGCCGAAGCATCGGCAGCAGTTGACGCAGTTAAGGCCATTTCTAATAATATACCACTTGGTCAACCCATTCTAATAGGGCACCACTCACAGAGGAAAGCAGAGAAGGCAGCGCAGAAGATTGAAAGCGGCATGAAGTACGCTGTTAATCGGTGGGAAACCTCAGAGTATTGGGGATATCGCGCAAAAGGTGTAATACAGTCAGCAAACTACAAGGCCCGTAAAGATGTAACAGCAAGAAGGATAAAAAAGCTTGAATCTGAGTTGAGAAAGGTAGAAAAAAATAAAAAAGAAGATCAGGCGCTTTTCGGTATATGGGATACTCTTTTTTCAAAAGAAAGAAAACTGAAAAACGGAGAGACAGCAACACCGGCGGCAGTTGCAAAACATTATGCAAATTTTCACGGTTTCAATACTTCCGCAAAATCAATACACGGCCATTATTATACCGCCTATGATGTATTACTCCCAGATGGTGAAAGGTGGGAAGGTTGCCCGTCTTTTAGTATTGAACAGCTCAGGGAAGAGGCTTTATATAGGTATAGTAGATATACCCCAACTTATGAAAGATGGATTAAACATTATACAAACCGAATAAACTATGAAAAGGCTATAATCTCAGAGGGCGGCGGCCTTCCCAGTGAAGGCGTAGAAGTTGGGGACGCTGTTTTGACTCGTTTTTATGATTATTGCACTGTTTTAAAAGTAAATAAGGTTACTGTGACTATTCGTCATAATTTTTATGGAACAAGAATAATGAGCGAAAACATACCACACGACAAAATCAAAGGGGTTGTAAAAAGAGAAGAAATAGGAGATATGAGGGAAAAAGGGCTTTTAATTGAAACAGAAACAGGATTCAGGGTAAAGGGTGAGCATGAAATATCTATCAGGGTTGCGGAAGAAAAAAGCGACACTAAGGGGGATATAACAGCGATAAAGGATGTTTTAAAAAGCGGTATAAAAACAGTGTCGGCCCCTCAGCTATTCCCGACCCCTGATTTTTTGGCTGATATTATGATTGACCATGCAGATATACAAAATAATGAAAGGGTATTAGAGCCAAGTGCCGGAACTGGTGTTTTAGTTAAAAAGATTCTTGAAAAGACCGACAAAATCGAACTTGTGGAAAAAAATTATCACCTTTGCTCTGCTTTATCTTCTAATTTTGGGAAAATTGTAAATTCTGGTGATTTTTTGGAAAAAACAGTATTTGAGCTTGGGGGTTTATTTGAAAAGGTTGTAATGAACCCGCCATTTGAAAATGGTATAGACATAAAACACATTGAACACGCCTTAACAATGCTTAAACCTGGTGGGGTTTGTGTTGCCTTGTGTGCTAATGGTCCAAGGCAACAGAAGTTTTTAGCAAGCGCTGAATATTCAGAAGTTTTTGAAGACGCTTTTAAAAATCAAGGCACTTCAGTTAGTGTTTTATTGGTAGTTATTAGAAAACCCGCTGAAGTTGAAAAGGTAGAAAAAAAGATCAATTCATTTAATGTGGTTCAGTTATCACTTTTTGCATAATAGAAAGGAAAAAACAAAATGCTATTCAGAATAAACGGAGACACATACAGCGGAGAATATAAAATACTCCGCAACCGGCAGGCAATGGGCACCGGAATGTTTAAAAGTGAACTGAATATTGAAGATTATTTCAGCACTTCAAACAAATTTTGTGAAGGCGGACCGGTTGATTATTGCTATTCTTATGATGTTTTAGTATCATTTTAAAAAGGACGGCATAAAATGACAATATCGCAGGCAATTAGAAAATCACTTGTAGAGAGTGCGGCCGGCCCCATTGTGGGTATTAGATACCGCTTTTATGGGGAAGCATGGTTTATACCATGCGGCCCGTTCAAAAACATTTCAGAAGCAGAGAAAGCCGGTTATAGTGCAGAACTGAAGCCGGATACAGAGAGCGAAGTATATGCAAAATGGGAGCGGTCAAAATGAAAATAGAACAAAATACACTATTCGGAGAATCTGAGTCACTTGAAGCTATAGAAATACGGCAGAGGATAGCAGCTAGGAAGGGCGGCCTTCCCGACTTCGACGGTTTACCTTTTTTCTCTGAAAACGAAAAAGAATCTTTAAACACAATACAATTAAAACTCTTTTGAAAGGTTGTAAAAATGGAAACTTGCACAACATGCGGAAAAGATTGTATACCTGATGGAATATCTACAGGATACGCAATAATGGAAGATAAAAAAATATGCTATACATGCGCCGGGAAAATGGATGAAAACGAGCTCAGAACTACAGGAAAACTAATAGGATACTTGACCGAATCAAATTGCCCTATTTTTTGTAATTGGCCAGGAACATTCAAAGTACAAGCAAAATACTATAAACGCAGTAAAAATAATTTTGGTGCATGGAGAACTGATTTTTGGTTTATATGGGAAGGCCGGAACTATTGGGGAGTAAATATCGGTGATAATCAAATTGCAAGAGTAAAACTAATTAAAAAAGCTATTTAATAGAAAGGGTTGCATCATGACAGTAGAAGGCCGAATCAAAAACAGCGGAAATTTCACAACAGTATACGGGTATACTGTTTGCGATGGAATTATTTGGATAGGTAATAAAGGTTATAACTATGCTGAAGTTATGGAAAAAGTAAGAACAAAAGCAAAAACACTACCAAAAAAAGCATTTTGACCGTCCCCGCAAAGGACTATTGAAAGGATCGAATTATGAACACAATAATTTTTCAACACTGGGTATCAATGGCAAATTTAGCCATTAATGGAGATCACCAGGCAGTATCTTACATTAAAAAAGCACATTCCGACCTTTTGAAAGAAGTTAAGGACGGGACGGTCAACAAAGAAGAATACAAGGCTGAAGTATTGTTTCTTTCAATACTTTGTGACGGACTTTCTAATATTGAAAGGGAGGCATCATGCTGAGAATCACTGAAAAATGGGAAAACGGCAGGACTACAATAAGCGAATACCCTGATACTGATGATGGATTCAACAACCTTGACCGCAGAATTTACTACCTGGACGATCTTAATTTTTTCCTAAATGTACCAATGGTCAAATATTCAGTCAACTACAATGCAAAGGGGTGAATCATGAGTATCATCGAAAAACTCAGGCAGCTTGAAAGCGAATTGCCAGAAGGTAATGAAAAAACCATCATCCAAAATCTGAGGATGGATTTACAGGCTATTGAAACGCCAAGAAAGGCAAGGAAAATAAAATGGCTGTCTTAATTCCTATGTTTATACTCTTTGCTGTTATTTGGGCTACTTCAGAGTTTATCCTTAAAAGAATGGAGAAATAAAATGTACAGATCAAAGGCATGGATTAATTTTTATGAAAGACTTTCTATTAAAAGATTCGGTTGTATTATTCCTGAATTTGTTGAAAAGCTTGCAGCGGCGAGCCGTCCCAGTATTACCTTGATTGACTTTGAAAAACTTGCAAAAACACTTTAAAAGGGGTTGAGAAAATGAAAGCAATAGCCACAACAACAAACGGGGTTGAGTATATTGACGATGAAGTTTCTTTTTCAGATATCGGAAAAGAAATAAACATTCTTTCCGCAGAAAATTTTTACGAGTCGCTGAAAAGCCTTACTGATGATGAGGTTATCGGCTGTGAATCACTTTTAGGGCACTATGAGGGAAAAGTTTGTGACGAGTACGGAGTGCGGAAATACTAACCAAAAAAACAGCCCCTTCGGGGGCAGAACGGAGAATATAATGAAAGGCATGAGAGTTACTGTGTACCGCCCAGCTGGATATCCTGATTGTACAAATCATGGACTATCTTCAATGTATGACAAGCTTTTATTGACTGGTGAGGCCGTCCCGCAGCAGACCGAAGAGGATGGAATTCACTTTGTAACAATCATGGATAACGGATTTATGAAAATCGCCACTCCCTTGGACTATGAAGAAAGGGTCTATATGTTCGGCGGGAACTTTGTATATTCAAATGATTCAAGTTTTCCGTTCAATCACCCAATACCGGTATTTGACAGGTATGAGAGTGATCTTGAGCAGAAGATGTATACAGAGTGAAAGGGTTTATTATGGCCGTCCCAGAGAAGATTCAAACTGAGATGAAACAGGCCGCAATGGATTACTACGGGACGGTCACTATTTTAGACTGCGACATGGCCCCCCGTGGGTTTCTTGAAAGGTTCGGCCACTTCGAGTATTGGTTTAATGATTCAAGTAATAGCACCCATGTAATAAGAAGGAAAATTATGGATGACGAGCATTGACGGCCGTCCCCATGTAGTTTGAAAGTGTTAACCCACAAGCGGAGAGAACTTTTTCCGCTTTTTCTTTTCCTTCATCCGTTAGAAGATCATGTATAATAAGATTTTCCCCGAACTTACCGCCATCCCTGGGACGGATCATGCAGATTATCCCATGCTGATCCAACTTTGAAAGGTTTGCTTGCAGCTGAGGTTGAGCCACTGCATCCATTACTTTCTTTACAGAGATTGTAACCACGCCCTTCCCACCTGAGAGTTGTTTTATTATCTCATAAGCACCTATCAGTGGGAACGGGGAAGGAAAGCGCATTAACCTGTTAAATTCGTTTGAGGTCATTAATCTTACTCCGAAATTCTTTTATCTTGTCATTCAACTGAAATTCACTAAATTTCATTATCTCATGTTTTCTTTTTGAAAGGCTTGCTGCCGTCCCCGATCCATGCCGAATATCAATCCTTCTCCCGAAGATATCTGCTTTTCCTGCTGAGAACCTGTTGCACTGAACACACTGAGAGGCACAATTCTTTTCATCCCAACGGGTGGACATGCTTGCCCGTGGCACAAAGTGGCCACAATCCATTTCCTTCCAAGGGTATACAGCACCGCAGGTAATGCACCCCTTACCGATATCCCGAAGCCTGATGTACTCAGAGAAGACTTTGTCCAATGCTTTTATTTTTTGCCCGAGCACTTTTTTCTCATTTCGGTTAATTGTTTTTCGATCTTCTGCTTTTCAATGCAGTCATTCGGGTATCTGTTATAGATATCCTCTGTTTCTTTTATCACCTGTCCAAGTTCAATTCCACTTTTCCGCAATATAGCTTCCCATTTTCAAAGTAAATATTTTCATCACCTGATTCAATCATGTATTTCAGGAACAATGAAGATGGATATGCCTCTGTATAAAGGTTTGCTATTAACATAACCTTCATTATCTGCAAGAAGATTCCTTCTTCTTTTTCCCTTGAAAGGTTACAGTTTGTCATAATGTATTAAACCTTGCCATGATTGCAGCAGTGGCCTTCCGCTTCCTGTCTATTTCCAACTTTGACGGCTTTTGCTCTGCTTTAACGACAGGTTTTTCCTTCTTTATCCCTCTCCTTAAAAGGTGTTCTCGTTCGGATATTCGTTTCTTTTTACAGGTAGGGCAATACTGGGAGTTGCTTTTCCCTGTGTAATCATTGCCGCAATCTTTACAGGATTTTATCATTCTTCCACAACCTTCTCTTATGATTCTATAACAAGCGGTATTGATACACTCATAACAACCCATCGTTCATTTGCTTAGTATTCAAGAACATATCAACAAAATAAGCCTTTATTAAATCCTTTGAATTATCAACAATATTGGGATTAAATATTACAACATCTCGGTTTATTGCACAGGCGTGACCAAGTCTAATTGCACCTATAACGGTTGTGCTGTTTAAGTCAGTTTTTATGTCGAAAACAATGCTTTCATCAACTATCTTTTTTATCTTTGAGTGATGTCGCTCTAAATCTGCCTTCCCTAACTCAAGTGTTAGGAGTAGCATATCCATATTTTCATTTTTTACAATTGCATCTCTCATTGTTCTGTAAAATCTATCTGTCATATAATTCCTTTCGTTGTTAAATTGCCGGCTACTATTCCGGCACCGCCTTTTCGTATCGGTAGCAACTGCTATGCGGCCTGACCATGCTCAGGACTGACACAGGAAGGTTTTGCCTTCCCGCAATCGGTTATTTCTTAGGCATCCTCATTTCCTTATGAATTGAATACTCCACATCCCTATAATTCTTTTTGGAACCACTTGAAGGAGTAAGAGTCTCCAAAGCCTTATCTGATGGAAGGCCACCAACTTCTTCCCAAAAGATTGCCTCAAGAAGAATAGCATAACAAACCTGATCCCCGATTTTTTCATCAATCAGGTAAGGTGTTACTTCGGTTTGACCTTCGATCATATCATCAACAGATATGTCGTGCTTGAGTTTAAACCCCTTCAAGAGTTGAGCAGGAGTAATGGCCTTCCCATTCATGAGCACTCCCTTCTTGAAGTTATGCAACCGGTCGCCACCTGCCGCATACTCAGCAGCCTTCTTAATCAAAGTCTCTCGCACTTTTTCAAGTCGTCTTTCCACGACCTTGTTGAACACCTCGATTTCCATAAGTCCATTTCTGTTAGTCTTTGTAATGCTTAATGAATATTTCTATTTCGGCACCGGCCGTCCCGTGACTACCTATTAGCGTCAGCTCTCTCACAACCTTCCAGTTATCATCCTTAATCACTTTTAAATCTACAAGCAGGTCGAGTATTGATTCAGCAGAATTAATAGTGTCCCTGCGTATTTTGTCGGGGTATGAGAACGACATTTTGATCGAACAGCATTCTATTGGGAAGGCAATTTGACTTCTATAATTTGCTATTTGACTATTGATACTATAAGACGCTGTATCATGCCAATCACCATGCTTTGAGGATGATTTTACAAAAGGTCTTCCCGTTTTACGGTTTGTAAGTATTCTCATTCCGTTTTTCTTGGAAGGTGTTATTCCGTCCAATTTTAGATTGAGACGATTACTCACAATAATCATTTCATTTTCACTATAATGTTCACGCCCTGACTTTGTTACTACTTTAACTTTCATTGACAATCTCTCTTTAATAAATTTAAGACAACGCTCTCACAAAAATATGCCGTTTGGGCCAAGGGCAAGATAGCACGGCTCACACACCTTGCCACTGATAAGAACAACGCGCTTGCGCATGTGCGCCAGCCTGCTTTGAGACTGGCGCACTGCGCATGTTAGGCGATGTACCTGGGCACTCCCATTGTACTGCGCTCCCATCTTATTTCTGATTAGTTCCTTCGACTCCACGGTTGATACGAGCCTGAGTTCTGTGGTTGAGCCAGTGCAAAGCCTCTTCGAGCTTAGTGAGAGCAATCGCGTTTTCTCTGCAAGCAAAATCGCCGACCTGAAAACACTGAAGCCTGTCGATTACAATTGCAATCAAATCCTCGTTGTGGCACCCATTGACACCCGATTCTTTGATTGGGCCATTTTGAAACGACACTTTTGCAAAGTCAATTTGTTCGTATACTCCTAATGTTGGATGTGAAGATGCATTGCATACACGATATTCATGACATGCACCACCTGCACCATGAGTATCAAACACCTGAACTTCGGTGTATCTGCGTGATCCAATTTCAAGAACTCTTTGCTTTTCCATGTCTTTCTCCTTCTTGTTTTTGTGGCGCGCCTATAAATTGGTTGCAAAGGTATTTTCACCTAACAGTCAGTGTTTTACCTTAAGGTGTTGGCGCAGTTAAGTCTAAAGCTATCAGTAGGAATCGAACCTACAACCTGGAGCTTACAAAACACCTGCTCTACCATTGAGCTATGATAGCAATGAATTGGTTGGGCGATGTTGGATTTGAACCAACGAGGGGCCACCTTACGATGACCGGCGGTTTGTATCCCGCTGTCTGCCAACCACACGACTTATCGCCCCGAAACATATTAACACTTTGTCTTTTTCTTCATCACTTCCTTCTTGCCATCCTTGCGGATAGTTACCTTCTCAACACGATTTCCGTCTTTATCCTCTTTAACTCTCATACTAACCTTGCCAACGGTGGGAACCT
>Ga0316607_1000077_pt1 | contig 38601 bp, 29 predicted proteins | sample MIS2016062E_MG_FD_207674 | JGI IMG/M metagenome (GOLD analysis project Ga0316607, IMG submission 207674) | Microbial mat bacterial communities from Middle Island sinkhole, Lake Huron, Michigan, United States - MIS.2016.062E | ecosystem: Environmental > Aquatic > Freshwater > Lake > Sediment...
GGGTAAATTCCTAGGCAAAAGAGATTTTAAGTTTATTCAGGCTCTTCTACCGCTTCTTCTTCCAAGCCTTCAGCATCTTTGGCATCAATTGGAGCTTCAAGTTCTTCAAAATCTGCAAGATTCTCAGCAGGAACAACTTTAGCCTTATGTTCTACAACCGTTATCAAATAGCGCAAAATTGCATCACTGAGTTTGATGGTTCGCTCGACTTCGATCACTTTGGCGGCTTGCAGCTTAAATTGAAAAAAGACATAGAAGCCTTCATGAAAGCTGCGGCGACTGGATTCGCCCCCCGCATAAGCCCGAATTGGATAGGCCAACCGTCGCCGCCCCCAGGGAGGGTTGCAACTTTTTACGACGATTTCGCCACCTTCAGCCTCAATACTCTGCTGAATCCGTTGAATCACCGCCGCGGTAGCTTCATCATTAAAGTGAAGGGGGCTGATGACAAAAACTAACTCATAATCCCGTTGGCGTTCCCGCACGCAAGTCCTCCTATGGTTTAAGCTCTGCTCATTTGTTTTATAAGCTCCCGTGCTGCGGAGCCGAGAGCGTGGCAGAGCAGAAAGAAAATCTAAGAAGGCAGCCCTTTGCTGCCCCGAATGGCCCGATTATAGCATGGTTAGCCCCTTGATGCAACCAATGGACAAAAGACTCTTTTGGCTAATTATGCTATAATTGTCTAGCGCCATCAATCTGAAGGTAAACGAAAGGATTTGACTAATGAAAGCTTCACAATCGCAAAAAGGACTATTTATTCTCCTCAACATCATCGTGATGGTCATTTTACACGGTAATTCGCGGCAATTCTGGCCCAAAATCCCCTATCTGAGCTTACGTAACGAGTCAACCAGCGAACATTGTCGCCTGATTTTCAACACTTTGAGCATTGTCTCCCTCATTCAATTAGTTTTAGGCTGGCTGCAACGCGAACGATGGTTAGCCCGGTTGGCGACAATTGGGGCGATTCCTGCCTCTTTACCTTTGCTGCTGCTCTTCGGCCACAAAGTTCTGGGCCTAAAGGGCAAAGCAGCCGAAACTTACCATTTATCGCTTGTGCCAATTCTTCCACTTGCCGCAACGGTTTTGGAAGATAGTTTTCTGGTTTTGAACGCAAAGAAAGAGACCGAAGCAGCGATCTAAAGCCTACATAGGCATTAGAGCATGTTTCTTTGGAGGGTTTTGCTGAACTTTATTCCGCAAAAGCTCTAGGGCCCGAATAAGGCGCGGGCGAGTCTCGCGGGGTTCAATGATTTCGTCAACTTGGCCCGCCTGCGCTGCACTATAGGGATTTGCGAATTTTTGGCGATATTCCTGCACGAATTTCTGCTCTAAGGCTTGAGGATCAGCGGCTTGCGCTAATTCACGTCGCCGCAAAATACGGATAGCCCCTTCTGCCCCTAAAACTGCGATTTGGGCCGTCGGCCAAGCATAGACAATATCGCCTCGCATCTGTTTAGAACTCATTGCAATGTAAGCTCCCCCAATGGCCTTGCGTATAACGACTGAAATCTTAGGAACCGTTGCTTCGCAATAGGCAAAAATCACTTTAGCCCCATGCCGAATCGCCCCATGATGTTCAGCAGCCACGCCTGGCATAAAGCCTGGGCTATCTACAAAAGTTGTAAGCGGGATATTGTAGGCATCGCAAATGCGAATAAAGCGGGCAATCTTATCGCTTGAATCGTTATCCAAAGCACCTGCGAGATATTTTGGCTGATTGGCCACAATTCCCACGACATTCCCATGCAAACGGGCAAAGCCAATGATCGCACTTCGGGCATAGAGGGGTTGAATTTCAAGAAAACTGTTGCGATCAAAGACCGATTCAAGCACCCGATACATATCGTAAGGCTCAGATTCATCAAGAGGAATGATTGAATTGAGGGTTTCTTCCATCCGATTCGGCGAATCTGTGCCGAGAAGTGCGGGAGGCGCTTCAAGGTTATTTTGGGGCAAATAGCTCAAAAGATGCTTAACAAGCTCCAGCGCCTTTGGCTCATCAGCAGCGAGAAAATGAGCTACGCCGCTTGACGTATTGTGGACAAAAGAGCCACCTAACTCCTGTAAAGTTACATCCTCGCCTGTTACCGCTTTAACAACCTCTGGGCCTGTACAAACCATAAAGCTGGTCTGTTGAGTCATTATCACAAAATCAGTTAAAGCGGGAGAATAGACAGATCCGCCAGCACACGGCCCTAACATCACGGAGATTTGCGGAATCACGCCCGAAGCTAACACATTGCGGGTAAACATTTCGCCGTAAGCCGCTAGACTTCGGACCCCTTCCTGGATTCTGGCTCCACCTGAATCGTTCAAACCAATCACGGGAACACCGTTTTCAAGAGCCAAATCAAGCATTCGACAGATTTTATTGGCTTGAACCTCTGAGAAAGAACCGCCCAGCACTGTAAAATCTTGGGCAAAAAGACCTACTTCGCGCCCGTTGATGCGCCCAAAACCCGTTACCACGCCATCGCCAAGATAACGTTGTTCCGCCATTTCAAAATCAGTTATCGTGTGAGTCGCAAAGGCCCCTAGTTCTTGAAACGAATCCGTATCAAGTAAAAGCGAAATGCGTTCTCTGGCCGTAAGTTTGCCCCGCTCATGCTGCTGCTCAATGCGGTTTGCCCCTCCACCTAAGCGAGCTTTTTCCCGCATTTCCTGCAAGGTCGCTAAATGCTCATCCATTGAAAGCTTCCTTACCTTCTAAAATAATACTTAACGGACTACTTCCTCAATTGTTGTGACAACGGTCTGCAAATCTTCGTAGCTGATCACTAAGGGGGGAAGGAAGCGTAAGACGTTCGCCCCCGCAGGGAGCGCTAAAACCCCCCGTTCCAGCAGAGAAGTAAGGAAAGGTTGTACCCTTCCCTTCAATTCCAAACCGACAAGAAGGCCTAACCCGCGTACTTCTCGAATTTGAGGAGAAGTAATAGCCCGCAGCTTTGCCAAAAACCATTCCCCCTTCTCAGAAGCTTGGCGGGGCAAATCCTCTTCAATTTGCACCTTCAAAGCGGCCCTTGCTACCGCGCAAACCAAAGGGTTGCCCCCAAAGGTCGTACCGTGTGTACCAGGTTGAAGGGGGCCGTGCTTGGCGTGAAGGGCAATCAAACCCATTGGAAGGCCTGCCGCAATACTTTTGGCTAGAAGTAAGATGTCAGGGACAACTCCGCTATGCTCCAGCGCAAAGAGCTTCCCCGTTCGGCCAAACCCCGTCTGAATTTCATCCAGAAGAAGCAACGCTCCCCGCTCATCACAGATTCGCCGTACCCCTTCTAAGTAGCCAAGGTCGGCAGGGCGCACGCCCCCTTCACCTTGCACGGGTTCGACCAAAACCGCCGCCGTTTCCTCCGTTACCGCTTCGGCAAGGGCGGACAAGTTGTTGTAAGCAACGTGGGAGAAACAAGGGACAAGAGGTTCAAAAGGTTCTCGATACTTTGGTTCCCAAGTCGCGCTCAAGGCCCCAAAGGTACGACCATGGAAGCCCCGTTTGGTGGCGATGATGCCCTTCCTTCCCGTCAGAAGGCGAGCAAATTTGAGGCCCCCTTCCACAGCTTCTGCGCCGCTGTTGGTGAAGAAGAAGCGAGCAGGAAAGGGTAAAACTTGCGCTACTTCTGCTAAGTATGCGGCCCTTTGGTCATTAGGGAAAATCTCTGGGCAAGAGAGAAGGTTAGCTGCTTGGGCCTGAAGGGCCGCGACGATGGTCGGGTGGCAGTGGCCAAGGTTAGCAGACCCTTGTCCTCCCACGCAATCAATGTAGCTCTTACCTTCCGCGTCCCAAAGCCGGGCCCCTTCCCCCCGCACAAGCGCAACGGGGCGTTTAGCGTAAGTTCCTACTTCATACTGCTGCTCTAAAGCAATCAGCGCTGCGTTCTGCATTGACTATACTCCTTACTAGCGGATTTTTTGTCGTTCCCATTATAACACCTTTGCAACCCGTGCTATAATGGGCAGCGCAAAGCTGAGTTTTTCGCTGTTTGAACAAAGCAAGAGGAATGTTGATTCTGTGAAAAAACCTAAATTTCCCTGGCCGCAAAAACCCTTGTACCACTTATTTCTGCTTCTTTGGCTCGATTCGCTGCTGCTGCTTCTTTTGGGGCTACTTATCTGGCAGGATAATGCGCTAAATCGAGGAATTACCTTCACCCCTTCTCTGGAAAGCACGCCGATTCCCTGGACTGATGGCCCACAAGTTGGGGTCAATCTCTACAATTTGCATCTTGAGCCTGAAATGGAAGTTGTAACGAAAACGCTTAAATTAGTCAAAGAATTGGGCGCAAAGTATGTTAGGATGCAAGTTCCCTGGGAGGATTTAGAAATCGCAGGCAAAAATGATTTTTGGGATCGCAGACATTTGACAGCCATGCATCCTGAAGGAATTTCAGCTTGGGAAAAGTATGATCGAATCGTCAAAACGGCTAATAACTTTGGGCTGGAATTGATAATGCGGTTGGATCGGCCACCTGCTTGGGCGCGACCTGTGGCCCTGAACTCGCCGAATTTTCAAAAAGGTCTGTTGGAAGATGGTAATTCGACTGGCCCACCTGATGATTTTAATAATTATGCGGGGTTTGTAAAATTAGTTGTCGCTCGGTATCAAGGAAAAGTACGTTTTTTCCAGCTTTGGAATGAGCCAAATCTAGCGAATGAATGGAATTGGGATGAGCCTCGGCCTGAAGATTTTGTAAAGCTTCTGAAAATGGGCTATCTCGCGGCGAAAGAAGCGAATCCTGCGGCAGTTATCCTCTTTCCCAGCCTTGCTCCCGTTGATGGCTTAGATAAACGCGCCCCAATGACTGAATTGGAATATCTTGATCAGGTTTATAAAGCTGGTGGAGGTGCATATTTTGATATTATGTCGGCGCAAGCCTACGGTTTAGGGCAGCCCCCCAGCGAACATCGCTATATTCGTTTGCGGCCTTTTGATAATTGGTACTGGTTACGCCCTTTAGATACTCGTGCTGATGTAAGTCGCTTAGTTTTATTGCGGGAAGTAATGGAACTTCATGGCGATAAAAAAGCAATTTGGATTGGCGAATTCGGTTGGAACAGTGCGCCTGAAAGTATCCCGCTTGCCCGCCGTTTGACTTGGGGAAAACCTGTCAATGAGCAGGAAAAGGCTCAATTTTTAATTGCCCAAATTGAGCGAGCAAAACAAGAGTGGCCCTCCGTTGGGGTTTTGAACGTTTGGATGTTGCGCTACGGTGGTTTTCTTGAACCGAATCTTGCTGATCCAACGCCTTACTTTGCAATCGTTAAGCGAGACTGGACATTGTTGCCCGCTTATACGCAACTTCAAACTTATCTGAGTCAACCAACAGCAGCAGGCGTGGGTATTCATTCTTGGCAACATCCTGCGGTAGAGAAGATTGCAAATGGTTTCAAATTGCGTTTCGTTGGCCAAAAAGCAACAATGATTGGTGATTCAGAGGCTTTTGATTCGCTTAAAAGTGTCGTGCTTGATGGTAAAGAGGTGATTGCGGAGCGTGGAAGTCTGAAAAATGGTGAGAAGCTACTTACTACACCCCAGCTTCAAGATGGTCTACATACTTTAGAACTATCTGCGTCCGCTAGTTTTACCGCTAAACGCTTTAGCATTGCCCGCAATCCACCTTTTCCCTGGCTTTGTCCGCTGGCAATGGCTCTGATCATCAGCTTATTGCTTTTAAGCGGAGCTGCGACAACGCAAATCCTCTTTGAAAGCCTTGATAGCCTGCTAAAACGTAGCCCAAGCTGGAGCATTCTTCTAGGAATGCTTATCGGCTTAGTGATTTTCTATCGGGTAACGCCCGAAGTACCAATTACGCTGCTGGGATTAGCGATTTTTGGTGGTTTGGCCATGCTGCGGCCTGAGCTTGCGCTTCTTTTTGTGCCACTTACTGCGCCTTTCTTCTTTATGCCCAAAGGAATCTGGGATGATCGCTTTGTTACTCGCGCTGAAGGTCTCAAATTCCCCCTTCAAGAAGTAGTTTTAAGTCTTGTAGCTTTCGCAACTCTACTTCATTGGCTGGTTTTTCATTTGCCTTCGCTAAAAATTCAACGTTCAACGCTCAAGAGAACTTTTCTATCCTTGATTCCTTATGGTTTATTGCTCTTTGCAGGAACGCTCGGCGTGCTAATTGCGGCAGAAAAAGGGCCCGCCTTACGGGAGTGGCGCTGGTTGATTTTTGAACCTTTGCTCTTTTATGGCTTATTGCATTTTTACGAAAGGCAAGCCAAAAACGACGAAAAACCTATCTTTGCAGCGGGAATAGCCTTTGTAATCGCTGGGGCTTTCGTTGGGCTTGTCGGAATCTTACAATTTCTGGGGCTAAACCTTGTCCCTTTAATAGCGACAAAAGTAGGTTTTAGCGGGGATCGGATTTTTGTGGAGGGCGTAAAGCGCGTGAGCAGTCTCTATGGGCATCCTAACAATTTCGGTTTGGCAATGGGGCGTGTCTGGCCGCTGGCTTTAGCTTTGGCCTTCGATTCAGCAGCTAAACGCAAAGTGAAAACTCAATTTTTCTATAGTATCTGCGCGATTTTGAGCCTTGGCGGCTTAATCGTTTCCTTCTCTAAAGGAGCATGGTTTGGGGCTTTGGGGGCCTTACTACTCATTTTGCATTTTCGCTTTCACCTCTTTACCGCTTTTAGGCAACAAATTCGCAAGCCTAAGTTTTTAATAAGCGTGTTAGGGCTTTTGGGAATTATCATTGTAGCAGCATTGAGCGTAGAACGACTGAATCCAATGGGCGAAAGTAGTGGGATTCGCTTGAAAACTTGGTTTTCAGCGCTTCTAATGCTTAAAGATCACCCTCTTTTGGGCATTGGTCTCGATCAGTTTCTGCTCACTTATTCGCGTTATATTGACCCAAGCTTGCTTGGCACAAACGAACAATTTACTTCTCATCCCCACAATTTGATCTTAGATCTTTGGTTAAGGCTCGGAATCTTAGGTTTAGGCGTGTTTAGCTGGCTAATTTTGCGCTTTTATCGGCTTGTCCTGCCTGCTAAAGCATCATTTTTCCAAATAGGCCTTGCTGCCGCAATGACGGCTGCGCTTTTGCACGGCCTGGTGGACAACTTCTATTTTGTCCCCGACCTCGCTTTGAGCTTGTGGTTATTTTGGGCTTTAGCCCATTCTAAAACTACGAAATTGGTTTAAAGAAGCTCAAAAGGCTCCCCTAAGTTTTCTAAACCTAGGGGAGCCTTAATTTTGAGAATTAACGTGACGCTACCTTCAACGCATTCGTGCAACGCATTCGTGGTTATTGTTGCTGAGATTCAAGATTATAGATTGTGTTCCCTAGCTGATTCGCAATGAATTCTAAAGCTAATTGATCTTGATAGGTAAAGGCTTCAATTTCAGCACTTTCAACATTGAGAACCCCCCAGAGTTTGTCTTTTGCTTGAATTGGAACACATAACTCTGAGCCTGCGGCCCAATAGCCTTCAGGCGAAACGTATTCTGGAGCTTGATCTACCTCATTAACCAACAAAGTTACCCCTTCACGGAGCGTGCGCCCTACAAAACCACATTCAATTGGTTGCAAAAACCCAATGGGCGGGGGATAATTGCTCTGTCCTTTTTGAGCTAATAAAATTGCAACTTGCCGCTCTTGATCATAGTAGAAAACACTGGCGATGTAGAAATGAAAATCGTGCTGAAGCGCATTGACCACATACTTCAAGAGGGGTTCTATAGCCCGAAAATGGGTAATTTCTTTGGCTGTTTTCCGCATAACTTCCATATAGCCCGAAGTAAACTTACGCGGGCGAGGTATTTCGAGTGTTAGGTCAAAAGAAGGGCGGAGTTTCGTTTCAAATGCAGGCATGGTAAATTACCTTCCTATATCTTATTAAGCTACACTTAGGAAAAAAGGGCATGTTTTTAATCTCTTTGTGGCCAAAGGAACTTTTACTTTCAAAAAAGAGTCTTTCTTCCTGTTTGGAATGTTGCTTAATCTCTAAAGCATTATAGCTGGCCCTAAAAATTTTGTCAAATTAGGTGCTTATACACAATTAGTCCATAAACTGGGGCAAAGATTTGGGCCTTTTGCACAAGGAAGAAAGGTTGCTTGCCTGGGATTTGATGTTTTCTAAGGACGCATTATCGTGTATAATAAAAAATCTTTGTTGGCGACTCTGAAAGACTCCTTTTCCTTCAAACGACTCTTGGATTGAGGGGCCGCAGAAGGGAACCAAAACTAAAGAAAAGCCTCCTGAAAAGAGATGCTTTGTAGCTCTAACAGCTTAGACAAAGGTGATTGAGCAGAGGGAAAATAGTCAAACGCTCAAGTTATGTCTTTCTAAGGAAAGGGCATAGCACAAAGACAATAGGAAACTGTATGAATGAGGATCGCAAAGCAGAAGTGTTAAGGCAAGTCGTCGAGAAGCAGGTTGAATTTATCAATTTGCAATTTATTGATATTTTAGGAATTGTCAAAAATGTAACTATTCCAGCGCGAGAATTGGAAGATGCCATTAAATATGGAATTTGGTTTGATGGCTCTTCAATTGAAGGGTTTGCCCGTGTCGCGGAAAGCGATATGTATTTAGTGCCTGATCTCAGCACTTTTCGCCAGATTCCATGGGATCAAGGGCCTGGAGTGTCGTTGGCCCGCATCATTTGTAGTGTTTATACGCCAGATGGTCGGCCATTTGCAGGTGATCCGCGCTATGTCTTAGCGAAAATGTTAGATCAAGCAGCCGAAATGGGCTATGTCTATCAAGTAGGGCCTGAATTGGAGTTTTTTCTTTTCAAATATGGCCCTAATAAACGGATTGCACCTATCCCCCATGACGAAGCCAGCTATTTTGATCTCTCTTCTGACCAAGCTACGCACGTGCGACGGCAAATGGTCAAGGCTTTACAGGAGTTTGGCATTGATGTCGAGGCGAGTCATCATGAAGTCGCTAACGGCCAGCACGAAATAGATTTGCGCTATAGCGAAGCGTTACAAGCCGCAGATAATATGGTGAATTGTCGGGTAGTTCTCAAGGCTATTGCTCAACTCAATGATTTATATGCTTCTTTTATGCCTAAGCCGATGGCTGGAATCAATGGAAACGGGATGCATATTCATCAAAATCTAACAGATATAACAACAGGCAGAAATATTTTCTATGATCCGCAAGACCCTTATGACCTTTCCAAGCAAGCACGGCAGTTTATTGCAGGTTTGTTAGCGCATTCACGAGCGATGTGCGCGATTTTGGCTCCCTTGGTCAATTCCTACAAGCGGTTAGTGCCAGGCTTCGAAGCGCCTATTTACCTGAGTTGGGGGCGCACAAATCGCTCGGCGCTGGTGCGAGTTCCGCGAACCAGTGCGGGATTGCCCCAAACGGCACGGGTTGAGTTGCGCTGTCCCGACCCTTCTTGTAACCCTTATCTCGCGTTGGCGGTGATGTTGGCGGCGGGGCTTGACGGCATGAAACGCCAGTTGCCGCTTGGAGAAGCCGTGGAAGAGGATTTATTCCACGTTGATCCGCGGGCCTTGGGCTTGGTAACGTTGCCAACCTCGTTGGGGGCAGCTTTAGAGGCGTTACAAGAGGATGAGGTCGTGCAAAATGCGCTGGGGCCTCATATCTATGAACGGTTTTTGGATGCCAAAGTCCAAGAATGGAATAATTATCGGCAACACGTTTCGCAATGGGAAATAGATCAGTACTTACCAATCTTCTAAAACAAGCAAAAATAGCGCGAAAGCCTGACTTTGCCGCGAGGCCTAGCAGGCTTTTGCTTTAGCGTGAACGGACATATTCCATATTCCCGACTTGCCGAATATAGCCTTTCAATTCTAACATCCCCAGCGTAGATAAAACTAGCGAAGTCGCTAGACCAGATGCACGACAGATGAGGTCCGCGTGCTGTGGCTCACGGGAAAGATAGGTTAGAAGTTTAGCTTCAGTTGGGTCATCGGGCATGGCCAGTGAAACCTCCTGTTGCGTAGAGACTGTCAGCATGTTTAAGGCCTGCAAAATATCTTCAGCCCTCGTTACTAGCCCAGCCCCATTGCGAATTAAGTTGTTTGGGCCTTCGCTAATTTTGCTAAAGATTGAGCCAGGAACAGCAAAGACATCGCGGCCATGGTCAGCGGCAAAATTAGATGTAATCAAAGCTCCGCTCTTGATTCCGCCTTCAATCACTAAGGTTGCCAGCGACAAACCACTAATAATGCGGTTTCGAGGCGGAAAGTTAAACGTGTTTGGGCGTGTCTCTGGAGCATATTCGCTGATTAAGGCCCCGTTTTCAATGATTTCAGTTGCAAGTTGTTCGTTTCTTTCAGGGTAAATCACGTCAACCCCACTACCTAAGACCGCTATCGTGCGTCCCTCTGCTTCAAGGGCTGCCTCATGGGCTACGGAATCGATCCCCATTGCTAAACCACTCACTATCGTAACCCCTTGCCTCGCTAAACCCCTGACAATTTGGCGCGTGGCCTCCTTGCCATAACTAGTTGGGGAGCGGGTTCCCACCACTGCTACGGCCCATTCGTCAACGGGACTGAGCGTGCCCCGCAAGTAGAAAAGCGGGGGCGGATTGGGAATTTGGGCTAACAGGCGCGGATAAGTGGCATCTTCGAGCGTGATGAGTTCAATCCCCGCTTTAGAAAACTGCTCTAACTTGGCATCTAAGTCGAGGTTGCGCTGGGCCTGCACCAGCGCCGCGTTGGTTTTGGCATCTAAGCCCGCTTTGGCCATTGCGGTGGGGCTGGCGTGCCAAGCGGCCTCCACCGACCCACATTGCTCAAGCAGGCGGGCCAACCGCACCGCCCCAACTCCCGCAACCAAATTGAACCCTAAATAGTAGCGCGTGTGAGGCGGATATTCCATTCAAACCTCATAAAGAAACGCCTTATCTTCCTTAACCTTGTAGTGGGATTCTACTGCAATCCCGCTTTTTTGCAACTTAACCCAGATCGCAAGATCACCATTGGGCTGGAATTCCAAAAGAAACCAAGCTACCCCCGACCTTGGCAAATAAACATCTTTTTACGATCTGCCATCCACCCCTTTGCGGGCAGCAGGTAGCGGAGGCTAGGCAGCTGGCCTGTCCTCCGTCAATCACTTCAAGAACATAGGATTCTACAAAGGCAGGCCGAATCCCCCGCAAGATTTTGCCGTCTATTTCGTACAAAATCCCGCAGGATCAACATATAACCCAGGGTGTGCTAAGTTTTCCTGCTTGGGATTCATAACGATGCAGAGGGATTCTGTTTAGCAGAATCTGTTTTTGCGGCTGAAGCCTGCTTCTTCCAGCATCGCTGAATTGTCGCTTGCAGCGGTTTAAAGAAAAACATAAAGCTCGACACCAGACCAAATAAAATAACGTACCCGATTTGTGAGATCATTCCGATCAGATTAGGATCAATGTAGCCACCCATAACATTTCTTTCTGTTCTTGGAACATCAAAACTCTTTACTATAATAACACTTTTCTCCTGTCAGTGCAAAATCAACCTCTTATTCCAAGCCTTAGACAATAATCAAATTTGCACGCTTTTTGCTTGACAAACTACCTAAGCCTATGCTATACTTGCGCTAAGTTTGAGAGGCTTTTGAAAGCAATTGTAACATGGTTGTTGACCGCAAAGAACAAGGCGCAACCCGCCAAATCATCCTCCAACTCTTGCGTCATCGGGGGCAGATGACAGCCATTGAGTTGAGTAAAGCGTTGGATATTGGGGCAGTTGGGGTGCGGCAACACCTAACTTTGTTGGAACGCGATGGGCTGGTCTGCATAAAGGGGCTGCGGCGCAGTGTGGGTCGCCCAAGTCATCTTTATGTCCTGACGAGCGAAGCCGAACATTACTTCCCTAAGAACTATGATCACCTAGCGGATGATCTTCTGACCTATATTGCCGAGGAGTGGGGGGAAGAAGGTGTTACAAAGGTTCTTAATCTGCGTCGCAAAGCCTTATTGCAAAAATATGAACCACAGCTCAAGGGCCGGAAGCGCAGCGAACAGGTCGTCGAATTAACCAAACTGTTGATAGAGCAAGGCTACATGTGCGAATTTGAGCAATTAGCCGATGGCTCTTTTTTTATCATTGAACACAATTGCCCAATTGGTTCTGTAGCCCAGACGCATCCGCAACTTTGCGGCCAAGAAATAATGCTTTATGAGCATTTGCTGAATGTACCAATCGAGAGGGATGCAAAGATTATTGATGGCAGCCTCTTCTGCCGCTATCACATTCCAGCCGAAAATGTCTAATCCTAAGTAAAAAAGAGCGCTTAAAAAGTTTTGTTGATTTTAATCTTTTCTATCCTTGAAACTTCTGTTACTCTACCTTATTTAAGCCTAGGAGAATGACGAATGCCATTTGAGCTACCAAAACTACCGTATGCTTACGATGCTTTGGAACCAACCATTGACGCTGAAACTGTAACAATCCACCATGATCGGCATCATGCAACCTATGTTGCAAACTTTAATAAGGCCTTAGAAGGCCAAACCGAGCTTGCCACTAAGAGTGTTGAAGAGATTCTGACGAATTTAGACAAAGTCCCAGAGAATATTCGAACCGCGGTCCGAAACCACGGTGGGGGGCATCTCAATCACACATTTTACTGGGAAGTCATAGGGCCAAATGCAGGTGGGGAACCAAAAGGTGAGCTTGCCGCAGCGATTAAGACAACTTTTGGGGACTTTGCCTCGTTTAAGGAGAAATTCACTGCCGCAGGCCTGGGGCAATTTGGGAGCGGGTGGGCTTGGCTCGTGTTTGATGCAGGTAAACTGGCCATTACTAGCACTTCCAATCAGGTTACGCCCCTTTCAGAAGGCAAAATACCCCTTCTAACTCTCGATGTTTGGGAACATGCCTATTATCTCAAGTATCAAAATAAGCGTGCTGATCATATTGCAGCTTGGTGGAATATCGTTAATTGGGCTAAAGTTGCTGAAATCTATGATCAAGCCAAGCGATAAGTCCCTTTGGGCTATCCTTGTCTAGCAAGCTAAAGAGAAAATGCCTCTAGCACAAATGTTAGGGGCGTTTTTGTTTGGCGATCTATTAAGATTTGACATGCAAAAGGATAGTGCTATAATTGCGAATAATTCGGTTTTCAATTTAAGTAAGAAGGAAAATATGGAATCCCAAGAATATAGCATTTCAGATACAGAGCTAAGGCTTCGCAATTTCCCCATTTCTTTCTATTCCGTAATTATGGGGCTATCGGGTTTCACTATCGCGCTGCAAAAAGCAGAGGCCCTTTTCAAATTTCCTTTGAAAACCAGTGGATTTTTACTCTACTTGGTTTTTGCGCTCTTTATGCTCATCACCGTAGTTTACACGATAAAATTGATTGCATTTCCTGAAGATGTAAAAAAGGAAGCAAGTAGCCCCGTTAAACTTAGTTTCTTTCCAACCTTTTCGATTAGCCTCCTCTTGATGAGCATCGCTTTCCTCACGATCAATAAGGTTATTTCGCAAGGAATGTGGTTCCTTGGTACGGGAATTCATCTAACTTTCACTCTTTTAGTCATTTCAACTTGGATTAGTAGCAATAAAATTGAAATTCAGCATTTCAACGCTGCGTGGTTTATTCCCGTAGTAGGCAACATGATTGTGCCAATTGCAGGTACAGAGCATTTTCCAGGGAACGATCTTTCATGGTTTTTCTTTGCAATTGGCATTATCTTTTGGATTGTCCTCTTTACCATCTTTTTCTATCGCATTATCTTCTTTACCCCCTTGCCTGAACGCTTGATTCCAACGTTTTTTATCTTAATTGCACCTCCTACGGTTGGTTTCATTGCTTACATGAAGCTTAACCATGAACAACTTGATAGTTTTGCGAAGGTGATCTACTATTTTGCAGTCTTTCTCTTTATTTTGCTTCTCATGCAGTACAAAATGTTCTATAAGATAAAATTCTACTTATCGTGGTGGGCCTATTCTTTTCCCCTGGCCTCTTTGACCATTGCAACCTTTTTGATGGTGAAGGTCACAAATGGAATCTTCTTTTTCAAGGCTTTCGCTTTATTGCTCTTTATCCTTCTTACCCTAATAATCATTGGTTTGATTGCAAGGACTGCCCTTGCAATTAAGGCAAAAGCAATCTGCGCTGAAGACCATTAGCCCCTCTTTTAAGGAACAAAGGAGCAGACCATTGTGGTTTGCTCCTTTTTCTTTCTCTCTTTAGAGAAAGTTTAGGCCAGGGCGGGGCGCGGCGCGTAGCGCCGCGCCCCCTTTGCCCTTAGCATTTTATGGAGAACTTTAAGCCCTGGGAGGCCACCCCCTGAGGTTCTCAGACTTGAATTTGATGAAAATTGTGCTATAATCGTGCGAAAGGGATAAATAACAGCTCTAGATCAAGCCTTTTTCTTAGCCGTTGTCATCTACAGTTAGCTAAACTTTCTCGCATGAAATACATTGATCTCAACTTGTTGCAAAAGAAGGGTGCAGAAAATGAATTCAACCCTCTATGCTGACATATTTCCTATAAACATAGAGTCTATTCCGCCGCTTTTCGCTTATAGTGTTAAATCAATTGATGATAACAAATTGTTATCAGTTGGTGGAAAATTGGCCAATCGCCTAAAAAACAAATTCGGCGGTGGCTGGATTTGGTGTAATAAGCTTCTTATCAGCGATCAGCAGATCTCAGAAGACCTTATTCAAGCATATCTAAAAGAGTTATGGCCCAAAGAAGATATTTTTGAAGGAATCCAAATTATTCAAGCTGTGCATCCATGGACACCAACAGCATGGGAGCAAAGCGATTTTGTGGCCCGGAGTTTAATGACAAAATTTCAAGCCGCTATGAGAACAATTCTCGCTGCTAAAAAGCAAGAATTTGGTAAGATTCGTGTGAATCGAAAATACAACATGCGGGGTTGGGTAGTTGCTGGAAAACCAGCCCTCTCCCTTACTATTTCTTCAAAAATAGTCCACATGCAGAATTTAGCTGAATATGCCGCCAGCTTAAAAGACCCCCAAGAACTAATTGGGATGGTGGTTGATGTCATTCTAAAAGATTTCAAGGGGGAAATAGTTGAAGTCACAGGGAATTTGGCTGAACAGAGAGAATGGCTCTTAGGCAAATCAACTGATGAAGCGACTCGTGATCTTATAAAACGTGCGCCAGATAGTGAACTGACCGTAAAGATTAAAACTCGAACTAGCAAATATATTTATATTGCAAGCATGTTACGGCCAATCATAAGAATGGGTGATCTTGTCCGCTTTGGGGTAAATTCCCGAGAAGTTGTTAAATCTTTGCGGCTTAGTCCTCAAGTTCAGTATCATTTGGTAAGTGAACTAGCCAAAATTGGTCAAAGTCACCAAATAATTTTGGATCGATTTGATTCAAAAAAATTCCCCAAAATTTTTCTGACTGCCGAAGATGTAAATTTCAGCCCAGAGTTAATGGTTGGGAAGGGAAAAATAAATCTCGCAAATCAACGGATTTATCAAAGCTTGCAAAATTACGGCTTATTTAAGCGATTACCTCTATTTTCTGATAATTTGCGCCCAATCAAAGTAGGTATAATCAACGCTATTCCCAAAATAAGCCAAGATACATCTGATCCTCAGTTGAATCGAAACAAGTTGAGAGATTTTTTGACTAATTTGAAAGATTCAATAGAAAAATTAGGTTTCGCGCTTGAGTCAGTTATAATAGAAGGTAAACGTGAACAGATAATCAAAGAGATCACTCGTGTCAACCTAGAGAAAGCGATTAATCTCATTGAGCCACATAAGCCTGATATTTTACTTGTTTTATTCCCTGGACACCCAAAAAAAGAGGAAGCGAATGATGCTGACGATGACAATATGTACCATGCTTTGAAATCATGCACCATTAGTCGCGGCATTCCCAGCCAGGTCATATATGAGAAAACCTTTGATGAACAATATGCAATGGATAATATCGTACTAGGAATACTTGCTAAGATTGGAAATATCCCTTTTATTCTCGCTAAACCTTTACCCTATGCCGATATTGTAGTCGGCATTGATATTGCTCGCCGCATAAAGCAAAATTCAGCAGGCAGTATAAACGCGACTGCAATTACGCGAGTTTATTTTAGTAGTGGGGAATTTTTACGCTATGTTATCCATGATGCGCCCCTTGAGGGCGAAACTATTCCGCCAAGAGTTCTGCGAACTTTATTCCCTTTGAAGGAATTTGAAGGTAAAAGAGTTATAATTCAGCGCGATGGACTTTTCAGAGGTCAAGAAAAGGCCGCTTTAAAGGCTTGGGCTGCTCAGATTAAAGCTAAATTCATTTTGATCGAGGTTATTAAATCAGGCGCACCCCGTCTTTATCAGCAAAACCAGACGATAGATAAACCACCAAAGGGAACCGCTCTCAAGTTGAGTTCCACTGAAGCCTTGTTAGTATCTTCGCCCCCTCCGTTCAAAGGTAGTACTCCCCGCCCCCTCCACATCAGAACTGATGATGATTTCTCCATTGAAGAAGCCCTTCATTCTGTACTTTCGCTAACATTGTTGCACTATGGTTCGGTCAGAGAACCCCGTTTGCCGGTTACAATTCACTATAGCGACAAGATAGCCGAGTTAGCTCTCTTAGGCATAAAACCTAAAGATTTGGAGGGTACTTTTCCCTTTTGGTTATAAAACATTCAAAATAATAGCTGTTTATCATCGCTTTATAACTCTATCTTAACGTCCTCATTTTCATTAGCCCAAAAACCCAAAACCGCCTGAAGACAGCATATGTCTCCAGGCGGTTTGCTTCGCGTAAGCTCTTCCAGGGCTACTCCAAGTAGTCGTGCAAATGTTGGCCAATCTCTGGCTGGCGGAGGCGACGCAGAGCCTCAGCTTCAATCTGGCGGGCGCGTTCGCGGGTCATCCCCAATGCCTTGCCGACCTCTTCCAAAGTACGGCGTTGGCCATCCGCCAAGCCGTAGCGCAAATCCAAAATGCGGCGCTCGCGCTCGGTAAGGAAATCGAGGGCGCGGGCCAAATCCTGGCGCAAAAGCTGTTGGGCCGCGAAATCCGTGGGGTTGAGCAACTCGTCGTTGGGCAGAAAATCGCCCAAAGCGTGTTCATTTTCGTCGCCCACGGGAGCTTCCAAAGAGACCGGGTGGCGGGAAGCTTCCAGCACCCGTTGTACCCGATCCGTGCTTTGGCCCAGCGCAATGGCAATTTCCTCGGCTGTTGGCTGCCGCTCCAGCGCCTGCGACAACTTTTCAGCGGTGCGCTTAACCTGCCCCACCGACTCACTCATGTGTACAGGCAAGCGGATTGTGCGCCCTTGCTCGGCAATTGCTCGCGTCACGGCCTGGCGAATCCACCAAGTGGCATAAGTCGAAAAGCGATTACCTTTGTGATAATCAAACTTCTCCACGGCTCGCATCAAGCCAATATTGCCCTCTTGAATCAAATCCAACAAAGAGAGGCCGCGCCCAATATACTTTTTGGCAATACTTACCACCAACCGCAAATTAGCCTGAATCAAATGGCGACGAGCATCATCGCCCCCCTTGACATCCTCTTCTAAAGCTTGCCCCAAATAAGTTTCCAGCCTAGAAAGCTCATTAAGGCGCAATTGAGCCGCATCGCCGCGCTCGATCCGCTCGGCCAACTCAATTTCCTCATTAGCGGTCAGCAGCGCAACGCGCCCAATCTCTTGGAGGTAGTGTTGCACTGTATCAAGTAGCGCAGCATCGCCCTTTACCTCGATTTCAGCCTCCAAAGGCCCCTCTTCAAGCCCTTCCTCACCGTGAAAGGGAGCGTCGCTGGGGCCCCAAAGAGTTGTTGTGGAATACTTGAGCATTGCAATGGCCTCCTTATCGATAGAGAGCGTGCGCGGCTTCTCCCTCCCCGGAAAAAGCCGCGACCTAATGTTTTTATAGAGATCAGATCTACAAATTGTTGCTTTCAGCCAAACTTCCAAGCTTTTAAGGGGCGAAGCACGACTGGCAGCGATTTTTTAAAGGCTGAGAAAAAGTTCTTACAAACAGTATAGCTTTCACAAAAGTCTTTGTCAATAGTTATTTAGTTAGGTTTATTTTTTTAAGTTTTTCTTAACTCCTTTTTAAGTTTTTCTTAACCCAAATTGCCAGGAAAAGCTAATTTTAGAGAGCCGCTTTAATCTCCTGCGCCACGGCCAGCGTCATACCTGGAAGGGCTGCAAGTTCGGTGAGGCTGGCCTGCCGCACACCTTCCAGCGACCCAAAAGCTTTGAGCAAAGCGCGTTTGCGTTTAGGGCCAAGGCCCCGAATAGCATCCAAAGGAGAACCTAAAGCCGCTTTGCCCCGCAGTTTGCGATGATAAGCTAACGCAAACCGATGCGCTTCTTCGTCTATTTGCCGCACAAGCTGAAAGATTTGGCTATCCCGTGCTAAAACTTGGGGCCCTGGCTGGTCAGCAAGCACCAAGTCAAAACGGTCTCGTTTTGGCCCTTTTGCCACGCCAACGAGGGGAATCTGCGCGAAGCCAGCCTCGTACAAAGTAGCCTGAACGCCCTTAACCTGCCCCAAACCACCATCTATGAGAATGAGATCGGGTAAACTTTCCCAATCTTTTGCTGATTCCTCCTTTGTGGCCCGTCGAAATCGGCGGAAAAGAACCTCTTGCAAAGCTGCTATATCATCTGAACCTGTGGTTGCTTTGAGCTTAAACCGCCGATAAGCTGAAGGCTTAGATTTTCCTTGAATAAAAACGACCATACTCGCCACTGTTTGCTGGCCTTGTGTATGCGAAACATCATAGCATTCAATGCGCTGGGGCAATTCAGTAAGATTCAAAAACTTTTGCAATTCACTCAAACCTAAAGTTGCTCTTTGATTACTATTTATCCATTGAAATCTAACTTCGCGCAGCTTTTGTTGAGCATTTTGGAAAGCCAATTGCATAAGCTGGCGCTTTTCGCCGCGCTGCGGAACATGCAATTCTACTTTGTGCCCATGTTTTTGGGCCAGCCAGCGTTCAATAAGCATAGGTTCTTCAACATGGCTGGCCAGCAGCAAATGTTTAGGAATCTCTGGGACATCAGCATAAAACTGCGTTAAAAATGAAGTTAGCAACGCTTCATCAGGCTCATCCTCGGTTCCCTGCAAAATAAAAGGCTCTGAACCGATCAGTTTTCCGCCTCGCACAAAAAGAATCTGCACAACGGCACTACCTTCTTCGCGGGCAAAAGCAATTACATCTTGGTCAGTCTGCGCGATTCGTAAGACTTGTTGCTTCTCTTGGACTTTCTCAATGTTTTGAATCTGGTCGCGCAAATAGGCTGCTTGCTCAAAACGCAATTCTTCAGCCGCTTTTTCCATTTTCATTCGCAGATCACGAATGATTTGATCACTTTTCCCTTCCAAAAAATGACAAACAGCTTTAATCGCTTGCTGATAATCTGCTACAGAGACTAAATCTGGCACACAAGGCCCCAAACAATGATGCAAATCGTAGGAAAGACAAGGTTTGCCCAACCGCCGATGGCGCGTAAATTTGGCCTCAGCACAACCATAAGAGGGGCGAAAAGCAAACAGCCGATTCAGAAATTTCAGAGTTGTCCGCACCGATTGAGCATCGCTGTAGGGCCCAAAATAGCGCGAACCGTCGTCAGTCACCTTGCGCGTGGGAAAAATGCGCGGCCATTCCTCTTGCAGCGTAACTTTAATGTAGGGATAGCTTTTATCATCTTTCAAAAGAATGTTATACTTAGGGCGGTGAGCTTTGATTAGATTCATTTCCAAAAGCAAAGCCTCTAATTCATTCTGGGTAACGATAATTTCAAAATCAGTAATTTGACTTGCTAAACGTTGCGTTTTGGCGCTCAGACTGCGCGGTGAACCAAAATAAGAGCGCATCCGCTCCCGCAAATTACGACTTTTCCCAACATAAAGCAAATTTCCTTGGGCATCTTTCCATTGATAAACACCTGGCGCTTGAGGCACATTCTGGAGTCTTTCGGCCAGCGAAGTTTCTTTTAGGTCGCCAAAAGCCTGCTTATCGCTGAATTTCATCTATTTTTACCTTTCTGTAAATCTGGAGCTTGAGGAAATCGCAATTTTCAGTGTAAGGAAAATATACCACAAGCCGATCACTCAGGGCTAAAGCGCCTGGGCTTGCATCTCAACCCGAAGGTTGGACACCATAGGCTGATTGGCGGCAGCCCACTTAATGTTAGTTGCGGCATTCACATCCGCATTGCAGGTATAACCACATTTCTTGCACTTAAAACTGGCTTGCGAAACCCGATTTGCTCGTTCGGTCTGCCCACATTGGCTGCATTTTTGACTGGTGTACCGTGGGTCGATTAAGACCAATGGAATGCCAAGCAAAAGAGCCTTATAGGTAACGAACTGGCGCAATTGGGAGAAGCTCCAGTTGGAGTGCCGGTGGCGTTGCTCGGCTCTCAAAACCCTAGTCCTCGAACGAATGCCTTTTAAGTCTTCAAGGACAAGCGCCCGATTCGTGCGTTCAGCCTGAGTAACTAACCTGCGCGAAATTACGTGATTTGTATCAGTTTGGAAGCGATGTTGGCGACCAGCTAGCCGTTTTAGGTGGCGTTTAGCTGGTCTAGTCCCTACCTTTTGAATGGCAGTCCTTCTCTTTAGATACCACTGGCGTTTAGTCTCAACTTGCTGCCCACTATAAACGTTCCCGTCACTATCTGTTGCTAGATTCACAATCCCTAAATCAACACCTAAGCAATCAGTGGTTAGTTTTTGTTCTTTATCAGGAACTACCACCGTAGCCAACAAATAGAACTCACCTTTAATGAGGGCTAAATCACTTTCCCCTTTTTGGAATTGTAGCAACTCTTCGTGGATTGGTGCACATTGAAAAGCAATCTTCTTTTCTCGTCCACCTAATGTCCAGATAGATGCGGTATGCTTTTCCATCTGGTAAGAGAGATTTTTGAGGTCATAAGCAATTGCACCTAACAAGCGAAAATCGCGCTTAGTTTTCTTATCTAGCTTATAACCATCAGCTACCTTAGCAATGCACCGCACAGCCATCCCAGCGCCTAGCCCAAACTCTTGGCGCACCTTATAATAAGCTAGTTTATGGAGGTCAAATTGCCTAAAGGTTTGATTATCCCAAGCCAATTGACTAATCCAATTACAGGCTTCATTGGCCCGTTGGATAGTCTGGCGCAGAATTGCTCGTTGCTCAAGGCTTGGAGTTAGTTTAAGTTTTAGGGTTAAGTGCATAGGGCTATTATACTTACTTTAGTTTCACTAGATTTAAGGAGCGACATTCCTCCCAGGGCTAAAGCTCCTGGGTATCCTGTCGTAAGGATTATGAAGAATCGCAGTTTGAAAGAACTTCTGCAAGTCCGTTGTTCGCTGGGCTGGCTGGGGCTGGGAATAACTTTGGGGGGATTAACGACTCTGGCGTTATGGCAGCGACGCTGGACAACTTTGGCGACTTTGAGTGCTATCGGTGCTACTGGACTGAGTTATGCTACGCTTTTAGAACCTAGAAGACCAGTTTTAGAGCGTATAAATCTTCGTTTCCCAAGAATGCCATCTAATTTAGAAGGTTTGCGAATTGGGCAATTGAGCGATTTGCATCTAGGCTTGCCTTTTGGAAAGGAAAATACGCGCTGGGCCGTGGAGCAAATGACGCTTGAAAAGCCTGATCTGTTAGTTCTAACAGGTGATTTTGTTAGTTTTCACCATGCCATTGCTGATTTGCCTGATTTATTACGTCCGTTGAAAGCACCTTTGGGAATCTATGCTGTGCCCGGCAACCATGATCATTGGGAAGGTTTGGCCGAGATTCAGAACGTTTTGCAACCTTTAGGAATCGAATTTTTAATAAATGAAAAGCGCCAAATAGCTTGGCATGAAGGTGAGGCGTGGTTGGTGGGGATAGATGATACGTGGTATGGGGAGCCAGATTTGCCAGGGGCTTTGCAAGATGTGCCGCCCGAAGCCTTTGCAATTTTGCTGGCGCACGAGCCTGATTTTGCTGATACTGCGGCCAAATACCCGATTGCGCTCCAGCTTTCAGGGCACACTCACGGTGGCCATTTGCGGCTTCCATTTCTAGGTTCTTTTTGTGTACCTTTCCACGGGACACGCTATCATAGCGGCTTTGAGCAAGTCGGGCCTCTGCAAATGTACATTTCGCGGGGCCTGGGTGGCTTACCGTTGCGCTTCAATTGCCGCCCCGAAGCGACTATTTTTACCTTGTGTAATTGAGCAAGGGGGCGCGCCCCGCGCCAAAGGCGCGGGGCGCGCCCCAATCCACCTAAGTAACTAAGGAACCTAACTGATGTTGACTTCGATTCGTCGTGGTTTGAGAGTTTCAGCTTTGGGAAGCCTTAAAGTCAGAATGCCGTGTTCATAATTGGCCTGCGCCGCCTCAGAATTCAACGCTAAGGGGAAGCGGAACGAACGTTCAAATTTCCCTACGGGCCGCTCGCGGAGATGATAACGAGCTTCCTTTGCGATCTCTGGCACTTTGCATTCGCCTTTAACGGTCAAGACTTGATCGGCAAAATTGATTTCAAGCTGGTCAGGTTGCACGCCAGGTAAGGTTGCTTGCACCGTATAACCTTCACCATCTTCAAGCACATCGAATAAGACCGAGTTCATAATCGCCATATCCGCAAATGGTTCCCATAAAGTTAGGTTTGGCATTTGAGTCTTCCTTTCTAGCATTTTTTGGCTTCAGAAATCTTGCTTTTCAACTTGTTGCTATCATAGCGCTACACTATTAGATGGCTGTTAGACCAATATCAGAGAAATGTTAAGCCCAATAAGCGAAAAATTGCCGTTCTTAGGGTTTTCATTTGACAAGCGCAACGAGTCAGCTTAGAATGAACTTGGGTCAATTTATTATCTAGGTGTTCATGGTTAGGAGGGTTTGCGATGTCCATAGACCGCGCTCGAATGCGCTTCATTCTCATCCCTTGTCTGCTCATTCTGTTTCTGACGGTGGTGGCCTGCGGCGGTGGAAGTAAGAGTAAAGAGCCAAGTCGCTGGGATAAAACAAGCACACCAAGCAGCAGCAGCGGCAGCAGCGGCAGCAGCAGCCAGGCAAAGGGCAAACCTGTTGATGGCAGCAAGTTCAACCGCTATTTCCCGAAAGGTGGCAGTGGCTACGACGTGACCTACAATCAGGAAAAGAAGGGTTTTGCCCAAGCAAATTTGAAGCAAAAGGGAAAAAGCCTCGCCAATCTCTCTGTCACAGATACGATTGATAAGCCAAGTGTCGCAAAAGAGTATGAGAGTAGCTCGCGCAAAATTGGTGGGTATCCCGCCCGCGATGTCGGCAGCATGGGCACGAGCGTCTTAGTCGCTAATCGCTTCCAAGTTCAAGTTCGCTCTTCTGATAAAAGCTTTACCAAACAAAATCGCGAGGAATGGCTCCAAAAGTTCAATCTTAGCGGTTTAGAGAGTGTCAAGTGAGGATCAGCCTACTTCTGAAAGGACTTTTCTAATGGCGAAAACCATCTACCAACTCGTAGACGAATTACCTAAAGATGATCTGACGGTGAAAGTGCTAAAATCCCTCGATTTCGTTATCCCTGGTGAATGGACGAATGTGGTGGGTTTTGAGCAAACCATCCGCGAAGTAACAGGCGAAGAAGACCAGGACTTAATCCAAAAGATCGGTGAACGGGCCATTACCCTCTATAACGACGAATCCCAAGGCTACAAACGGGCAATGTGGCTCTACGAAACTGCGGATAAAACGGGTTCAGCCCTCGGCACAGCCGCAATGGCCAACAAAATTGGGCAAAAGGTTGATGTTCTCGGCTTCTTGACCAACATTACCCCCAAACCTGATAAGGCGCAGAAGATTGATCTGACCTTTAAGTTGATTGTAGAATTGTTGGCTTACTGTCAAATCAATGGGATTCCAGGCGATAGCATTGGTGATTTCCTCGGTTCATTGGCTGACGAATATACTGGCCCCGCGAAAATGCGAATGGCCGCGATTATCTGTCTTGATGGGCTAGTTCCCCTGGGGCCCAACTTCCTCAAGGCTACCATGGAAGCGATGAATAGCTTGAGTCCCTCTGAATTGGAGAAGAACGATAGCTTCAAGATGATTCTCGACCCTAAACTTATTCCTGGCGGAATTAACCTTATTCCTGGCGGAGACAAACTCGGTTTCGTCACCCAGAGTCTTAACTCTATGGGCGATTGGATCACGGGTTTCATTCGAGATCGAGGTCTGGAGCCAGAGCAAATCATCGCCAATCTCAAGCATGGCATTGACATCGCTGATGATAAGATTGACTACCTGGGTGCTTTCCTCGATATGTATGTCAAATACTTTGTCCACACAGGTACGCAGAGTCTGGCCCGCTCGCTGATTGAACGTGCGGTTAATGAAATCTAGTTTAAGCCTAAGATCGTAGTGGACAGAACAATTTGAGATAAGCAAAGAAGCTTTGGTTTTTAACCAGAGCTTCTTTAGCTTTAGGCTTATAAACAAATTTCTAAGAAAGGGTGGTTTTTCATGCGGTCTAAGTCGTTTATCTTACTCTTTTTGTTGATTTTGCTGGTTAGTTTAGGGTCTTGCACCAATGGTAACAAAATTCCCGCAGGTGAATCAGCCGCGCCCTCCAGTAACTCTTTGGTTGTTCGGTTTGCCTACAGCCCAGAGAAAAAGCAATGGCTTGAGGAGCGATTCAAAGTCTTTAATGCTGAGAAAGCTCAAGTGAATGGCCAAACCATTTTTGTAGAGGGGGTTGAAAAGTCGAGCGGAGCAGCTCGCACGGAGATCAAAAATGGCACTTTGAGCGTCACCGCCTGGAGTCCTTCGGCTTCGACTTGGCTGGAAGTGCTAAAAAGTGAGTTGAACAAAGCTGATCTCGCAACTTCAGCAAAACCGCTTGTTTTGACCCCCGTCGTGATTTCGCTCTGGAAACCAATGGCTGAAGCACTAGGTTGGCCCAAAAAACCTATTGGTTGGCAAGATATGCTGGAGCTAATCAATGATCCGCAAGGCTGGGGGAAGTTTGGGCATCCTGAATGGGGTAAATTTTCCTGGGGTCATACCGATCCAGAAATTAGTACCACCGCTCTTTCGACTTTAATCGCTGAGTTTTATGCAGTCAATAATAAGCAACGTGGTTTATCAGTCGAGGATGTTCGCAGCCCAACCAGTCAACAGTTTATTCGGGATCTTGGGAAGGGCATTAAACACTACGGTTACAACACTTTAGTCTTTAGCGAAAACATGCAGAAGTTTGGCATGAGCTATATCTCAGCTTTTCCGATGGAAGAGATTACGCTAATTGAATTTAACAAGGCAAATCCGCCACCGCCCACGCCTTTGGTTGCGATTTATCCCAAAGAAGGCACGTTTTGGCACGATAACCCTTTTGTGATTTTAGCCAGTGCCAGCGAAGTTGAGCAAGAAGCGGCCAGCAAATTCTACGAATTCTTGTTGACCGAAGAGAGCCAAAAACTTGCTTTGAGCTACGGTTTTCGCCCTGCCAATGTCAACGTAACCCTCACTGACCCCGTGAGCGCGAAATTTGGCGTGCAACCAGAGGGGATTCAGAACACGCTGGACGTGCCTAAAGCCGAAGTTATCGTGGCGGCGAAGGATTCTTGGGCCCTCAACCGCAAACGCGCTGACATCTTGCTCGTCGTTGATATTTCAGGCTCAATGGCAGGTGAGAAGCTAGAAGCAGTAAAAGCAGGTTTAGATAATTTTTTGCAACGGATTCTGCCTGAAGATCGGGTTGGCTTGATTGTCTTCTCTGATACGGCTGAATTGTTAGTCAAACCTGCGCCCCTTTCCGAGAGTCGGATTGCCTTGCAGACTGCCATTCAGGGACTGCAAGCCAAGAACAAAACTGCGGTTTTTGATGCTCTGGAAATCGCGCACCAAGAACTCAATACAATGCAAAGTGCTGGCGTAGACCGCATTCGTGGGATTGTGTTGCTTAGTGATGGAGCCGACAATTCTAGTAAACTTACGCTGGCGGGGCTGGAAAAGAACTTCTTTGAAAGTGGCGTGAGTATCTTTCCCGTTGCCTATGGCGAAGATGCTGATTTGATAATTCTCAAGCAGATTGCAAACTTTTCGCGCACGATTATCGTGCAAGGAAATACAAAAGACATTCAACAAATCTTTGACAATCTGAGCCGCTACTTCTAAACAGAGTTGGGCTAAAGGGGCGTAAACGTGCTAGCTCCTAAAGCTAAAACTACGTTTACGCCCCTTTTTGGAATTAAGTTAATTTGCTACCTAATTAACTCGTAGGCAATGCACACTAAACAATTTAGCTGCGTCTACCCATACCTTTTCAGGCTGAAACCCTACTGCTTTAGCTAAATTCTGAAATTGCGTTACGGTGTATTTGCAAGAGTTTTCCGTGTGGATACTTTCCCCCTCCGCAAACGTAAATTTCTGGCCCGCAACTTGAATTTCCTGCGAAATCTTGCTAACCAAGTGCATTTCCACGCGCCCCAGTTCAACATTATAAAAGGCATAATGTTCAAAATGAGTGGGTTTGAAATCCGCCTCCAATTCGCGGTTGAGGCGCGAAAGCAGGTTAAGATTGAAAGCTGCGGTAACCCCTTGGGCATCATTATAGGCTGCATGAAGCAGATTCGGGGCTTTTTTTAGATCGACCCCAATCAGCAAAGCTCCCTTTGGCCCTAAGAGTTTTGCAACTCTTCGCAACAAATCTTGCGCTTGCGAAGGTTCAAAATTGCCAATACTGGAGCCAGGAAAGAAAGCTACTCTCTTTTCGTTAGGAATATTGCTACATGGTAGCTGAAAATCGCTTGAGTAATCGGCGCAAATCGCGTGAATCTTTAGCTTGGGAAAGTCTGTAGCCAGCGCTTGCGCGGATTGTAAAAGATGTTCCTTCGAAATATCAATGGGTAAATAGGTTGCTGGTTGTAGAGCATTGAGTAGTACACGGATTTTCTTGTTGCTACCACTGCCTAACTCCAATAACCAACGTTCTTTCCCCAGCAACAGAGCCATTTCTTCCCCATGCTCTTGGAGAATCGCTATTTCAGTCCGCGTCGGATAATATTCTGGTAACTCCGTAATCCGATCAAAAAGCTGTGAACCATGTTGGTCATAGAAAAACTTAGGCGGAATAGTTTTGGGCTGAGTTGCCAAACCATTTAAAACCTCTGCTTTGAAATCGACTAGAGAGGGATGTAAATCAGTAAATTGGATGTTATCGATTTTCATCATACATCCTCCGCCAGCCGAAACCCCTTGAATTGCCAACGCTCATGCGGGTAGAAGAAATTGCGGTAAGTGAGACGCATATGATTGGCAGAAGTCACGCAAGAACCACCGCGTAAAACGAATTGATTGCACATAAACTTACCGTTATATTCCCCTATCGCACCTGCTGCGGCGCGATAGCCAGGATAAGGAGCATAAGGCGATTGCGTCCATTCCCAAAGATCACCGTACATTTGTAGCAAACCGCTTGCATTTTCTGGCGCAGCGCTAGGGTGGAAGAAACCACTATCGTATAAATTTCCTGTCAGAGGCAGATTCCGAGCCGCAATTTCCCATTCCGCTTCGCTGGGCAACCGCTTCGCTTGCCAATTTGCGAACGCATTAGCTTCAAAATAACTGACATGACAAACAGGCTCTTCTGTTCGCAAAGAGCGCATTCCCCCCAGCGTCGCCTGCCACCACTGATTATCAATCTTTTCCCAATACAAGGGAGCCTGCCAACCCTGCTTCCGAATGGTACTCCACCCATCTGAAAGCCATAATTCAGGGCGTTCATAACCCTTTGCTTCGATGAATTCCAGATATTCACCATTGGTAACTAAGCGCGAAGCCAGCCGAAATGGGGGTAGATAGACCTGATGGCGCGGAGATTCGTTATCATAAGCAAAACCTTCTCCCGCATAACCGATCTTATCTAAGCCTCCCGCATATTCTAACCAATTTATAGCTGGCGCAGAACAGGGTGGTGGCGTGGGCAAATCTTCACGATAGGCGGGACGTAGCGGATTAAACGCTAAATTATACTTAATATCAGTTAGAGACAATTCTTGATGTTGTTGTTCATGATGGAGACCAATGAGAAGGCGCTGTTCAATAGTTGACCAATCTTCCTCTTTAGCGGTTTCAATGAGTTGCTTCATCTGTTCGTCCACGTAAGCGCGATAACGATAGACTTCAGCAACAGTAGGCCGCGACAACAAACCGCGCTGGAGGCGCGGGAAGAATTGGCCGACCTGTTCGTAATAAGAGTTAAAGAGGTAACGAAAACGGGGATGGAACGGTTGATAGTTGGGGGCAAAATCGGCTAGAATAAAGGTTTCGTAGAACCAGGTGACGTGGGCCAAATGCCATTTTGCAGGGCTGGCTTCGGGGGTCGTTTGAATTACATAATCTTCAACTTGAAGTGGGGAACAGATTTTCTCGCTCTCTTGGCGTACAGCGCTAAATTGCTGGGTTGCTGCCTGGCGAGTTAAACTCCCTTCTTGCAAGTTGGTAGCAGAGTGAGAGTTGCGCTTGATCATTAACTGATCCTTTCATTGAGCTTGAAGAATTAAAACGATTCGGAAATCGCCCCTTTTGATCTATCTTCAATCAGAGTTGCGTGATCTGAGCGTGAGCGTGGTAACTACTTCGCACTAAAGGCGCACTTTCAACGAAGCGAAAACCACGTTTATGTCCTTCCTTAGCGAAAAAATCGAATTCTTCAGGAGTAACATAGCGTTCCATCGGCCAATGGCTCTTCGTGGGCGCGAGATATTGCCCAATTGTTATCCCATCTACATCATTTTGGCGCAGAAAATCCATAACTTCCAAGACTTCAGAGTTAGTTTCGCCTGCGCCGACCATCATGCCGCTTTTGGTCAGGATGCTGGGCTGCAAAGCTCGCGCTCGTGCTAACAATTCCAAACTGCGTTCAAAGCTGGCTTTAGGCCGAAAACGAGGAAAAAGACGCGGAACCGTCTCAATATTATGATTCAAGACAGTTGGGCCAGCTTCCAAAACCATTTCCAATGCGGCCCAATTGCCTTCAAAGTCAGGAATTAGCACTTCAATGGTGCAAGAAGGAAGTTTTGCGCGAATTTGACGAATACTCTCTGCAAAAATATGCGCTCCGCCATCAGGCAAATCATCTCGATTCACTGAGGTCAAAACTACATGTTTGAGTTTGAGATAAGTTACGGCCTCCGCAATTCGCGCTGGCTCCTGTTCATCAAGCGGCTCTGGTTTGCCCTTGGGAATTGCACAAAACCGACAGCCACGAGTACAAATCTCGCCTAAAAGCAAGAAGGTCGCGGTCCGATCTTCCCAACATTCACCACGATTAGGGCAATTAGCCGCTTCACAAACTGTGTGGAGCTTGAGGTCGCGCAAGAGATGCAAGAGATCATGCTGATTTTCGCCCGTTGGGGCTCGTACTTTGAGCCAAGGAGGACGTTTTTGATAGTTTGAAATTTCGCTCATGAGCCTTTCTCAGTGATGAATGCGATTTGAAAAACTTGCGAAAAAGCGGCGATGACGCGCTCCTTTACTTCTTTCATTGGGGGCGGGGTTCCCAAAATTTGGGCCAGCGAAGTAACGCGCCGTCCCTGAAGCCCACAGGGAATAATCTGGGCAAAACCTTGCAGATCTGGGGCTACATTCAATGCAAACCCATGCGAAGTTATGCCACTCGCACTCAAGCGAATCCCAATCGCCGCAATTTTGGCCAATGTGCTTGAATTTGCAGTATCCTTCGCTTCAGTTTCGACTTCCAAAGCTAGATTTTCTATCCCTGAATCTTCTCCTTCAACCCAAACCCCCGTCAAACCCTCAATCCGTTTGGCAACCACGTTGTAGGTCGCTAACGTTTGGATGAGAACCTCCTCTAATTTACGCAAATAAGCCAACAAGTCTCCACCATAATTGCGTAATTTGAGAATTGGATAACCAACCAATTGCCCAGGACCGTGATAGGTAATGTCGCCTCCACGGTCACTCTCTACTAAAGCAATACCTTTAGCACTTAATTCAGCACGACTAACCAAAAGATTTTCCATATTAGCCGAACGGCCTAGCGTGATTGTCGGCGAATGTTCCAAGAGCAACAAAGTATCGTTACTCATTCCCGCCGAACGGTCTGCTACCATTTGCCGCTGCCAATTCCAAGCATCTTTATAGTCAATGTAACGAGTGTAGACCAAGGCCCGACACGTTCGTTTTGTGGTTGTTGTATAGGAAGACATAAGTTTATACCATTATTTGGCTTAGAAATAGCTTTTGGCTAACAACTTTTAGCAAAAGCCTTTAATTTGCCTTTTAAATCTTAACCTCAATTATACCATAGCTCATCTTCCTCTGGCCACTTCTAGGTTGACAGAGTTGACAGATAAGTTGCGCCAGGTATAATTGAGCCACTTCCATTGCGCTAATTTATATTCACGAAAGGATTTTGCTCCAAATGGACTGGGGAAAACAGAACCGTTTATCGCGTCTGATTCAACCTGATGGCCATTGCTTCTTTTTGGCGATGGATCACGGCTACTTTTTGGGCCCTACCAGCAAATTGGAAAAGCCAGGCGAAATGATCAAGCCGCTAATGTCCTCTGTAGACGCGCTTTTCCTCACGCGAGGGGTTTTACGGGCTACCGTTAGCTCTAAAGATAGCACCCCAATTATTAGCCCGCAAGATAGCAAACCAATCATTTTGCGCGTTTCGGGCGGGACAAGTATCGTCGGTGGGGATTTGGCCAACGAAGGTTTAACCACTTCGATTGAGGAAATTATCCGTTTGAATGCGACTGCCGTTGGGCTTTCAGTCTTTATTGGGAGTTCCTATGAGCGTCAAACCCTTTTAAGCCTAACAGAATTGATCAATCAGTGTGAAACCTATGGAATTCCTGTTATGGCGGTAACGGCAGTGGGCAAAGAGTTAGAAAAACGCGATGCGCGGTATCTTTCGCTTTGTTGCCGAATTGCGGCTGAGTTAGGAGCCACCACTGTCAAAACTTATTGGTGCGAAGACTTCGAGAAAGTTACGGAAAGCTGTCCCGTACCTGTTGTTATCGCTGGAGGCCCCAAGTGTGATACCGCTTTGGAAGTCTTTGAATTTATCTACGATGGGATGCAACGTGGCGCAATCGGCGTAAATCTGGGCCGCAATATCTGGCAAGATGATTGTCCCGTGGGAGTTGCCCGTGGTTTGCAAGCTGTTATTCACGAGAAAGCAACCCCCAAGCAAGCTGACGATCTTTACCAGACCATCAAAAATGGCAAATAATTGAAATCTTGAGACCTGAAAGTTTTTCAAAAGCTCTCAGGTCTCAAAAAGTCTTTTCAGAGTCAGAAATTATGTTAGATCTTCAGCCAGAACTCTATCTGAACGAAAGAGAAGTCGAAAGCAAACTTATTGTTCATTTTTTGTTGCCCAAATTAGGCTATGCACCTGAAACCTGGCATGAAGAAGTTATGTTGAAGGGTGGGCGAAGTCGCCTAGATTTTTTAGTTTTTGCAAGGCGCAGGAAACCTGTTGTTAGGCTTATTATGGAAATTAAAAACCCCAAGCAAAACTTAGATCGCCATGTTCGGCAACTGAAACGCTACACGGATGAGATGAATGTGCGCTATGGTTTGCTCACGAATGGGAAAGAACTTCGCATTTACGAAAGAATCCGCGAGGAGCTAAAACTTATTTTTCTTTGTCTTGTCAACGAAATTGCTGCTAATCTTGAGCAAATAAAGGCTTTGATTGGCCGCGAAAGTTTGATAAAACAAGCTGATTTAAGCCCAAATCAATCTCCAGTAGAAGTTGAAAGTCAGCTTCCAAGTATTTCTAATTTAGAAGCTGAAAATTCAAGTGCCAATGAAGGTTTAAATCCTGTTGTTCAAGCTTCTGAACCATTGACTCCCGTAATTGCCGTTCAAGCTTCATCTCAAAAAAGGGAAGGAAAGCCCAAAATGAAGGTTATCGCAGTCTACCATAACAAAGGTGGCGTGGGGAAAACGACAACGGTGGTGAATCTGGCCGCAGCTTTAGCCAAAAAGGGCAAGCGCGTCTTGATTATTGACCTGGATAGTCAAGCGAATACGACGTTTGCGACGGGGCTAATTAAATTTGAAGACGAGGAAGATGATAATATCAAGGATGCGAATATTGGGCATGTGCTGCTTTCAGAAGATTTCTATCCTATTTCTGAGGTGGCAAGAGCATCTCAATTTAATAATCCAGAGATTGCGGTTATTCCTGCCCATATCAATTTGATGGAAAAAGAGGAAAAGCTCAATCAATTAGATTTTGCTAAATTTATCCTAACGCGAAAACTAAGTGTAGTAGAGGATAACTACGATCTTGTTCTGATTGATACTCCCCCAGCGCTGAATCTCTTTGCTCGAATTGCCCTCATTGCGGCGGACTATTTGATCATCCCTTCTGATCTGAAGCCTTTTGCTAATCAAGGGCTAGATAATGTAAGAGATTTCATTAAAACTAATGACACAACCCGAAGCTACATTGGTCGAAAGCCAATTGAGCTTTTAGGGGTTTTACCTTGCAAAGTTTCGCCTAATCCAATGTTTGTTAAGTATAGTCTGCAAGAGCGAATTAGGAAAGTCCGCGATGTTTATCGGTTTGCGGTCTTGGAAACCTATATTTACGAGCGCGAGGATTTGGCAAAATGTGCTGAACGAGTTGAATTTGTTAGTGGCTTAGAAACTGCGGCCCCACTTTCGGTGCTAGATTTTAAGCCCAATTCCGCTTCAGCAGAAGAATTTAGCCGCCTAGCAGCAGAAGTAATGCACAAAATAGGGCTTACCAAATGACACTTTCCCTGAAACTTGTCCCTGTTAAAAAAATTAGCTCTAAAAGCTCGCTTGCTAATTTCACCGAAAATGAAGTTTTACAACTTGCCCGAAATGCTTTGAAAACAGGTGGTTTTATCAATCCTCCCGTTCTCATCCGCACAAGTTTGGAATCCTATGAGGTCATTGCTGGCGATTTTGCGTATTATGCGGCGGTCAAAGCCCGCGAAATTGATCCGCTCAACGGCGAAATGATTGGCGCGTTCATTGTTGAGCCTGAAAATGCGACTTCGCTCCAGGAGCAAATAGAATTATTGAGAAGTAAGCCAACGAATCCTGTTTCTGAGAGTTTGGAACCGCAGCAACCATTTCTAGCGAGTAAAGTTTTGACTAGAGATGATCATGAAGCATTCAAGCGAGAAATGATCACAAATTTGGAAGCGGTCAAAAGTGAGCTTCTTGCAACCAAGCGAGAAATGATCACAAATTTGGAAGCAAGTGAAAGTAAAATTCTCGCAGCGATACGTGAATCTTTAGCAAAACCAGTGCCGCCGCCAGCGCGTCCCCAGCCACCGAAAGAAACCGTTTTAGACTTGGAAGCTGAAAGAAAGTTTATAGAAGCTGTATTTAACACAATGGAAAAACCAGCTTTGAAGGATCTTTTTGCTCTTGCTGGCATTGCAAATGCCACGGCCTCTAAGATAATTGATAGTATCTTAAAAGAAAGACCTTTTGTGAACTCGAAAGATCTCTTAAAAAGAGGACAAGGCATCGGAGAGAAGACGCTTGCGAAGCTTCGCAGTGCTTACTCTCAAACGAATTAAAGCAGCATTAAAAACCCAGAAAGGTAAAAAGTCTAAGTGAAAAGCCTCTGGAATGATCAGGAAGCAAGTGCGTTTAGCAGTGATCTCGCGCAATGTGTCTATGCTTCACGCTTATTGGGCCAAGAGAAAACGTTGGTTTTGCACGGTGGGGGGAATACATCGGTCAAAAGCCGCGAACGAAATATCTTTGGCGAAGAGGAAGATATTTTGTATGTCAAAGGTAGTGGTTGGGATTTAGCGAAGATCGAGGCTGCGGGTTTTGCGCCTGTACGATTAGCTCATCTTCTGCGCCTAACAACGCTCGATTCCCTTACTGATAAGCAATGGGCAAATGAATTAAATCGCAGTGTTACTGATCTTGCTGCTCCGCCAGTCTCGGTTGAAGCAATGTTGCATGCGCTTCTGCCTGAAAAATACGTTTTCCATACGCATTCTGATGCTTTACTCACTCTAACCAATACCCCACAGGGAGCCGAGCGTGTTCAGGAGCTTTATGGTAAGGCGGTAATTCTTGTGCCCTACACGCGGCCTGGGTTTCCGCTTGCCAAATGCGCTGCTCAGTTATTTCGCACTGCAATGCAGGAAAAGACCATCGGCGTGGTCTTAATGCGGCATGGTCTATTTACGTTTGGGGAAACGGCTAAAATCGCTTATGAACGCATGATTGCGTTAGTTTCGCAGGCTGAAAACTATCTGGAAGAGCATGGGGCCTGGCAAATCACAATTTCTCCGCTTCTCCTCACTGCTGCGCTCTCCGCAAAGCCTTTGCGCCAAGAAATTGCGACTTTTCGCCAAGCGATCTCTAAAGTTGCGGGTTTTCCTGTGATTCTCGCAACTTACAATGATGCTGAAGCATCTTCTTTTGTACATCACGCCGATGTTGCAACTCTTTCGCAGCAAGGCCCAGTGACTCCCGACCATGTGATTCGGACAAAACGAGTGCCTCTGCTGGGTAAAGATGTTGAATCTTACAGAATTGCTTACGAAACTTATTTCAAAGAGCATTCTAAGCGGACAGAACTTTCTTTAACCATGCTTGACCCTGCGCCAAGGGTTATTCTTGATGCAGAATTAGGGCTGCTTACGGTTGGAAGAAATGCCCAAGAAGCAAATATCGTTCACGATATGTATCGCCACACGATGGCTATCATTTTGCGGGCTACAGCTTTAGAAAAATATCAAGCGCAGCCAATTACAGATGTTTTTGATGTAGAATATTGGGAATTAGAGCAGGCTAAACTGCATTTGAAGCAAAATTCGCCCATGTTTGCAGGCGAAATTGCGCTGGTGACGGGTGCAGCGTCGGGAATTGGCAAAGCTTGCGTTGAGTCGTTTTTGGCTCGTGGGGCTGCGGTGGTCGGTTTGGACATCAATCCTGCTATTGAAAAGCTCTTTGACCGTCCTGACTTTCTAGGGATTCGTTGTAACCTTACAAGTGAAAGCGAAATTTACCAAGCGTTAGATAAGACTGCTAAAACGTTCGGGGGAATCGATATGCTGGTGCTTAACGCTGGAATTTTCCCTTCAGCAAAGCGCATTGATAGCTTATCTCTGGACGAATGGCGGAAGATAATGAACATCAATCTGGATTCTAATCTCATTGTAATGCGTGAAGTCTATCCATTCCTTAAAGCTGCGCCAAAACGCGGGAGAGTTTCAATTATTGGCTCAAAAAATGTACCTGCGCCTGGCCCTGGCGCAGCAGCCTACTCAGCTTCGAAAGCGGCTTTGAATCAGCTTGCCCGCGTTGCGGCTTTGGAATGGGGCAAAGATGGGATTCGGCTCAATATCTTGCATCCAAATGCAGTTTTTGATACAGGTTTGTGGACTGAAGAGCTTTTGCAAGCTCGTGCGGCACATTATGGCTTGACGGTTGAAGCCTACAAGACGAATAACGTCATGCAAATTGAAGTTACCAGTCGAGATGTTGCCGAATTAGCCGCCGAAATGTGTGGCCCTCTTTTTGCAAAAACAACGGCAGCGCAAGTACCAATTGATGGAGGCAACGAGCGCGTTATTTAAGCCGATTCAAAATTCACAATTAAGCGGTTTTTTCCCTTGAATCCAGGTAAGTTTTTGTAATCTTACCCTTTCAAGGGGTTTTTTCTGAAAAATAGCCAGAGCTAAACATGAGCAATAAAGTCCTCCTGCAAAATCTCCGTGATTTTACGGTGCAAATCCGCCATAGCACTACAAATGTACTGGTAGGCATGGGAATTGCCGTCGCGCCTGATGGAAAGATCGTAACTTCGGCAAAAGTTGCTGAGGCGGCGGGCACAGAGCCAATGGATTTCGCTTTGGGCGAAATCGGGGTTTATTTTCCGCAGGCGCGAACAGGTGAGCAACGCGCTTGGCGGGCAACGGTGGCGGTTTGGGCGCAGGATTTGGTTCTTTTGCAGCTGGCTGGGGGTTTGCCCCCACTTCCTCCAGAACAAATTGCTGTTTTGGGAAGCGCAACCGAGGCGGCAAGGCATGAATTTCGCAGTTTTGGCTATCTCGTGGCGCAATCCGAAGGCTCTGAAATAGCATTGGTCGAGGGTAAAATCAACGTTTTAGTTGAGCAAATCGAAGCTGAAAGCACTCAAAATGTTTTTCAATTGCAATCTACTCAGCTTAAAGCAGGAATGAGTGGTGCGGCGCTCTTAGACCTAGAGACAAATCTCATAGTAGGCCTTATTGCTGAGGCTGAAAATAGCTTTTGGGCAATTGATCTGGCGCTTTTAGCCCAAGAGCCTTTTTGCCTCCCTTTGCGCTCAGAGCCGTTGTCGCCCAAAATTATTCCTCTACCTGATTTTGACCAAGAAGGGTTACGCGAGCCGAACTCTACGAAAATGGGAATTTCACTGAATGGCGCGCCCCCTCTTTCGGCGGAGTGGGTCGGGCGGCAAACTGAAATCCAGGCGCTCACTGCGGCGTGGGCTTCGCCCGTCTACCGTTTGGCAGCGTTGGTTGGGGCGGGTGGCGCTGGCAAAAGCAATTTGGCACGGCGCTGGCTGGAGGCGCAGCTTGCCGATAAGCGGCAAAGTCAACCAGGAGGGGTTTTTTGGTGGAGTTTTAGCTACAAACCTAACCTCGATGAGTTTTTTGAAGCAGCTTTGATGCACATAAGTGGGCGACTTTTTGATCAGCGCAAACTTGCTTCAGCGCGAGCCAGAGTGCAAGCCATTGGTACTTTGTTGGTTTCGGGGAGCTATCTTTTCATTCTCGACGGTTTGGAAGAGCTACAATATCAGACAGAAGATCAATGTGGGCTGCTTAAAAATGTTGATTTGACTAATCTCTTGCATTTCTTCGCTGCTTCAGGGCACAATTCCTTTTGTTTAATAACAAGTCGTTTGCCTGTTTTGGATTTCTTAGCCTCAGCAAACTATATCCAGTACGAAATAGGCGCTTTGAGTCGAGAAGAAAGCTGGGATTTGTTGCGCCAGCTAGAGATTCAAGATTCAGATGAGGTTTTGAATCGGCTTGCGACGGATTGGCAAGGCAACGCGCTGGCCTTGAGTCTTGCGCGAGGCTATATTACAGCGTACAAAGATGCTGATTTTCTAGGAACAGCAACCAACTCGCCGCTCCCATCCTCTGCTTTGGTGAATAAAGCACTTCAGTATTGCCAGCAGCAGTAGTCAGAAACTGAGCAAAATCTTCTTTTGTTGCTCAGTTTTTTTCGTACCCCAATCGAATCTGCTGCTTTACAGCGAATTTGTCGTGCTAAACCAAGCTTTTTGGAGCGCATTTCTTGGAAAAAGCGAGATTTACAGACTCAATTGGCTCTGTTGAAGGAAGCGGATTTTCAAGCTCTCCTCACGCGCCTCCTGGACTATAATCTTTTGCGCTATGATGCCCAAAATGAGCAATATTTCTTGCATCCGTTTGTACGGACTTTCCATAATTCGCGCTGGCAGGCTGGGGGCGCTGCGCTGCTTGATCAAGCGGGGCCGCGCCCCCTCAAAAATTACTACCTCTCTGTTGCGGGCGAAACACCGCGCTTCCCGACGCTTGCGGATTTAGCGCCGTTGGTTGAGGCTGTGCATCTTATGTGCCAGACGGGGGCTTATGAAGAAGCCTTCCAGGTCTATCAGACGCGGCTTGAACAGGGCGAGCGCAACACTTTTGGGCAACAGTTAGGGGCTTACGAGACCCTTTTGGGGCTGCTGCTGGCTTTTTTCCCCAATGGAGATTGCACCCAAGAACCGCAAGTTAATGATTTAGCGGCTAAGGAGGCTATTTTTGCCACTTTGGGGCATTGTTTGCTGAATTTGGCGCGGCCACGGGAAGCAACTTTTTTCTATGAGCGCCAAAACGCGCTGGCCGAGAAGGCGAGTGCTTGGCTGGCGGCCAGCATCGGTTATCGTAATCTTGCGGGCATTTATGCCCTTTTGGGAATGCTCCCCGCCAGCCAGGAAGCAGCTTACAAAGCCTTGGTCACGGCCCAGTTTGCGAGTAACAAGCAAGGCGAGGCGACGGCTAGAGTTTACCAGGCGTGGGCTGCTTTTCTGCATGGCGACCTCTCCGCTGCCGAGAGTGCTTTTCAGCAAGCCAGCGCTTTGCAACAAGCGTTCAATCCGTCGCAGCCTTTGCTTTACAGCCTGGAAGGGATTTGGTACGCGGATTTTCTCCTGCGGGTGGGCAAAATAGCGCAAGCCAAAGCCCTCACTGAAGCTAACCTGGCACAATGCGAACAAAATCGCTGGGTGAAATCTTTAAGCCAATGTCGGCGCATTTTAGGGGATTTGGCGGCCAAAGTGGGCGAAGATAGTCAGGTTGCTCAACATTATGGCGAGGCCCTGCGAATTGCCCAAGAGGTAGGCCACAGCCCAACGTTGCTCGAAGCGTTTGCGGCCAGAGGGCTTTGGGCGGCCAAATGCGGTCAAACTGAAATCGCGCTCCAAGATTTGGAAACGGGCCTCCAGTTGGCTTGCAGCGGTGATTATCGGATCTTTGAAGTGCAATTGCGGCTTGGTTTGGCCCATTTGCAATTAGCGCTGGGAAAAAGCCCTGAAGCGCAAGCTCGTTATGCCCAACATCTTAGCGCCACGATGGGCTATCATTGGGGAATAGTTGATGCCACTGCGATTTTGAACCATAAAGAAAACCCCAAAAAGCTGTAAAACTTTTTAGGGCTTCAGGGG
>Ga0316607_1000078_pt1 | contig 38421 bp, 32 predicted proteins | sample MIS2016062E_MG_FD_207674 | JGI IMG/M metagenome (GOLD analysis project Ga0316607, IMG submission 207674) | Microbial mat bacterial communities from Middle Island sinkhole, Lake Huron, Michigan, United States - MIS.2016.062E | ecosystem: Environmental > Aquatic > Freshwater > Lake > Sediment...
CAACCGATAATTTAGATTAATCTGGCGATCGCCTTTCAAAAAGGTAGATTGCGATTTGTCGTTAGGGGCGGGTTTTAGAGATTCTTGGTTTTTCCGATAGATGGTTGGTGAAACCCGCCCCTACGGGCGATCGATTCCATGTTACAAGACGATCGACTGTATGTAAGATTTGCCATTCCACTCGATCGACAGCGGACTAGATTCATTAATTTTGACTGCATTATGAGGATATAATTCATCTTTTGTCCACGACAAAGGATTATTAATGATGTATTCCCGAATAGCAACTAATGACTCTTCATTGCGGATGATATGTTCGTAATAACCTCGTTGCCAAACTGATACGCCAGTCAAATATCGCATTTGGTTAATTCGCCGCCCTGAAGATGTTTTCAAACCCCGCACAATTTCCGATAAAGGATGGATTTTTGATTTTCTCAGCCCAAGTTTATCGGATTCTGTATAATTTATTGCTGGGCTATCTTTTAAAATAATAATTCCGTGTACGTGATTTGGCATTACAATAAAATTATCTAATGCCACATTTTGATAACGTTTGGGAAGAATGCTCCAATTGAATAAAACAGTTTTACCATAGGGACTCAATTGCATTGTATTATTAATGACTTCGCCGAATAAACATTCGCGCTGCCAACTGCAAATAGTGATAAAATACGCACCGGGAGTCCTATAATCATATCCAGGTAGGCGAATTGAGCGGCGGTGGTGTTTATTAGGATCGTATTTCATAATTTCCCCCATAAATACAGTTGTTCGTTGCGCCGGGCCGTTGTAGGGGCGGGTTTCACCAACAATATTTGATACATACAAACAATATAGATCAACCCGCCCCCACACAACCGATAATCTAGATTAACTCTAGGGTGCGATCGCATCCAAACAAGATCTAATTTAGATTCCGATTGTTCGTTGGGTGGGGGCGGGTTTATGAGATTGTTGGTTTCTGACATAGATTATCTGTAAAACCCGCCCCTACGATAATTTGGGGAAATACGCCTATTTTCGTGTTACCAAAACCCAATCGTCGGCTGTTTTGACAATCTCGGCATTGGGTAACTTTAGATGTTTGAGCACTGGTTTCTCTAACAGAAAATAAGGTTGAGGGAGAGTTTGCCATTTCTCTTTAAGTGTCAGCGAGTCGGCGACAATAACTTGGTGTTCGCTGTAAAAATTTAGCGATGGACGCGGTAAGCGGTGAGAAGTAAACACTTGTTGACCAGCCGGGGTTCCTTGGCGGACGATTTCGGCGATCGGCTTAACTGGATAATCCTCGGCTAGTTCCCAAACCCAGTTATCTGATGCGACAAATACCAACAGTGTAACGTAAGTTCCCCAAATTAAAACTAATAGAAACTGTCGGTCTTTTCGATGCATCAACACGGCAGATATTGTCATTGTCAACGCTACAAACATCAGCATTAACTGCAAATCTCGCTCGATCGGCGCAATTTGTTTCCCAATTTGCACTAAGCCGCTGAAGTATATGCAGCCGACAACAGCAACTATAGCCAGCACTCCCAAAATCGCCGGATGAGGTAAACAAGATACAGCATCAAAATGTTCCTCTGCTTCGTCTTTTTCCCGTTCTTCTGGCAACCACATTTGCTCCCAAACTTCGGCGAGATAACTGCCAACAGCTAGGGCAAAAGCTGGATAAATTGGTAAGATATACCAAGGCAATTTAGTATTCATCACCGAAATAGCCAGCAGATAAACTCCACTCCAAACTAAAACTAATTTCGGTCCAGGAAAATTGCGATTTTCCCATGTCAAACGCAGCCCTTGTAGCCAAAATAATTGCCAAGGCCAAGCTGATTTGAAAATTTCTAAAACATAATACCAGGGTGGGGCTTTGTGACGCTCAACAGTTTCCAAAATGCGCCGGAATGATTGGTTGACTAAATTAGCGTTGATAAAATCTTGACCATAGTGCACCCATTGGGCAAAATACCAAGCAGCTACTGGGAAAGTTCCGATCGCCAATCCGCCCCAAAGATACCCAGAAGTGAGGAGTCGCGGGGTATCCCAAACTAGGAACAAAAAGCCGATCGCCCCCAGTAGCAGCCCTAACATCACGCCCTTAGTCAAGCAAATGAGTCCGAAGCCAATACCGGCGCCCAAGGCGTAGCGCAAATCCCGGCGCGATCGCAACAAACACCACATCGCCCCCAGCAAAAAACACAAAACCGCCCCATCCAACATCGCCAAACGTCCATTCCGCACCACCGGTAACAGCGTCAGATAGACCAAAGTCGAAAAAATGGCGATCGAGCGTCTGAGAAACAACTCCCTGCCAATGGCGTAAAGCAGGGGCACTGAAGCGGCTGTGAGGAAGGCGGGCATCAACCGGGCTGTCCATTCGCTGACACCGCCGACAGCAAAACACAGCCCAATCAGCCAGTGTACCAGGGGTGGCTTGTTAAAATAAGGTATTGAGTCGATGGTTGGATACAGCCAATTTAAGTTACCGCGCCAGATTTCGCGACTCACCTGGGCTGCAATGCCTTCATCCCAATCCCGCAAAGCCACGCCGCCGAGATTCAGCCCGAAGATTAGTAAAGCAGCCAACAGAAAAGCCAACATCCACAGTTTGTCTGTAGAGTGGTCATTTAAGCGACTTGTGTATTTTCCGGTGCTCGGTGGAAAGATTTCTGACATAAGTTTAAGATAGTTGACACTCCCCGGTCTGAAGACGCGGGGATTCTTAAGGACAAACTTTGGGGGATGAATCCACCCAAACTTCGGTTCTTAAAGGGTAAGTCAGATACCCGCTACCCACACAGCGAGTTGCTGAGTCTATGGCTACTTTGGTGCCTAACGGCTTGCAACTGTCGGGTTTTTCACCAACTAGGTTTCAACAACTTTATCAAACCAAAATCGGTTTGTCAAGATGGGGCAGGCAGGATAAATCCTGCAACGCCCTTTCATCCCTGGACTAAAGTCGCAGGGTTTTCAGGGTATTTCTTATAAGCGTCCCAAATTTCCGGTAAACTTAGACAACAGTTATTTACGAGCAGGGATTTTTGATGAATTTACCTGTAATTATAGATATTATCATTGGCTTAGTTTTTATCTACCTGAGTTTAAGTTTACTAGCTTCCGAAATTCAAGAATTGATTGCTACTGTTTTGCTGTGGCGGGCAAAGTCAGGAATACTCAGGAGACTGTAACAGAAATTCTGGAGGAGAAAGAGGACAGTCCGATTTACAAACAAATTCAAGAAACAGTTGATAGTATGCCAGAATCTCTGAAAAATAGCCTTTATATTTTAGCACAGCGCGCCGAAAAAACGGGCGGCGATCCTCAGAAACAGTTGCAGCAGTTTCAGCGAGAAATTGTAATTTGGTTCCATCGCTATATGCAGCGGGATTCTGGCGTTTATAATCGGAATTCTAACGGAGTGGCAATTTTGCTCGGCGCGATCGCTGTTGCTAATGCTGACACCATCAATATTATTAATAGGTTGTCGAAAGATTCGATCCGGCGATCGACTGTTAATTTGTACAGCAGTTGGTGGCAAAAAACGCTCAAGCTAAATTAGATAACGCGAACAAGTTTATTAATATTCGCCCTTCAGGGAAGAAACCGCCATCTTCTCTAAAATCTTGACTGAAAGCATCCAGGGTACAAGCCCCCGGATTCATTCCTTCCCAGACTCAGGAGGGGGTGGCTTTCTTCAATTCTTTAATCTCAAATTGATTGACTAATGCAGCATGGTGGCCGATCGACCAATTGTCACCTATACTGGCGATCGCCCGGCTCGATCGGTAATTACGGGCCCGCTGGTAGTTGGGTGAAATTACGGAGAACATAAAATCCGTGCGATCGCGGATGTAACGGTGAGAAAAATATGTGAAACTGGTGGAAGGGTTGAATGAGAATGGGTGAAATCAAGAAGGGTAACGTCCAGCTTCATAAGTTCCTACTTGACAATCTAACTCCAGAGGGTGCATCTACCACTCAGCACTCTCTTGGAGCCAGGATATGTGAATTGTTCGTTGAATATGATCAGAAAAGCATTCCCCAACGCTAATGGCATAGTTGCCGGTAGCAAAAATTTTCTCGCTCTGTGCAATTAATCATACAGTTTTGATTTTTAGTAGATGCCTAAAAACAAGCTTGGCATCTGTATTTTGCTGTCTACAAGCTCTAAGCTGTGACGCAGATAAATTGCCTGCGATCGCATTCCGGGGAGAAGGGGAGAGATGGAGAAAGGGAAAGTATTTGTCCACCTCCGTTAAAGATGAAAATAGAACTGCGCGACAGCTTAGCACATAGATTCCAAGCCGCTCTAGTTAAAAATGTACATAGCAATCCTCAATGAATAGAGCGCTATTGTTTTCTAAAAAAAAATGAACAATTAAGTAGAGCCTTGGGAAATTTATGTGAATATTCGCGCTAAATTTTGTTGTTTATCTAACCAGTGTTGGCAAATAATGTTCTAAGTCGCTACAAGATAATCCAGAGAAATCCGGAGCAAAATAAATTAAAAAAATCCTGATTCTATATTGCACATAACAGAAAATAAGTGTTAAGATGTAATCAAATAAGGCTGATGAGATTACTCCCGGGCTGTATCTACCAATAAGGCCCTTGATGGAGAATCAAAGATGACTTCTACGTTCGCTCAAGTTAACTCACAATCTTTACTTGAAAAACTCCCCCCGCGTTCCTTAGTCTTCATTGACTCAGGGGTGGCAGACTACGAGTCCATTGCGGCAGGAGTGCTACCAGGCCAGCAGGCGATCGTACTCGATCGCCAAAAAAACGGCATCGAACAAATCACCTCAGAAATTGAAAAATACGCCTCTACCAACGGGGCGATCGATTCTGTTCACATCATTTCTCACGGGAATTCTGGGAATCTAGAACTTGGCAACACTTCTCTGAGTTCAGATAACATAGAACAATACGCAAGCCAGTTGGAAAAGTGGCATAACGGACTGTCGGAAAAAGCAGACATTATGCTTTACGGCTGCGATGTAGCATCGGGGACAGGCGCTAATTTTGTCGATCGCATTTCGGAATTAACCGGGGCAGATGTGGCGGCATCCAGCAACTTAACCGGCATCAGCGGCGACTGGAATTTAGAATTTGCTAAGGGTGAAATTGAATCGCCCTTAGCGATGAGCGCCGATGTGATGGCAAATTACCAAGGGAATTTAGCTACCATCATCGTCGCCAATAATAACGATAGCGGGGCTGGTTCTTTAAGAGCAGCGATCGCCGCCGCCGCCGCCGGCGATACAATTACTTTTGCCGCCAACTTAGTCAATCAAACCATCACCCTCACCAGCGGTCAACTAGACATTCCCGCCGGCAAAAACATCACCATTGACGGCGCGGCGGCAACGGGTTTAACCATCAGCGGCAACAACGCATCCCGCGCGTTTTTTGTCAATGCTAATGTTGATACCTCTACCAATTTTGTCATCAAAAACCTGATTATTACTAACAGCAAAACAACCGATCGAGGTGGGGCGATCGGCACAACCGACGAAGTAAACCTCACAGTAGACAATGTTCAGTTCAACAACAACGTCGCCGACAAAGGTGGCGGTGCAATTTTTGGCAATTTCAACAATACTCTAACTGTTACCAACAGTAAATTCAACGGCAATGTAGCCACCGCAGCCAATGATGAACGGGGTGCAGGTGCGATCGGCTTTTTGAGTTCCAAAACTTTTACAGTCACCAACAGTGACTTCACCAACAACAAAGGAATCAACGGCGGAGCAATTAACAGCCTTCAAGGCAAGTTGACAATTCAAAACTCGCGATTCATCGGCAACGACACCACCGCAGCCTTGTTCGCCACAGGCCAGCCCAATGATTTCTTAAGGGGTTTTGGCGGCGCACTTTATACCGATCGAGCCAGCGATCCAAGCGAAGCTTCTGGCACAATTAACATCAGCGGCAGCGTATTTCAAAACAACAAAGGCCGAGGAGAAGGCGGAGCAGCTTACCTCTACACCGGCACCCAAGATAGCGTAACTATTGCAGACAGCACCTTCCAAAACAACGAAGTTTTGTCGCTTCCCGGCGGTAACGACGGAGTTGGAGGCGGCTTGGTGCAAATGAACAACGGCGCTAACAAGGGATTTACTATCTCCAACAGCACCTTTGCTAACAACAAAGCCCCCGGTCAAGGTGGCGCAGTGTGGATCATGGATGCGCCTACCACGATCGCCAACAGTACCTTTTCTGGCAACCAAGTTACTGGAACTAGCGACATTTACGGCAATGTCGGCGGTGCAATGGCTCTTTATGCCCCCACAACAATTGTTAACACAACTATTGCTGATAATTTCGCTAGTTGGGTTGGTGGAGGTATCTCGGCTGCTGCGGGAAATTCTGTCACTGTCAAAAACACAATTTTTTCCAACAATACAGCCGCTAATGGGACGAACAATTGGGGAATTCAGCAACATACTAGCAGCGAATTAACTGACCAAGGTGGCAATTTTCAGTGGCCAGCCAAACTAACTAATAACTTCAACGATTATAATGCGACGGCAAGTATTATGATCGCAGATCCCTTACTCGGCCCTTTGCAAAATATTAATGGCGCTTTTGTCAGGCCCTTGCTAACAGGAAGTCCGGCAATTGATCAAGGAATTGCTGCGGGCGCACCAGCTAAAGATCAGCGTGGTGTAGCTCGCCCTCAAGATGGTGATACGATTCCAGGGGCGATCGTTGACAGTGGTTCCTTTGAATTTAGCACTACTCCTACACCCACACCGACACCCACACCGACACCCACACCCGCGCCAACACCAACACCAACACCCGCGCCAACACCAACACCAACACCCGCGCCAACACCAACACCAACACCCGCGCCAACACCAACACCAACACCCACACCCGCGCCAACACCAACACCCGCGCCTACACCAACACCCGCGCCTACACCAACACCGGGCATAGATGATGCGATCGTCGAACCCCTAAATGCTCCGACACTCGACCTCGGTAGCATTACTCCCAATCCCGCCCAACAAACCCTCAACGGCGGTGAGGTTCCCGATTTCATCATGGGTGGTGGTCAAAATGAGTCAATTAACGGGCTGGCTGGTAACGACACTCTCTACGGTATGAGTGGCAACGACAACATCGACGGCGATGCCGATAATGATTCCATCTTCGGCAATGACGGGACTGATTTCCTTCAAGGCGGTGCCGGCAACGATACCGTCTACGGCGGCAAAGATAACGACATCGTTGTTGGCGGAGAAGGCGACGACTTTTTGAGAGGAGATATTGGCAAAGATACTGTTGCCGGCGGTGTTGGGAACGATCGCATTTTCGGAGGCAAAGATGACGATATCTTGCTGGGCGAAGATGGCGACGACTACATTTTAGGCAACTTAGGAAATGACACAATTAATGCTGGAAACGGCAATGACATTGTGTTTGGAAATGAGGATGCCGATCTAATTTTTGGTAAAGCTGGAAATGACACGCTTTACGGTGGCAAAGACAACGACAGTCTCGGCGGCGGCGACGGCAACGATGTGCTTTACGGCGGCAATGAAAACGATCTGCTTGAGGGTTACACGGGGAACGATATGCTTTACGGCGGTAAAGGCAACGATATCCTCTTGGGAAATGCTGGCAACGATTTCCTCAGCGGCGATGTTGGGGACGATACTTTGACCGGCGGTTCGGGAAATGACGTGTTTTTCCTAAGTCAAAGTTTGGGCACTGATACGATTACTGATTTCCGCAAGGGCGAGGATTTAATTGGGTTGAATCCCGGTTTGAGTTTCAATCAACTCAGCATCACTTCGAGCAACAATCAAACTTTGATTAGTGTGACTGGCACTGGTCAATTGTTGGCTAAGTTGAACGGTATTACTAATACTCTAACCGCTAGCGATTTCACTCAAATAACAATCTAACTGCGGTTAATGTTGCAGTTTTGAATGGCGCATAAATTACGCCAAAAATCTAAAGGTAGGGTGGGCTGTAACTCACCTTACTCAAACAGGAATACTTCCAGAACCTTTACGAAATAACCCTCTCTTCTCTTCTCCGACTCTGTGTTCTCTGTGTTCTCTGTGGTTCGTTAAAAAAAATCTCATTGTTGCATCTACCACCTAACAGCAAAAAATCTCATAAGGTATGCGAAATGAACTCAAATTTTGCCAAAATTGATTCAGAATTTGTTCACAGCAATTCTCATCATAAATCTATTGTTTTCATTGAATCAGATTTAGAAGACTATCAAAATCTGGCGAACGGCGTGCTGAAAGGTGCAGAGAAAATCATATTAGATAAAAATCGCAACGGAGTCGAGCAAATTACTACCGAATTGCAAAAAATCGCTGCTGCGGGGGGAACTGTAGACCAAGTACACATTTTTTCTCACGGCAATTCTGGGAGCTTGCAGTTAGGTTCTACTACTTTGAACTCGGAGAATTTATCACAATATCAAAGTCAGTTGCAAGAGTGGCGAAGTGCGCTGAGCGACCAAGCTGATATCATGATTTATGGTTGCGATGTGGCTGCGGGTGCGGGGAGTGATTTTGTCGATCGCCTTGGGGAGTTAACCGGTGCCGATATTGCAGCATCTATCGATAAAACAGGCCGCGGTGGTAACTGGAATTTGGAGTTTACCAAAGGGGATATTGAAGCGCCCCTAGCCCTGAATCCAGAGGTAATGGCAGATTATCAAGGGACTTTAGCGACGATGACCGTTACCAACAGTAATGATAGCGGGCCTGGTTCCTTGAGAAGTGCGATCGCCGGAGCAGTAGCCGGCGATACCATTCAATTTGCATCCAGTCTTGCGAATCAAACAATTACTCTCACTTCCGGTCAACTTGTCATCAACAAAAACTTGACAATTGATGCAGTTGGTGCTACCAATTTAACTATTAGTGGTAACAATGCTTCGCGGGTAATCCTGACAGAAGGTTCAACCAATGTTACCCTAAAAAACCTGATTGTTGCCAACGGCAAAGTTTCTGGAACCGATCCAAATGATCAGACAACTAGCGCCGGTGGTGGCATTCAAACGGGCGGTAACAGCACTTTAACTTTAGAAAATTGCCAAGTCAATAATAACGTTGCCGGTTTCGGCGGCGGCATTTATACAGGTTTCCGGAGTACCACGAATGTGCTCAACACTACCTTTGAAGGCAACGACGGGCGATCGGCTAACAGCGAACGAGGTGGCGGTGCGATCGCCACAAAAAGCGGAGGTTCTCTCACTGTCAAAGGCTCTACTTTTACCAACAACAAAGGCATTAACGGCGGGGCAATCAACCACCTTTTAGGCAACCTAACCGTCGAAAATTCTACTTTCTTAAATAACGATTCTACCGCCGGGGCAGCCGGAGGAAATACCAGCGGTTATGGCGGTGCAATTTACACCGACGGTGCTAATGCTTCCGGTGCAAATAGTACACATGGGCCTGTCGGTGGCACGATCGCCATTCGCAACAGTCGCTTTGATGGCAACAAAGGTGCAGGACAAGGTGGCGGGATGTTTCTCTTTGTCTATCCCCCGGACAAAATCATTATTGAAGGCAGTACAATTGTCAACAATCAGGTAATTAAAAGTTCCAACGGCGACGCTTTTGGTGGCGGCTTACGAATTGGCAACGGCGATTTTACAATCAATAGCACTACTTTTTCTAACAATTTGGCACAGAGTCAAGGTGGTGCTTTGTGGGTAGGAGAAACATCACCCGGTACTATTATCAACAGTACCTTTGCAGGGAATAAAGCAGAAGATTCCAGCGGCACAAGTGGTTTGGGTGGTGCCATCATGTTGAGTACGAATGAATCTGTTAACATTGTCAACAGCACTATTGCTAAGAATTCAGCGGGGTTTCAAGGCGGGGCATTTTGGGGTGGTGGTTCGCAAACTACTCTCAAAAATACGATTGTTGCTAATAATACAGCAAGTAATGGTGGCAATTCTTGGAATATCAAACAAAATGCTGGTAGCAGCAAATTTAGTGATGGCGGTGGCAATTTTCAATGGCCTGCCAAAAACCCGAATGATCCCACTGATTTTAATGTCACAGATGCTGTGACGATCGCCGATCCGAAACTTGGCCCTTTACAAAATATTAATGGCGCTTTTGTACTGCCGTTGCTAGTAGGAAGTCCAGCCATTGATAGCGGTACTGGTGCGGGGGCACCAGCTACAGATCAGCGCGGTGTAGCTCGTCCTCAAGATGGTGATACAATTCCAGGTGCGATCGTAGACAGCGGTTCCTTTGAATTTGGTGGCACTATCCCCACCACCCCCGAAATTCAAGTATTAAATGGTACAAGCGACATCGTTGACGGCACAACAGTACCAATCAGCTTCGGCGCTACCCCTGTCGGCACTCCCCTCACCAAAACTTTCACCATCAAAAACTCCGGCAACGCTTTACTAGACTTGGGTGCACCGCAGTTGCCAACAGGATTTTCCCTGATCGGCAATGCCCCCGTCAGTATCCCAGCTTCCGGGCAAGCAACCTTACAAGTTCGACTTGATGCAGCCACAGCAGGCACTCCCGCTGGCGAAATTTCTTTCACTAACAACGATAGTAATGAGAATCCATTCAATTTTGCGATCGCAGGTACTGTAAATTCGCCCACACCAACTCCAGCGCCAACTCCAACTCCAGCGCCAACACCAACGCCCGCGCCAACTCCAACTCCAACTCCAACTCCCACACCGATTCCAACTCCCACACCGATTCCAACTCCCACACCGATTCCAACACCGATTCCAACACCGATTCCAACACCGATTCCAACACCGATTCCAACACCGATTCCAACACCGACTCCCACACCAACTCCCACACCTACAACGAGCACAGATGATTGCCTATTCAACGGAGTCAGCGCCCCGGAATTAAACTCTGCCACCATTATTCCTAACCCCGTCACTCAAACCATCAACGGCGGTAACGGTGCCGATTTCATCATGGGTGCCAGCCAAAATGAGTCAATTAACGGGCTGGCTGGGAATGACACTCTCTACGGTATGGGCAGCAATGACAACATTGATGGCGGTGCCGATAACGATTCAATATTTGGCAATGAAGGCACGGATTTTGTCGAAGGTGGCACCGGCAACGATACTATTTATGGTGGCAAGGATAACGACACAGTTTTGGGTGGCGACGGCGACGACTTTTTGAGAGGAGATGTCGGCAAAGATACTGTTGCTGGCGGTGTGGGGAACGATACTATTTTTGGCGGCAAAGATGACGATATCTTGCTCGGTGAAGAAGGCGAAGACTCTATTTTCGGCGACTTAGGAAATGACACAATTAATGCTGGAAATGGCAATGATATTGTGTTTGGCAATGAAGGTGCAGACCTAATTTTTGGTCAAGCAGGAAATGACACACTTTACGGAGGCAAAGACAACGACAGTCTCGAAGGCGGTGAGGGTAATGACTTGCTGTTTGGCAACGATGGGAATGATGTGATCTGTGGCGACACCGGCAACGATACACTTTACGGTGGTAAGGGTAATGATATTATGAGTGGCGGTGCTGGTTCCGATTTCCTTAGCGGCGATTTTGGGGATGATACTTTGACAGGCGGTTCGGGAAATGATATATTTTTCCTAAATCAAAGTTTGGGTAGCGACATAATTACCGATTTCCGCAAGGGCGAAGATTTAATTGGGTTGAATCCCGGTTTGAGTTTCAATCAACTCACTATTACTTCTAGCAACAATCAAACTTTGATTAGCATAGCTGGCACTAATCAATTGTTAGCGAAACTGAACGGTATTACTCCCAATACTCTCACCGCTAGCGATTTCATTCAAATCACAATCTAAATCCACAAACAGAGCAAGAAAGATATTTCCAGACTCTACCTAGAAGAATATCCCTCTTGCTCTCTTCCTCTCTGACTCTGCGCTCTCTGCGGCCTCTGCGGTTCAAAAAAAAAATCCAATTAAAAAATGAAAATAATTTGCAAACTCCAACTTTTATTTTCCCGTACTATCTCAATGCGATCAATAAATTCTCGAAAATAAAACCTCCGTTCCGATTCTGACAAGTCGAGCCAAAATTGGGGAAGAGAAACAGTTTGAGCAGTTTCTCGCAAATTCACAGGCGGTAGTTGCGCCAATTTGCTTTGCAAATCTGCCATTTCGGTGCGGATTTTGTAGGCTCTCAATTCGGCAGTTTCTGTATCTAAAATGCCATTTTCTATCAGGGCTGCTAGTTGATTTATGATTTGTTCTTTAAATGCGATCGCCCTGAGAATTCCTACTTTAATTCCCTTCATATCCGGCATCTGCAACTCTGCAACAGCATCCGGTAAATCCCGACAAATTCCTGCGATGGTTAATTGCAATACTTCATCGTAGGAAAGGCCACTGCATTTAGGCTGCCGACAACAGTTAATTGGCCGCAAATAAAGGTATTCTCGGTCTTTGCGGTAAGAGGTAACTTTTGCTACTGTCATGGGCGATCGACATTCCGCACAAATCGCTAAACCAGCCAGGGAACGCGGGGCGCTGGCGCTGCGGGGAGAAAGGCGACGATTGCGGCGCAGCAACCTGTCTATTTGGGCAGCTTCTTCTCTGGAAATAATCGGGACGTGGGTATTAGAAATTACTTGGCCATTTTGATATTCTAAATCGCCTCGGTAAGCGGGATTTGTCAGCCAGCGGCGGCCCGTACTGACAGAGATTTTTTTGTTGTATTTTTTGGCTAAATAGCGCACGGAACCTCGCAAGGAACCGTAGATTAAAAAGTGTTCAAAAAAGTCTTTGACGGTGGGGGCGGTGCTTTTATCGATCGCATAACGGTCTTTGCTGCGCCGATAGCCGTAGGGAGCCTTACCCGGTGGAATCCGGGATTTGAGCCGGTTGCGGGCGTGTCCTTTGCGAATGCTGCGGCTGTGTTGGCTGCGCTGGATTTCTGCTAGGAGTTTGAGCAAGTTGGCTCTGTTTTCTGTTTGTTTTTCGTCTGTGACAATTAGTTGGATGCCGAGGTTTTCCAGTTGTTCTAGGCGGGCGCACACTTGCTGCACTGTGTCACCTAGTTCTTCAAAGCGCTGAATTAACAGGTATTTGACTGGTTCTGTTTGGCAGTCTTTTAGGAGTTGTTGCAGTTGCTGTCGCCCTCCTAAGTCTTGATAAGTGCGATCGACTTCTTGGCCCCAAAATTCGGGCGCGGGTGCTGTTTCTAGCAGAGGTTCGGTGTAAGAGTAGGCGATGATTTTCATCTGTTACTCGCTGAGTTCGATGATGTTACCATCTGGGTCTTGGGTAAATAATGCCGATCGACCTGATGTGCTCATTTGGATCGGGCAATTGTGAGCGATTAATTGCTCTTTTGCTGCCTCTAAGTTAGCAACGGAAAATGCTAGATGTTGGTGGCGTCCTAATTTTTCATAGTCTCTGGCATCTGGTATAGTTGCAGCTAAAATTAGGTGAATCTGGAAGTTGCCGATTTGATACCAGATTCCGGGAAATTTTAATTCTCGATCGATTTTTTGCAGTCCTAATACGGTGCTGTAAAAGTGTTGGGCTTTTTCGAGATTGGAGATGAGTAGGGCGCTGTGGAGGGGTTTGGTAATTTGCATTGTTTTTAAGATTTTTTAATTTTTACCGCTGATGTAGGCAGATGAGCGCTGATGAACGCAGATTTGTTGATGTTTGTTGAGTTTTTGATATGATAACATTATCGGTCGCTATTAAATACATCGAAAACTGTTCTGAGTAACTCGCGATCGCATATTTTGGGGTCGATTGTATTGTCTCTTTTTCTGAGTATGTTGTAAACTGCATTGGGGAGTGTTTTTAACAATGGTTTCTCAAAAACGCGCGATCGCCTCCACGTCGGGCAAATTCCGTCTCCGCAATGTCTTGGTGGTTCCCTTTGTGCTGCAAATTGTGGCGGCTGTTGGCTGCATTGGCTATCTCTCTTACAGAAACGGAGAGCAGACTGTCAACGATATTGTTAGTCAGTTGCGCTCCGAAGTGAGTGCTAGAGTTTACGAAATTGTCCAAGCCTATCTGGAAGCTCCGCCACTGGTGAATCAGATCAATCATGATGTTTTACCTTTGGGGGTGTTGAACTTTGACGATTTGGAGCAAGCTCGACCCTATTTATGGAAACAAGTTCTGCGATTTAAGGCGATCGGTCATGCGGGAATTGCCAACGAAAAAGGTCAGTACCTGCGTGTGGGTTGGGTAAATCGGCTGGTTGGACTTGAACAACCTCAGCTTGCTCAGCAACTGATTCCCGGAGGTGGCGACTTGATCTTCTACAACCTTGACGGTGATGGAAACCCGACAAAAATTGACAATACCACGCCCAATTATGACGTTCGCACGCGCCCTTTTTATAGAGTTGTTGTTGAGAAGAAACAGGCAGCTTGGAGTGACGTTTATATTAATTTTGGCTACGGTACGCTGCAAATTAATGCGAGTCTACCCTATTATGATGCGGACGGGAAACTAATTGGCGTGCTGACTTGCCAGATGGGTCTAGATCAAATTCAAAATTTCCTGCAAACTTTAAGCGTGGGTAATTCCGGTCAAGTATTTATCATTGAGCCCCAGGGTGAATTAATCGCCAGTTCCGTTAAAAATATGCCTCTTTCGGTGGGAAAAGGTAAAGATAGCAAGCGGCTCAAAGCACAGGACAGCAGCAACCAGATGATGCGTCAAAGTGTGCTTTATCTGTTCGATCGCTTCAACCGTTTGGAAGACATTAATCACACTGTTCAACTTGACTTTAAGCTGAACGGTCAACGACAATTTATCCAAGTTTCGCCGCTAACTGACAAGTACGGTCTCAACTGGCTGATTATAGTAGTAGTTCCTAAAGCCGACTTTATGACGCAAATTTATGCTAACACTCGCCACACTATTTTGCTGTGTATTGTGGCTCTAGTTGTCTCTGTTGGAGTGGGTTTTCTCACAGCTAGCTGGATTACTCGTCCCCTGAACCAAATTGCTCAAGCTTCAGAATATCTAGCAGGTGGAACTCTCAATCAGAAGGTTGATTCCAGTCGGATTTTTGAAATTGAAATTTTAGCAAAATCCTTTAATAGCATGGCAATACAACTGGAAGAATCCTTTGAAACTCTGGAAGATAAAGTCAAAGAACGCACCTCCGAACTCGCTACAGCCACTCAACAAATTGCCGCTCTGAATAACCGACTGAGAGCGGAAAATCTTCGCATGAGTGCCGAACTCGAAATCCTCAAACAAATGCAGCAGTTAATTCTGCCAAAACCTGCGGAATTAGCAGCAATTACAGAGTTAGATATTGCTGGATTTATGGAAGCAGCCGATGAAGTTGGTGGCGATTACTACGACGTACTTTGTACTGACGGGGTGGTTACGCTCTGCATTGGTGATGTCACCGGACATGGATTAGAAAGTGGCATTTTGATGGTGATGACTCAAGCGGCAGTCCGCACTCTCAAGGAAGTTCAAGAACTCGACCCTGTGCGCTTTTTAGATACCCTCAACCGCACTCTTTATAAAAATATCCAGCGCATGAACTCGGACAAAAGCCTGACCCTAGCTATCCTCAATTACGCAGACCGTAAAGTTAGTATTAGCGGTCAACATGAGGAAACTCTCCTAGTCCGAAAAGGCGGTCAAATTGAACGCATTGACATGATGGATTTAGGATTTCCCATCGGCTTAGATGAGGATATTTCAGATTTTATCAGCCATGTTTTAGTAGACTTAGAGCCGGGGGACGGGGTGGTGCTTTATACCGACGGCATCCCCGAAGCTAGAAATATCCACAAAAAATTCTACGGTATTGAAAGACTCTGTGAAGTGGTTTCTCTAAACTGGCATTTGAGCGCCGCAGAAATTCAACTAGCAGTAATCGACGATTTGCGAGAATTTATTGGAGAACAAAAGGTATTTGATGACATTACTTTGCTAGTATTGAAGCAACAGGGAACTGTGCATGATTTATGATTGACGGTCATAAACCCGGTTTCTACGATCGCTCTTATATTTGGCGGCGAACCATCGAAGAAGCAACCGGATTTCTAGCTCCGCTCGTGTAAGCTCTAATAATTTACAGCGAGCGATTGAAACAATTTTGCGCTCCCAGATTCGGAAGTATAAATTATGAAAACCCAAATCAATTTAGCACCATCTAAATCTCCAGAAGAACTCCAGACACAGATACAGGATTTGATCCAAAAACTTGAGGAAGTCGAAGATGAAAAAAACAGCTATGAAACTTTAGTAGAAATTATCACGGAACACTCCACGGATCTGGAAAACAAGATCCGTAAGAACAATCGAGAGATGCAGACTTACATCGAGCAGGTAAAAAAGGTGATAGATGCAGCTATCGCTGTGAAAAACAACTGCTTTGAACCTCAGATATTGTCCGATGTCGCAGCGCGCAGCGATGCACTGGGAGAACTCGCACAGGTATTCTCCCATATGGTGCAAACGGTGAAAGCGCGGGAACAGGAATTAGAGAAACTTTTGCAAGCCTACGGACGTTTTGTTCCCGATGAATATCTCCAATTTCTCGGTAAGCATAGCATTGTTGATTTCCAGCTTGGAGATCATGTGAGCAAAGAGATGGCCATCATGTTTTCTGATATCCGTTCGTTCACAACGATGGCGGAGCAAATGACTCCTCAAGAAAACTTTGACTTCATCAATACCTATTTGCAGCAAATTAGTCCCGAAATTCGCAAGCACAACGGTTTTATTGTCAAGTATATGGGAGATGGAGTGATGGCAGTTTTTCCCGAGGGCGTTGATGATGCTATTCAGGCAGGAATTGTGAAGTTTGAACAGTTGCACAAATACAATCAAAGCCGTATAATAAATGGGGAGATACCGGTGAATATTGGCATTGGTATCCATGTGGGTGATACGATGGTTGGGATTATTGGAGACGCGAATCGGATGCAAGCCGATGCGCTGTCCGATCATGTCAATCTCACGGCTCGTCTGGAAAGTTTAACGAAGTATTACGGAGTATCTTTATTAATTTCAGGAGATGTGGTACAACGTTTGAGTCAACCGGAAAAGTATCATATTCGCTTTTTGGATCGGGCAATTGTCAAAGGTAGACAAGAAGCCATTACTGTTTGTGAGGTGTTAGATGTTGAAGTAGAACCTGTGCGATCGCTAAAAATTCAAACTTTGCCTATTTTTGAGGAGGGACTCGAACAATATTGTCAGGGAAATTTTGCTAATGCCAAAGTTTGTTTTGAACAGATAGTGGCGCTAAATCCCGCCGATCGACCCAGCCAACTTTATCTAGAACGCATCCAGTCGCTGTTAGAAAATAGTATTCCGGCTAACTGGAAGGGTGTCTGGAAATTTACTCAGAAGTGACATTCAAACATCAATTAGAGGGAGACAAATAATGACATCTGGAAGCTTACAAACTGTGACACAAATCTTTGGAGAATTCATCGACCAATTTCCACCGGATCACGACTCCCTAGAGCTTACATTTACGCCCAGTTCTCGCCCGATCAAGCAGCGCTGGCGCAACAACAGGCTTTCAGCTCATTTTGTGGCCGATTATTTGTCTAGCTTTCTACCGGTAGACGAGCAGGATGCTAGCAGCGAGAAACGGATTAAACAAAGCAAGGGAGCCGTGAGTTACGTCGCCAACGAACTGTTAGAAAATGCGATCAAATTTACTGATGATACTTCCAGTTATAAGGTCAAGTTTGGTATACACTTTATTGAGGAGATTGACGTAATAGCAGTGATTTTTGCTACCAACTATGCCAAGTCAGAAACAGCCAATAAATTGCATGAATTCATTAAAGAGCTACTCTCTTCCGACGACCCTAATGAACTCTATTTACAGCAGCTTGAAAAAAATGCTGAAACAGACAGTGAAACATCGGGATTGGGATTGCTGACGATGATTAATGACTATTCAGCCAAGATAGGTTGGAGATTTGAGACAATCCCAGACAGTCTTGATAGTATCCTTGTGACGACTGTCGCTCAAATTATTGTTTAGTTTGTAGCATTTCAATATTTACTCTTTGTAGGCGATCGCAATTCACTCAGGAAACCACAAAACAATGGATATTCAAGAAATTAAAGGTCAAGACTACAGTATTCAATACGATCGAGAATCGGCGACTGTCTGTTTTCAAGGCGAACTCAGCTTGGGTGGGCCAGCAGATTATGCACCCATAGTCCAATTGTTAGATGAGGTCGCCAATCCCGAACCATCCACGATTACTTTGAACTTAAAAAAATTGGAATTTCTTAATAGTTCTGGTATCAGTATGTTGTCTAAGTTTGTCATTGCCGTGCGGAAAAAGAAAACGATTCAACTCTTGGTAGTGGGTTCAAATGATGTTCCTTGGCAACAGAAATCTCTCAAGAATTTAGAAAAGTTGTTGCCAACTTTGAAGTTAGAATTAGAGTAGGGATGTGCAGATTTTAACCGCTTCGGAACCACAGGCGGGACGCCAGTGCCACAAATCAGGTAAATTTTAAGGTTGATAAACTGTTTAAGTTTGTTGCACTGGCAATTCAATTATAAACTCGGTTCCTTTTCCTGGTTCTGACTCGCACCTGAGCATTCCTCGGTGGTTTTCTACTAAAATTTTGTAGACAATAGACAATCCTAAACCGGTACCTTTACCGATTTTCTTGGTTGTGAAAAACTGCTCGAACATTCGTTCTTTTACCTGTGCGCTGATTCCCGATCCAGTGTCAGCAATCCGCACTCTCACTCGTTCGCAATCAACTGCCTCAGTGCGGATCGAAATCTTCAACGAAGTATCGGACTGATTTTCTGCTGCTTCTTCTAAAGCATCGATCGCGTTGCTAATCAGATTCATGAATACTTGATTTAGTTGTCCGGCATAACACTCTACATTAGGCAAGTTTCCGTAATCTTTAACTACTTGAATATCACGGCGAGTTTTTTGAGCATTGAGACGGCTTCGCAAAATTAACACCGTGCTGTCAATGCTATCATGCAAATCGCACAGCGTCATGTTACTGTTATCTGATCGCGAAAAATTTTGCATTGATTTGACAATTTCGCGAATTCGATCGGAACCCATCTGCATCGAAGACATAACTTTAGGCAAGTCTTCCAGTAAAAAATCTAGCTCCATTTCTTCGATCTGATATTGAATTTCCTGACAGGGATTGGGATATTTTTCTTGATAGAGACGCAGCAGGTGCAGCAAATCTTGAGTATAAATTTCGACATGGCTCAAGTTGCCGTAAATAAAACTGACTGGGTTATTGATTTCGTGGACGATACTAGCCATTAGTTCTCCCAGAGAAGACATTTTTTCGCTGTGGAGGAGTTGAGCTTGAGTTTCTTTTAGTTCGCCAAGTGTGCGATCGAGTTCAGATGCTTTAGCTATGGATGCAGCCGTAGCAGTGCAACTTTCTTGATAAAGTTCAACTTGTCTTAGATTTACTTCAAATTGTTCAGTTTCGCCCTCCTGTTGATATTGACTAACCACGGCATCGAAAGCTTTTAGCAAGTCGCCGGAAGCTGCTGCTACAATGTACAACAGGTGGGGATTGTCTGCTCTGAGTTCGGCATCTGGAACTTGTACTAAGGCTTTAATGCGATCGATATATTCGCGCACTTGTTTGTCTAAATAAAGCGGCGCTTCAAAATACATTGCTTTGACAGTCGCTGAAGGAGGAGTTAATAAGTTGATGCTGCTGTCAGTATTGATTAAGGCGCTGTGGGATTTTTCCATAAGAGCGATCGCCGACCTCAAATCTGCCCGCAGTTGTTCTCTTTCTGCCCCTTGTCTTGAGCAAACTAACCTCATGGACAAAAATGCGGTTTTTTGGGAAAGCATTCGCTGTCGGCCACTGACGTTAATTAGAGCCGCGCTAATTTTTCGAGCTGTCATAATTTCTTCAAGATTGAAGTAGTTTTTGAGTGCCACTATAGGTGATACCTTCGACTCAACTGAATGTCTGTAAATCCTGATCGCAGAAGATATTGTCATCATCAAAAATGTTGTTCACTATACTGTCAAAATTATAGTCGCTATGCAGCTAGGGAAGTAGTATAATTTGTCACATTTTTTGAGCCAGTATTACAATCTATGGTTAGAGGAAGTCTAGGTGAATTGCCCTAAAAATTCCAAAATCAGATTTGCGATCGTTTCAGCTTGAGTTTGGGGCAATCCGTGATCGGCATTGGGAATAATTGCTAACTGTGCTTTTGGTATTTGATTGGCATAGGTTTGACAGTGCCAGAGAGGAATTGTTTCGTCGCTATCTCCTGTGATTACTAATGTGGGAATTTGCAATTTGTGAAGGTCTTTTTCAACAGTATCAATGGCGTCTTCCGGGCGCATCCGACTCATTAAAAAAGACCGGGCGACTGGTTGAGACATTAACTCTCGCCGCCAACCGGAAATCTGCTGCAATTCGTTACTTTTTCCGGCTAAATTAGCAAAGGGTTTTGCTAATTGCAATGCCAAATCAACGATCGGCGTTTTCCACAGCAGTGGCTGCAAAGCATCGTATTGACCGCAAAAACTGTCGTCTCGAATTCCCGCAGGTGCTGCTAATACTAAACTGCTGACGGAATTTGTGTATTTGAGAGCATAGGCAGAAGCTACCCAACCGCCAAAAGAATGTCCGATAATGCAGCAGGGATCGATATTGAGTTGTTCTACAACTTGTCGCACAAAGGCAACTTCTAAGGCCACATCGTAGCATATTTCTGGTTTGCTAGATTCTCCAAAACCCAACATATCTAAACTGATGCAGCGAAACTGAGATTGCAATAATTCAATTAATGGGAGCCAGCAAGTCTTTTCTCCCAAGAAACCGTGCAGCATTAATAAGGGTTGCCCGCTCCCGATGTCGAGGTAAGTGGCTTTTTGGCTGCTGCTATTGACAAATGTACTTAAAGTGTGCTTGTGCATAATTGCTCTAGACTGCATTGGCGATCGCCTCCTGGATGAATTTTTGTAAACAATTGTTACAGTGTTGCCGTCCAAAGGTTAAACTTCATTACGGAGTTCAGAATTTGAAAGGTAGCGTGATAGTGTCTATAATTATTTAAAATACTGCACACTCAAATCAGGAGAACAGTTTGAACTCCAACTTAAAACGATACCCGGCTTGTTCACTGCGTGAAGATGTCAGTGAGTACGTAGCTGACCTACAGCTTCACATGACTTTACAGGCTCGCAACTTGCTCCCTACGATTACGCAGGCTAAGGATAGTCGCGAACAACTGTTGCAGCAGACGCAGGCTCATTTTGAGAAACGAGTGTCTCGACAAGCTCTTTAATTAAATTGACGATCGCCCGCAGCGATCGAATTTTCCCCAATTTCACATTTGCAGAAACCCGGTATTCCCAAAAATACCGGGTTTCTTTTCAGAAATAGGCTTGGTGGTTGGTTTTCGGTAAGTATGTTAACCGCTAACAGATGCTTCGTTATGCTCAGCATGACAGAGATGCTTCGTTACGCTCAGCATGACAGAGATGCTTCGTTATGCTCAGAATGACAGACAATAGCCTGGTAAGTCCTGTTAAAAATAGATTTTTATGCGTTTTGTAAATATTTCTACTATTGCAATTTTGACTCTGGCGGCATGGGCTGGGGGCGAATTAGCGGCAAGGGCTGCAACTGAGGTGGAGTTGGGAGAGGGAGATGCACCGAAAGTGGTCAATTTAAGAGAAACTGCTCTTGATTTGCCGACATCTGAGGAAAATCCTGTTTCTGTGGAAGTTCGATCGCCCTCTGTTAAAGTTAAGTCCAGCCAAAATAAAGATTTTGCCTTTCTGTTAAAAACTCCCGCAGACTCAATTGCTGTGGGCGAAACCCCGGAATCAGTCAACCGCAACGCCCGACAGCTAGAGGGTACTGCACAAGTTTCTCAAGCTAGAGATGCAGGCGGTGTTTATGTTGCAGATGTAAAAATTCGGTTTGTCAACGGAAGAGGCGAAGCTGTTGACAAAAAAGGGAATCCAATTGAGGGCAGAATTTCGGAAGATTTTATCCGTGGTGAGCTGAAACTCAAGGCGGGGGATAATTACAGTCAGGATGTAGTGCGATCGGATTTGCAGCAGTTGCAGCAATTGGGATTGTTTGAGAAAGTGACGGTTTCTACTGAAGAAGTTGGCACGGATATTAATGTTATATACAATGTCCAAGAGCAATCGGCTCGATCTTTTGGCGCGAGTGTTAGCCTGAGTGATGACGTTGGCGTTGCGATTCCTCTGTCTTATACCGATCGAACTTTGGGCACAAACCCCCAGCGGGTGTCGGTGGAACTTGTGCCCAGCCTCCGAGGTTTCGAGTACAATGTCCAGTTTGTCAGCCCTTACGTTGCAGCCACAGACCGTTTGGGATACAGTGTGAGAGCTTTTCGCGATCGCACAATTTCCGACATTTTCAACAAAGATCTCAATTTGCCCAACGGCGATCGAGTTCGGGAAATTCGGATGGGGGGAAATCTCGCATTTACGAGGCCTTTGGGCGATTGGCGAGGGACTTTGGGAATAAATTATACAAATATCAGCACGCGCGATCGGAATTTGAAGATCGCCCGCCGAGACGAACTGGGAAATCCTCTCACATTCAGCGGTTCTGGCGTTGATGAGTTATACACTGTTTCTTTTGGTGCAACGCTCGATCGGCGAGACAATCCCTTCAACCCCAGCAGCGGCTCGATTTTCAGCCTCAGCACCGAACAATCAATACCTTTGGGGCAAGGTAACATTGTGAGCAACAAGCTGTTAGGAAATTATATACAATATATACCAATCAATTTGCTCGGCGGTGGCGATTCTGAAACCTTGCCAGAAATGTTGGCTTTTAACTTGCAAGCAGGGACGGTAATTGGGGATTTGCCACCAACAGAAGCTTTTCGCCTCGGCGGGCGCAATTCCGTGCGGGGTTACGACAGTGGCGATATTGGCAGCGGCCGGAGTTATTTCTTAGCTTCCGGCGAGTATCGGTTTCCCGTCGGTAGAGATGTGGGCGGCGTAATATTTGTCGATTTTGCGTCGGATTTGGGCACCGGAGACAGCGTGTTAGGAAAACCGGCGGTGGTGAGAGACAAGCCTGGAACTGGGGCTGGTGCGGGTGTGGGTGTGCGCGTGCGATCGCGTTTTGGATTAATTCGCTTAGATGTGGGTGTTAGCGACGGGGGCGACATCAAATTTGTACTCGGCACAAAACAGCGATTTTGAATTAGTCATTGGTGATTTTAATTAACTGGTTCCCAGGCTCTAAGTAGCTGGACAAAAATAAACAATGTCATTGCGAGGAACGAAGCAATCTCAAACCGCAAGCTCATTGCGACGCACAGCGAACAATGACATGGTTACGTTTATTTATGTCCGACTATTTACCAGGGAACCGAGAGCTTAACCCCACCTACTTAATGGCTTAACGCTTTGGTTTTTTCACATCCACATTTTTCGGTTTGACCGCCGGAGTGCGCGGATAAAACTTAAACTTATTCAGAGCCGAACTGGCAGATTGAGCCACAGCACCGTCTGTATCTCGCAAAGCTTTTTGCAACAGTGGAATTACTTTTTCCGACTTAATCATTCCTAGTGCTTCCACAGCAGTCTGACGAACTTCAGGATCATAATCTTGAGCTAATTTTCCCAAGGTTTCTACTACTCGCTGACTGTCGGATCTGAGAGCATTAGCCGCAGCCATTCTACCCAAAGCAAACGCTGCTGAATTGCGGACTTCAGGATCCCGACTTTGAACGCATCCCATCAACTGCGCCACCGAATAGCTTGGTGCTTGTCGTGCTATTTGAGGCTGTTCTCCAACTTCTGTTTGATTTAGTTGAATTGACTGTGTTGGCAGAAATTCAGTTTCATCAAACGGTTCTTCAAATTCTGTTTGATTTAGTTGAATTGACTGTGTTGGCAGAAATTCAGTTTCATTAAACGGTTCTCCAAATTCTGTTTGATTTAGCTGATTTGTTAGCTGACTTGACTGCGGCTGCGAAATTTCTTTTTCTTTTAACTTGATTTCGTATTGCTCTTGCAAAGACTCGATCGTGGCTTGCATTTGAGCTTGGTGAGCTTGTAACTGCTCCTGAGCTGCTCTCAACTGACTTTCGTATTCGTCTTGCAAAGACTCCACAGTTAACTGCATCTCTATCTCGCGGTTCTCATATTCCTCAGCGGTTTGCCGCAAACGAATTTCGTGTTGATCTTGCAAAGCTTGCATATTTTGCTCCATCTGAGCTTGATAATTCAGATGCAATTCGTCAGCAAGTCTGAGTAAATGATGTTCGTGTTCTTCTTGCAAGGATTGCAGATTTGACTGCAACTGAGAATTCTGAATTTGCTCTAATTCAGCTAATTCAGAATTAACTTGTCTGAGGTTGTTGTCACGTTCGGAAGCAACTTGTCTGAGAAGTTGTTCATGTTCGGTAGTAACTTGTCTGAGAAGTTGTTCATGTTCGGTAGTAACTTGTCTGAGTGATTTTTCGTGTTCGGCAGTAACTTTTCTGAGCTGTTTTTCCCGTTCTCCTTGCAAAGATTCGACAGTTTCTTGCAACCGAGACAGGTGACCTAGTTCTATTTGCTCAGCCATTTTGCGACTTTGTTCTAACTGCTGTTGCTTTTGCAGGTTGAGCCGCTTTTCCACCAACCAGTAAGCAACTGCTATGCCTGCTAAAAAACCTACGATCGCTCCTATGATAGCCACAACTGATATCCCTCGCGACAAAATAGTTATACTTGACTTTTACATTTAACCATAAAGCCTCCGATAACCGCCTAAGAGCAGCAGCCAGACTGTCACAGCCAGCCAGTGAATCGCCACAGGTGGCCACATCGAACCGCTTTCCAGGTATGCAATGCTACAAGCAGCCCCCAAAACCGCCGCCAGTAGCAAAAACACTGGATTCAGAAAGGTCGATCGACCAAGGGGATAGAAAGTCAGCCCGTTCAGCGGGTGGTAAACTACAAACAGTGCCAAACTCGCGCCTCCCCAAAACCACAGCATTAACCCAGAAGCATTTTCCTCCGGGTGTGGTAGTATTAACACGCGGAAACAGATTTCCTCGGTAATACCCGGAGTTAACAAACAACCAATTAGCACGCCAACAATTGTACGCCAAGAGGTTTGCACGTCTATTTTCAGAAATCCCGACCAAAAACCAAGGGGAAGCGCGATCGCAGTGTAAACCACCACGAGCCTAGCTGCAACCAGCCAATCAGTGAAATCGGGAATAGTTGAAAAAGCAATGCTGACTCGCCGTGCAAGTAATGCTAAGTAATTAGTCATTTGTGATTTATTATTTGTGATTTTAGGACTTACACAAAGCCTATATGTCATTCTGAGCGAAGCGAAGAATCTCGCTCGATTCTTCGCTTCGCTCAGAATGACACATACAATTCCTGGATAAGTAATTAGTCATTAGTGATTTTTTATTTGTTGTTGGGCATTTTTTGTCATCCTTTATTGGTTTTTTTTAGTTGCTCAAACAACTTCGCAACCTTTGTTAAATCTTTATCTCCTGGGGCTATTTCTACACCGCTAGAAAGGTCAACACCGCTAAAATTATTGTCTGACAAACTGGCGATCGCACTTAACACATTATCAGGCCTCAAACCGCCAGCCAGCAACCAAGGACAGCTTGGTCGAAACTCTGCTAACATCTGCCAATCGAGGGTTTTGCCAGTACCGCCGAGTTGTTCGGGATGATAAGCATCCAGCAGTAAAGTATCGACATGAGTAGCGTAAACAGCCGCAGTGTCTAAAGTTTCAGAAGTCTTGACTCTCAGGGCTTTGATCATTTCAATTCCCGGCAAAAACTCCCGCAGTCGATCGCAATATTCCGCTGTTTCATCTCCGTGCAACTGCACGCCTGTTAAATTTGACTCTGCCACTACTTGACAGATATTATCTATTGTGCTATTAGCAAAAACACCAATGCGATCGACATTTTCGGGCAACTGCTCAACAATTAGCCGAATCGTTTCTGGGCTGACATAGCGGGGCGAAGCCGGCACGCAAATAAACCCCAAACTCTGCGCTCCCAAACGGGCGATCGCAATTCCTTGCTCTACTTTAGTGATCCCACAAATTTTCACCCGCACTCCGACTCCTCCGTTCCCACTTTGTGTCAAAATATAAATGAATTGTTAACTATTAAAACAAATTGTAGTTTAAGGCTAAATGCTTCTTATAATTTTGAAACTCAAATTATCTGTGAAAACAGGAGAATAACAACGTGATTTACTCTTCATTACTATTAGCAGTACAATCAACCACTCCCTCAACGCCAGAGTGGTCACCTATGGTAGCACTAACAATGATTTTGTGCAACTTACTGGCGATCGCGATCGGGTACTACGGCATCTCCAAGCAAAACCGAGGCAAAGGCCCAGCTTTACCCCTTGTCATGCCTGGAATGTTCAAAGGCTTTGGGATACCGGAATTGCTGGCAACAGCCAGCTTTGGTCACTTGCTGGGGGCTGGAGTAATCTTAGGCTTAGGAAACGCCGGAGTTCTGTAAAAATAAGGAGAAGCGGAAGGGGAAGGGGAGGGGAAGATATAATAGAAACTCTTCCTTATTCTCCTTTTCCAGGAAAACTTCATGCAGACAGGTTGGCGAATCGGCTCTTTATTTGGCATCCCACTACTGATAGATTACTCGTGGTTGATAATTTTAGTCCTAGCAACCAGCGAATATGCTAGCAGTTACCGCAATGGGGGGCCTGTGCTCTCGTGGAGTGCGGGATTGGCAATAGCTTTGCTGCTGTTTGGTTCCGTACTGCTGCACGAATTGGGACACAGTTTAGTGGCAATGTCGCAAGGCATTAAAGTCAATTCTATTACCCTATTCTTATTTGGTGGAGTTGCATCTATCGAATCGGAATCAAAAACTCCCGGTCAAGCTTTTCAAGTAGCCATCGCCGGCCCTCTCGTCAGCTTCGGGATATTTTTAATCCTCGGTTTAGGCTCTCAAGTTCTGCCTCCGACCAATTTGTTAGCATCTTTAGCAAAAAGCATAGCAGAAAGGGTAGCAGAAATCAATCTAGTTTTGGGATTATTTAACTTAATTCCCGGTTTGCCCTTGGACGGAGGACAGGTTTTAAAAGCAGCTATTTGGAAAATAACTGGCTCTCGATTTGCCGGTGTTCGCTGGGCGGCAAGAACCGGACAAGTTTTAGGTTGGTTGGCCGTTGCTTTCGGATTAGCTTTATGCTTATTGGCGGGCGAGTACGGCGGTTTGTGGATTGCACTAATCGGCGGGTTTGCCATTCGTAATGCCACTGCTTATAGTCGATTTACTTCCCTACAAGAAGCCTTGATCAAAACCACAGCGTCTGATGCCATGAGCCGCGAATTTCGAGTTGTAGATGCAGATTCTACCTTGCGAGAATTTGCCGATCGATATTTGTTAGAAGTCAATCCGTTTCCATTTTACGTGGCCGCGGCCCACGGGCGAGATTTGGGCTTAGTGTCGATCGACGATATCCGCTTCACAGAACGCAGTCAGTGGCCAATTCAGACTCTGCACAACATTTTGAAACCGCTGGAAAAAACCAGCACAGTCTCAGAAAAAGCATCCCTCGCCGAAGTAATCAACACTATGGAATCGGGTCAATTGCCCCGAATCATCGTCCTCTCGCCCATAGGTTCAGTAGTGGGCACGATCGATCGGGGCGACGTGGTTAAAGTTTTAGCAAAACACCTCAAACCCACAATTTCTGAAGCCGACATCAAGCGCAGCAAAGAAGAAAACAGCTATCCGCAGGGATTGCAATTAAGTGCGATCGCCAAAACCGCACAAGATTAGAATTGGGCATCAGTCAGGAGGCATCTATGACTAGAGGATTTTAGATTTTGGATTTTGGATTTTGGATTAAAAGAAGAACAAGCCCCCCGGATTCATCGGCGCGGACTATCTAAAATCTCCAAATCTCAAATCCAATTCCATGATCTCAAATCCCCAATCCAAAATTATTTGAAAAATTAAGATGTGGCGCAATTTTTCAACGAGAGTTGAAAAAAAAATATCATGCCCAAAATTTTGCAGCAATTTCATCATCAGTGGAAGCAGCGAGGCTGGAGTTGGAAAAACTTAACTCATTCCTTCCCCTTCGCTGACTTGCAACCTTTAATTATTACCTGCATTGCCGTCACGGGAACCCTATTGGGAGTGCGGCATTTAGGGTGGTTGCAGCCCTTGGAATTAAAGGCTTTCGACGTGATGGTGCTGTTGCGTCCCGATGGGGGTGCTGACCCCAGGTTGCTGATAGTTCAAGTCACAGATCAGGACATTCATGCTGTGAATAAATGGCCAATTAATGATGGCGTTTTAGCAAAAGCGATCGCCGAATTAGCGCGTCTTGAACCCACAGCTATTGGCCTAGATATAATTCGCGACATTCCCTACGAACCGGGGAATGCAGCATTAGTAAATCAATTGAAAAACCCCAAAGTATTTCCCATTACCTTCATCGGTAACTCTGAATACGATCGAGTGCCACCACCTCCTAACATACCAGAAAAGCGGGTAGGATTTAACGATTTAGTAGTCGATCCAGATGGTATAGTGCGTCGTAATTTGATGTTTGCTGGCGATGGTAAAACGACGCTGAACTCATTGTCAATGCGGCTAGCTTTTGCCTATTTTGACAGCAAAAAGATCGATGCTAAACTCACAGAAAAAAACGAGATTCAGGTCAACAAAACAACATTTTCACAGTGGCGATCGGACTCAGGAGGTTATCAGAACATTGATGCCCAAGGCTATCAAGTCATGCTCAATTACCGCTCTGCTGAAAATATAGCAAAGACCGTGACACTAACTCAAGTATTGGAGGGAAAAGTTGACCCCAAATGGGTGAAAGGTAAAATAGTGCTCATAGGCGTTACAGCCTTAACCGTAAAAGATCTCTTTTCCACCCCTTACAGCGCTACCGCCAACGGAAACCGCCCGATGGCTGGGGTATTAATTCACGCAACGGCTACTAGCCAAATTCTCAGCGCAGTTTTAGACGGTAAAGGGCTATTTTGGTATTGGGATGAATGGCAAGAAATACTCTGGATTGCTGTTTGGAGTGCTGTGGGTGGCTGTTTAGCTTGGCGGTTAGAAAATTCCCTGAGTTTGATGGGAAGCGCGATCGCATCTGGCGGCTCATTATTCGGATTCACATTGTGGCTATTTATGCAACAGGGATGGATACCTCTCACGGCCCCTGGATTGGCACTTTTAATCACCGCAGGAGTTGTTGTTACCTATAAGTATGAGCAGTCGAAGCAACAGCAAGAGATTGTGATGAAATTATTAGGACAACAAACTTCACCGGCGATCGCAAATGCCCTGTGGAAAGAGCGCGTCCATCTACTCCAGTCTGGGTTATTACCAGGGCAAAAAGTGACTGCTACCATCATACTCACCGACTTACAGGGCTTTAGTACAATCTCCGAAAAACTACCACCAGAAGTAGTAATGAGTTGGTTAAATGAGTATTTATCAGCAATGGCCCAAGAAGTCCAAGAACATCAAGGCGTGATTAATAAATTTACCGGAGATGGAATGCTGGCGGTATTTGGCGTACCCATTCCCCGCACAACCCCAGAAGAAATTGCAGAAGATGCTCGCCTCGCCGTATCTTGCGCTCTAGCCATCAGTGCCCGTTTACCACAAATGAATCAAAATTGGGGCGATCGCGGTTTACCGGCAGCAAAAATGCGAGTAGGAATCTTTACAGGGCTTGTGATGGTAGGTAGTTTGGGAGGCACAACCCGTTTAGAATATGGAGTGATCGGCGACAGTGTAAATATTGCCTCTCGGCTAGAAAGCTGCGAAAAAGATCGGCAAGAGGACAATTGCCGGATATTGATTGCAGAAGAAACTTTACAGCATCTAGCAGATAAATTTGACGTAGAATCTTGGGGAGCTTTATCGTTAAAAGGCCGGGAACAAAAAGTTAATGTCTACCGCATTTTGGGAATGAAAAAGAAATAACAAGACAGAATCAATCCCTCAAAAATTAATGAAGCGAATGAAAAGAATTACTAAGTTTCTCCTCAATCTGACATCCGTTAGCTCAATGCTATTGATAGCAACACTTAATGCTTCCCAATTTGCAGTTATGGGACAGGTGAATCCAAACGTACCGGACAAGCCACGCACTCAATCGGGAGGGCCACGCTTCGTTCAGCCTAATGAAGAGCCGCTACCGGGCCATCTACAGAGAGCGACGCGCAGAATAGGTAAATGCGAGAAAGGTAAGATCAAGCTAACAGCATTAGTACCAGAAAATCACATCGGACGGACTGTTTCGGAATATCCTGTATTCTTTTTCTACTTGCCTGAAACAGAGGCACAACTAGCCGAGTTTGTCCTGCAAGATGAAAACGGGAACCTGATTTATCAAACTACCCTAAAAATTAACAATTCATCAGGAGTCATCGGCGTTAGTATCCCCGCCAATAAAAATGTGTCGCCCTTGCAACTAGGCAAAAATTACCGTTGGTCTGTGGCATTGATTTGCGACACTGAAGACAGATCCGCAGATGTGTTGGAAACAGGTATTGTGCGTCGAGTTGAACTCAGTGCAGATATCCGCAGTCAATTAGATCAGGCTAATTCGCGCGATAAAGCTGTTATTTATGCTCAGAATGGGATTTGGCAAGATGCCCTGATCACTCTAGCAGCGGCTCGTCGTGCTAATCCTAATGATGCACAATTAGCGGCTGATTGGAAAAGCTTGCTAGATTCAGTAAAATTGAGCGAAATTGCGGGTGAGGCGATCGTTAAAATTGAGCCGCAGCAATAGTTTATTACCCGAAATCAGGAGACGGCATTGCCGTTTCCCTACATTATTTTGGGGTAGGGAAACGGCATTGCCGTCTCCGACTTTGCTATCGCGATGTAACTGAACTTGATCTAAGAAGCTCTGAAATAGCGAACCATTCCGAATCGGAAAGCGGCTGCACTTTCAAATCTATTGCAAAACAGCGACAAGCCGCCGCCATCAAAACATCAATTACAGTTTCAATCAAATCATTTCCCCCTTCAGATAGAGGTAAATTCACAGGAATTAATTGCTCTCCAAAAACTTGATAAAACAAATCAAAATCCGGCTGCAAACGCATAGAACCGTGCTGCAAAATAGCATCACCCCTGCGTAATTGGGCACTACCAATTAACTTATAGCCATCAGGTGTAACTAAATCTGCACCCGTCGCAGTACCAAAACAATTCGGATTGTGAATATAACCCCTTCCCGCATCCCCATAGTGCAATTCCAAACCCATTTCCCGCCAACCCTCAATCAAAAACTCGCAGATATTCTGATAAGCTTTTAGACGATCGCCTGCAAATCCCGACGACACAACCGCATAAGTTAAATCCCCCTGGTGGAGTACCGCGCGCCCGCCACTGGGACGTCGCACCAACTCCACAGGAATTCCCCCGAAAGAGAGATGCGGCCAAAAATCCGGGTATCGGCGCTGGTGATAGCCCAAAGAAATCGCCGCCGGTGCCCAAGTATAAAATCGCAGAGTTGGCGGAATTTTGCCAGCCAGATGCTGTTCCAGCAGCCATTGGTCGATCGCCATCTGCACCGCCCCAGACGCTGACAGCAGCGGAATTACACGCCAAACAGAATTAGCCATCAATCTCTATTCCTCAGTTTGTACTCAATAATTGACAGAATGTTTTAAAATTAGTAGTAGTCATTGGAGCCTGTGAAAGTAAATTCGTGTAAATTTTACAGAGCCGCTGCTGTAGAAATAATTAGGAAAAATAATTGTAGAACCATGAGCAACAGTGTAATTGTCATTAACGACGAAAAATTTGAAACAGAAGTCTTGAAAGCAGAGCAACCAGTGCTGGCTTATTTTTGGGCGGGTTGGTGCGGGCCTTGTAAGCTGATCGCGCCTTCGGTAGACTGGGTAGCGGCAAACTATAGTGGTCTCAAAGTAGTTAAAATGGAAATTGACCCCAATCCCACTACTGTCAAACAGTATAAAGTAGAAGGAGTGCCAGCTCTTAGACTGTTTAAAAATGCCGAAGTAGTGCTTTCCCACGAAGGAGCAATTACCAAACAAACTTTGATCGGTTTGTTAGACGCTCACTTATAAAGTTTTGAAATGATTCGGGAGTTTCCAACTCCCAAATCACAACTATAGCAATCGCAAATATTTTTCGAACATCTCTATGATCTCCTCAATATTCCTCTCTTTCTCTGCGCCCTCTGCGCCCTCTGTGGTTAAAAAATCTTTCAAAAATCAAAAAAATAAACAATCCTCAGTCAATCCTCAAAAAAAATGATTAACACTCCCAAAAAGTGACAAAAAATATGCAATTTTCCAAACGTTTAAAACCCCTGGGATTTAATGTATTTGCCGATATGGATCGGGCGAAATCTCTAGCTATAGCCGCCGGAAAAAACGTCATTAACTTGTCTCTGGGTTCTTCAGATTTGCCAGCAGCGGCTCATATTACAGATGCGATCGCGAATTCTTTGTCAGACTCCAAAACTCACGGCTATTTGCTGTTTAACGGGACGAAATCTTTTCGGGAAGCAGCAGCTATTTGGTACGAACAAAAATTTGGTATTTCAGTCAATCCAGAAACAGAAGTGCTGCCTTTAATTGGTTCCCAAGAAGGCACGGCGCATTTGCCTTTAGCTGTACTTAACCCCGGAGATTTTGCTTTGTTGCTCGATCCGGGTTATCCTTCCCACGCGGGCGGTGTTTATTTGGCTGGTGGGCAAATTTATCCGATGCCGCTGTTAGCAGAAAATCAGTTTTTGCCAGTATTTGATGATATTCCGCAAGCTGTTTTGGCTCAGTCGAAGATGATGGTTTTGAGCTATCCTCATAATCCGACAACTGCGATCGCACCTTTGGCCTTTTTTGAGAAAGCCGTGGCTTTTTGTCGGGAACATCGGCTGGTTTTAGTGCACGATTTCCCTTACGTGGATTTGGTTTTTGACGATTCCGTAGGGGCGGTGCCCCCTGGGGCACCGCCCTCCGGGAACGAGGAGGAATATCGAAAATTGATGGCGCCGTCAATTTTTCAGGCCGATCGCGATAAAAGCCTGTCGATCGAGTTTTTCACACTCTCCAAGTCGTACAATATGGGAGGTTTTCGAGTCGGATATGCGATCGGCAATCCCGAAATCATAGAAGCACTGCGACAGGTAAAGGCGGTTGTAGACTTCAATCAATACCTTGGTATTTTCAATGGAGCGATCGCAGCTTTAACAGGCCCTCAAGACACCGTTAAAACCAGTGTAGAAACCTTCCGAAAACGGCGAGATGTGTTCGTCCATGCCCTGCAAAACATTGGCTGGGAAGTGCCAATACCCCCCGCGACAATGTACGTTTGGGCGAAACTCCCGGAACCTTGGGCTTTAGATTCTGTGAAATTTTGCACTCAGTTAATACAAAGTACAGGAGTTGCAGCTTCCCCCGGTGCCGGCTTCGGGAAATCTGGAGAAGGCTATGTGCGATTTGCCTTAGTTGAATCGCCAGAAATTTTGGCAGAAGCTGTTAGAAGAATTGCTGAGTTTCAAAATTAATTAATACTCGGCGGTTGAAACCGCGTCTACACAAACGAAGTCCGCGCGGACTAAGAAGTTTAGAATTAACCAACAATAAAAGCCTTGGAGGTTGAAATGCATACCGCACAAACTGAAAAAAAGGTTTACACACCCGAAGAATACCTCGAATTTGAAGTCAACTCAGAAGAAAGACACGAATACATCAATGGTGAAATTGTCCTTATGACTGGCGGAACTCCAAATCACAATCAAATTACTGGCAATTTCTACGCTGAGTTAAACTTTGCGCTCAAGCGTCAGCCCTATCGCGTCTTTATTACAGATCAACGGCTGTGGATTCCTAGAAAACGCATACATACTTATCCTGATGTGATGGTAGTTCAGGGTGAGTTGCAATTAGAAGAAGGGCGGCGAGATACTATAACTAATCCATTAATGATTGCGGAGGTGTTGTCAAAGTCTACCAGAAGCTATGACAAAGATGATAAGTTTGCGGCCTATCGTAGCATTCCAACTTTTCAGGAATATCTACTAATTGACCAGTATGAGATGCACGTAGAGCGATACTTTAAAAGTGATCAGAATAGTTGGACTTTTTCTGAGTATGACGAGGCTAATGGGACTAGATCTTTGAAGTCTATTTCTTGCCAATTTACGCTGGCAGATATTTATGATAAAGTTGATTTTGAGTCGGCTTAATTAAGTCAGGACACGGCAGTGCCTTTTCCCTACAATTAATCGGGCGATGGTTACATCTTTCATCGAGTGCGATCGATTATTTTGCGGTAGGGACACGGCAATGCCGTATCCTCAATTCCCTCAATTGCCTTGTCCTCAATTGGCGTGTTGTCGTGTCCTCAATTGGCGTGTTGTCGATTGTTAGATCCGATCGGGCGATCGACATTTTGGGGTAGTCCAAGGGCATTGCCGTATCCTCAATTCCCGCGACATTTTGGGGTAGGGAAACGACATTGCCGTATCCTCAATTCCCGCGACATTTTGGGGTAGGGAAACGACATTGCCGTATCCTCAATTCCCGCGACATTTTGGGGTAGTCCAAGGGCATTGCCGTATCCTCAATTCCCATGTTTTCGGTCTCCTCAATTCCCATGTTGTCGTGCAATCTATACCCAAAGGAAGAGAAATTTAAACCCAGTCAGTGTCAAAATTCATGTAGCGAAATGTTAACGAGAGACATCCTGGGAATTCCCACTCCCATTCACCCATTCTAAAAATCCTTGAAACGACTGCTGGCGCGGTAACGATTGTTCTGTCGCGACGATCGCAAATCCCAAAAATACAACACTTCCCAAAATAGCCAACAACGGGAAAAGCTTCCCAATCCCTAAGTCGCGCTGAATGCGAGCTAATGGCCTGCTCTCGCGCCGGAGCATCTTCCCCACCGCTAATTGTTTCAAGCTAAAAGGATCGCGCACAAAATGGCCACTCCAGCTAATTACCATATGGGAATGACAGTGGGGACAAGTGAATAGTCCGCTAACCATCCCCACTGGGCCGACGATGCTGGAACGGTGGCAAATCGGGCAAGTGACAGAATGAGTGTTATATGTGGGAGCGTTCATAACTGTTTTTCTTGAGTAAAAAACTAATAACCAATTGAGAGCCTGCGCTAGTTCTTAGGGCATAGACATCGATCGGCACATTTCCTTAATTCCTAGTTTACCCCTCTGCTCCGCCCGATCGGATCTCACTAGGCCAGAAAATCTTCAAATTGCCAATCCCGTAAGGATTGCAAGCTAGCTCCACAGGTGAGATTGTATTGCAGCGGAGTAACGGTAATCCTGTTGTCGCGAATAGCTTGTACGTCCGTAGGAAGATCGTGGGGTACGGCCGGCTCTGGGGTTTCTTCCACATCTTCTAACAATTCCCCAGCCAGCCAATAATAAGTTTTGCCGCGCGGATCGGTGCGCTTTTGAAATATATCGAAATAGCGGCGAATGCCTTGACGGGCGATCGCCACTCCGGTAATTTCTGCTTGTTTAACCGCTGGTATATTCACATTTAACAGCATCGGTTTTGCCATTGGCTGTTTTTCCAACTGTGCGAGCAAAGAGACAGCAAAATTCACGGCCGGCCCAAATTCCTGCGAAGTATAGCTCGCAAGGCTGAAAGCAATGCTGGGAATACCTTCCATCATACCTTCCATTGCCGCCGAAACAGTCCCTGAACAGAGGATATCCGTTCCTAAATTGGGGCCGTGATTAATGCCAGAAAGCACAAAATCTGGCGGTTTGTCAAGTAAAGCCCACAGAGCTAGTTTCACGCAGTCAGCGGGAGTACCGGAACAAGCCCAAGCTGTGACTGCTGGGTCAAAAATAGATTCGACAATTTCGGCGCGGATGGGTTGGTGGAGTGTCAGCCCGTGGCCCGTGGCCGAGCGTTCTCTGTCGGGACAAACTACGCTCACTTCGTGGCCGGCGGCGGCGAGAGCGTTGGCGAGGCTGCGGATGCCTTGTGCAAAGATGCCGTCGTCGTTGCTAATTAAAAGTTTCATTAAAAGTTTTTGAGGGCTTTTAACAATATTAAACTATATTCAACTCTGGCGATCGCTTTTCAACATAATTATGTCATGCTGAGGGTCGCGAAGCATCTGTGAGATGCTTCGCTTAGCTCAGCATGACACATAGGCTTTGCCTAAGTTCTGTTGAAATATCGATCGCTCTCACCTCTAATTACCTATTACCAATTCCCACCGAAAATCTCAAATTAAGCCGATCGCACTCAAATTGCGCTAAACTCAGCTTGGCTCAAAACAGCCTTCAATCTAAAATCTAAAATCTAAAATCTAAAATCAAAATGACTGTCCAGAAGAGCGACATTGAAACCCAACTAGAAACCCTGGGCCAAGAAGCCAAAAGTGCGATCGCAACCACCAATACCCTCGAACAACTCGAACAGTTGCGCGTCAATTACCTCGGCAAAAAAGGTCAACTATCTCAAATTTTAGGCATGATGGGCAAACTAACGCCCGAGCAGCGGCCGAAACTAGGTGCGATCGCCAACACCGTCAAAGAAGCCCTACAAACCGACTTAGAAGACAAACGTACCGCCCTCCAAACCGCCCAAATCCAAGCCAAATTAGCCTCAGAAACCCTCGATGTCACCATGCCTGGGATTTTTCGCCCCCAAGGCAGAATACACCCCTTAAACAGCGTCATAGACCGCGCTTTAGATATCTTTGTCGGCCTTGGCTACACCGTAGCCAACGGCCCGGAAATGGAAACAGACTATTACAATTTTGAAGCATTAAACACCCCGCCAGACCACCCAGCGCGGGATATGCAAGATACCTTTTACCTCCCAGGCGGAAACCTGCTGCGAACTCAAACATCCTCCGTGCAAATTCGCTACATGGAACAGCACAAACCGCCGATTCGGATTGTCTCTCCCGGCCGCGTTTACCGCCGCGATACAGTCGATGCTACCCACGCCGCCGTCTTCCATCAAATTGAACTTTTGGCAATAGATGAAGGCCTGACATTTACTGACTTGAAAGGCACAATTAAAGAGTTTTTGCGGCAAATGTTCGGACAAGATTTGCCGATTCGTTTTCGCACGAGTTACTTTCCGTTTACAGAACCTTCTGCGGAAGTTGATTTGCAGTGGAATGGTAAATGGCTAGAAGTTTTGGGATGCGGCATGGTCGATCCTAATGTTCTCAAAGGAGTTGGTTTAGACCCGGAAAAATACAGTGGTTTTGCGGCTGGTTTTGGGGTTGAGCGCTTCGCAATGGTATTGCATGAAATTGATGATATTCGTCGAGTTTATGCTAGCGATTTGCGCTTTTTGCGGCAATTTTAAAGTAAACTCGCCCCTAGGGCGTGTTTTCAAAGTCTTAGATCCCCCCCAGCCCCCCCTTAAAAAGGGGGGAGAAAGAGTCTCAAAGTCAACCCCTACTCCCCTTTTTAAGGGGGATTTAGGGGGATCGGGATCTGAGGTCACAGTTTGAAAACTCGCCCCTAGGGGTATGGCCGGGGCGGGTTTACAGGATCTTTCATTTGTAGTAGAGATCTTGGTGAACCCGCCCCTACGGGTATGGCTGGAGCGGGTTTAAATCTTGACCGAAAGCAATTTAGTCCGGGGCCCCCAGATTCATACCTGGGAGCAATTCCATCATCTAAAATCTCAAATCTCAAATCTCAAATCACCCGATCGCAGGATGATTCTGGAAGACCAATCAATTTTTTTGCTATATTGACCTGCAATTAAGATAATTGTTTTGGTTACATGAGGAGTGAACGTATGAAAAACTTGAATTGCTGGAACAAACCCGCTGCTTTACTGGGCGCGATCGCGATCGTAGCCGGGAGTTTGCAGACTAATGCAATTGCTGTTACCGCCGAATCCACATCCAATCTCAATCAGGATGCTGAAAATATTTCATTGGGAGATAGCGCCACCTTTCAAATAGCCCAAGCCGACAACCTTTGCCGCCAAGTCACTCCCAAAGAGGGTTTGACAGTCCGCCAGAGCCCAGATCCCAAATCCCCTCGTGTTGGCGGTGTCCTGTCTAAGAGTCAAGTCACACTATCTCAAGGTGCCACTTCCGTCAAGGGCCCCGACGGTCGTCTCTGGATTCAAATCGCCACTCCCGTCAAAGGATATGTGGCCAGCGGATATCCCAACAGCGAGACTAATTTAGGTTCCTGCACCACAGCAAGCACAAGTCCAACTCCTGCACCAGCGCCCGCACCAGCGCCCGCACCAGCGCCAGATCCCGCACCGACACTCGCACCGACACTCGCACCGACACCCGCACCCGCACCCGCACCCGCACCCGCACCAGCACCAGGCCCTATAAGTCTGTGCCGTCAAGTAGAAGCTCGCGTAGCGCCGAAGGGTCTAGCGATTCGCGCTGATGCTTCAAAGACTGCTGCGATTAAAGGCGGCGTACCAGCT
>Ga0316607_1000079_pt1 | contig 38171 bp, 32 predicted proteins | sample MIS2016062E_MG_FD_207674 | JGI IMG/M metagenome (GOLD analysis project Ga0316607, IMG submission 207674) | Microbial mat bacterial communities from Middle Island sinkhole, Lake Huron, Michigan, United States - MIS.2016.062E | ecosystem: Environmental > Aquatic > Freshwater > Lake > Sediment...
CAAAGCTTTGTAGCTAGACCATCTCTCATCTTTAGCCCTTTCCTTTTAGTTAGCTATCGTTATACAACGAAGTACTCAGATACCTTTCGCCATTGCTAGGGGCAAGAAAGACAATCATTTTGCCCGCGCTTTCCCGTCTTTGGGCCACTTGCAGCGCGGCATGAGCCGCTGCCCCGCTACTAATCCCGACCAGCAGCCCTTCTTCTCTAGCCAAACGCCGCGCCATCACCACCGCAGCGCTGTTGCTGACGCAGATAACCTCATCTAAAACTTTAAGGTTTAAGACTTCGGGCACAAAACCCGCCCCAAGGCCTTGAATCTTATGCGGCCCAGCCAGCCCCCCTGAAAGCACGGGCGAGTTCTCAGGTTCCACCCCCACCACTTTAAGGGTCGGTTTGCGAGCTTTGAGAACTTCGCCAACCCCCGTAACCGTGCCGCCCGTCCCCACACCTGCCACGAAAATGTCAATTTGGCCGTCGGTGTCGCGCCAAAGCTCTTCAGCCGTGGTGCGCCGATGAATTGCAGGATTAGCAGGATTCTTGAATTGTTGGGGCATAAAGCTGGTAGGCAATTCGGCGGCAAGCTCCACGGCTCGTTGAATCGCGCCGGGCATCCCCGCTTCGCTGGGGGTCAAGACTAACTCGGCCCCAAACCCGCGCAGAAGCGTCCGCCGTTCAATGCTCATCGTTTCCGGCATCGTCAGAATCAGCCGATAGCCTTTGGCCGCGGCCACTAAGGCTAACCCAATGCCCGTATTGCCGCTTGTGGGCTCAACAATCACCGTCTGCCCTGGCGTAAGCAAACCCGCTTCTTCCGCCGCTTCGACCATCGCCAACCCAATCCGATCCTTGATACTGCTGGCTGGGTTGAAGGCTTCTAGCTTTACGATTACCACCGCTTGGGTTTCGTTGACCACGCCTAACCGCACAAGGGGCGTATTGCCGATCAGTTCCGTGATGCTCTTAAAAATGCCGCCCGCCATGTTGGCTCTCCTGGAGTATGGAAGGAATTGCCTATCTATAACATGCCTCGCGTCTGTTGTCAATACCCAATGCTTGGGCTGCGCCTTGTGCTATTGCGTTTTTAGCATCCCACGGCTATAATTTGAGCCTAGAAGACCAAATTCTATAGCATTCAAGGGTAGGGAAAAGCATGGTTGAAGTTTCAACCGCGACACAGTTCACAGACCTAATTGATTCGGTTTGTGCTTCTTGGCCCCGCATCGCCGAACTGCTGGCTGACTTAGAAGACGAGCAACCCCTGGAGACTCGGCTGGGGCGGTTTAGACACATTGGGGCGATTTGGTACGCCCATGGCAATGCCCCGGAACTACTGGCTGAAATGGGGTTTGAATTGGCCAGGCGGCTCAAATTGCCGTTTGGCTTGGTAGTCAGCGAATTGCTCCTCGCTTTTGGGGAAGCGCAGGAAGAACAACGCGCTTGGGAATGGGAAACCCATCTGATCAATCGAGTGGCCGAATTAGATGGGCTTCATCGCATAATCTGTGCGGCCAATTCGACGCTCGACCTCGATGCTTCTCTTCAAACCGTGGTTGAGACCGTGGCCCAAGTGATTGGCGTGGATGTTTGCTCGATCTATCTCTATGATCGCCAACGCGATGAGTTAGTCTTGCGCGCAACGCGAGGGGTTGATCAGGCGGGCGTGGGGCAAGTTGTTACGCGGCTGGGCCAGGGCGTGACGGGGGCGGCGGCGCAGGCGGGAAAGCCTGTGGTTGTCTGCGATGTTTTGCAAGATAACCGTTATCAAGCCGAACCTTATCTCGCTCAAATCCCCATGCGTTCGATGTTAGCGGTCCCCATTGTGCTTTTTAGCGCCGAGCGGTTTCAGTTTACCAGCGGGAAACTGCATGGCGTAATCAACATTCAGACCAAAGAACCGCGCACTTTCACCCAAGAGGAAATCAATTTTGTCGAAGTAGCAGCAGGCGAATTAGCCTTTTTCGTCGCTAATGCTCAACTTTATCAACAAGTTGATGACCGCTTACATCAAAAAGTCCGGGAATTGACCAGCCTCCAGCAAGTTTCCAAACGCATTACGGAACAGCTTGGTTTGACCGAAGTTCTGGACTTGATTGCGGAGAAAGCGGTTGAACTTTCGGGAGCGGATCGGGCGGATATTTTCCAGATTTATGAAGAGGGAAATGTACATCTGGCGGCCAGCCACGGCGGAAGTAGTGGCAAAGGGATCATCCACTTTGTAGCCCAAGCGGTTCACGATGGCCGCCCGTTGGCTGTGATCAATGCTTTTGAAGATGCGCGGTTTCCCAAACTGGCGGAGGTTGCAAAGGCCGAGGGTTTTCTCTCTTTCTTTTGTATGCCGCTCCAGGCACGGGGCCATACCATTGGGGGGATTTGCCTCTATACTAACCAGACCCATCATTTTGATTATGACCAAGTTCGGCTGTTAAGTACCTTTGCAGATGAGGCCGCGAGCGCGATTGAAAATGCGCGCCTTTATGATGAAAGCTTGCGGGCCTTAGCGGTGAAGTCGGCGTTACTTCAGGAGATGCACCACCGTGTTCGCAACAATCTGCAAACGATTTCGGCCTTGTTGGCGATGCAATTGCGGCGGTTGGAGCCTGAAAGCGCAGGGGCCCAGGCGTTGCGTGAAAGCGTTTCCCGCATTCAATCCATTGCGGCGGTTCACAACCTGCTTTGTCGCGGAGATGTTGGGATCACAACGGTAGGGGCCCTTATGCGCCAGGTCATTGAAAGTGCCAGTACGGGGATGTTGAGTGCTGACCGGCCCATCTCTTTCACCTTTAGCGGCGATGATGTTCAAATCGGCTCCCATGATGCAACGATCTTAGCTTTGGTGATCAATGAACTGGTAAGTAATGCAATCACGCACGGTCTGGCCGCTGAAGGTGGTTGTGTTCAAATCGGGACGACGGAAGAAAATGACTGGGTAACGATTGAAGTTCGAGATGATGGCCCTACGCGGCCTAAGCCGAATGAAGCTGCTCAAGTAAGCGGTTTAGGTTTACAAATCATCGAAACGCTCGTGCATGACGATTTAAGGGGAACCTTTAAGCTCCTGCGGAGTAATTCAGATGGTTGGACGCGGGCCCAGGTAAGTTTTCCGCGCTTTGTGCCCAGCGAGGAGAGCCAACAAGAAGGGGCTTAAAACTGGGCGACCCTTTGGGCAAAGCCCAAAGGGTCGCCCTTTTCACCTTTCCCTAAAGCGACCCTCTTACTCATCAGGCCCACCACTAGCAACCTCAGGCAACCACAGCCAACCCGAACGAGCATCATACTCAAACAACTCGCTATAGCGGCCCCAATCTACCGCTGTCCCAAATTGTCGTTCAGCTTCTTCATCAGGATAGTGTTCATCCAAAATATCCAAGAAGAAATCGGCCCGCATCTCCCCATCGTTCTTTTCCTTGAGCGTTTGATAGATTAGCGTGACCAAAGGGGCGTGATCTAAGACTTGTTGGCGAAAAATCTCCTTACTTTCGAGAATCGTAGAGGTTGCAAAAGCATGACCTTCAGGCGTAACCATTACGTCGCCCTGCGCGACTTTGGCAAACCCAAGTAAAGCGGCAGCATCAACGATGGGCAAAAGGTCGTCTACTTCTAAGCGCAACCGATCTGCCAACATTGGAAGGTCATCACGGCCCCCTTGCTCGACCAGCAATTCCAACAAACCGCTAAGGCCTCCCGCACGGGCATGGGGAAGTGGCGGAAATTGCTCTGGTGGAGCTTTTTGTGGCGTGGGGGGCTTCGCTACTTCCACTACTTTAGTCACAGCTTCAGCTACTTTGGCCGCTGGGTTGGTCATTACGGTGTAGATATGGTCGACCAACGCTTTGAAACGGGGCGTAGCACGGTTGCGGGGACGGGATAGGTCAATTTGCACTTCGCCGCGCACAAAGCCAGGATTAGACCCCAAAATGATGACCCGATCCGCCAATAAGACGGCTTCCTCGATGTTATGCGTAACAATCAAAATACTTTTGGCCGGGAAGGTTCCCGCTTCCCACAAATCGCCGATCTCCCCCCGTAAGTTCTCAGCCGTCAGCACATCTAGGGCACTAAAGGGTTCGTCCATAAAGAGAACCAACGGTTGTACCACGAAAGCTCGTGCAAAACCAACCCGTTGCTTCATTCCGCCCGAAAGCTCTTTGGGATAAGCACTTTCAAAGCCATCCAAACCCACCATATCAATCGCTTTCAAAGCTCGCGCTCGCCGTTCTTCGCGCCCCATCCCTCGTGCTTTGAGACCCAATTCAACGTTTTCTTGCACCGTCAGCCAGGGAAGAAGCGCAAAGCTTTGAAAGACCATAGCCACGTCAGGGTTGGGCCCCCGTACCGCTTTGTTCCCGCTTTGTACTTCACCGCTACTTGGGGGAATCAATCCCGCCAAAATGCGAAGCAAGGTACTTTTCCCGCTCCCACTCCGCCCTAAGAGAGCGACTACTTCTCCATTCCGTACCGTGACGCTTACATCTTTCAGGGCCGTAAAAACCCCGTTCCCTTCAGGCAAGGGAAAGGTCTTGCAGAGGTCTTCTGCTCTCAATAGGATGTTGTTGTTTCCAGGTAAAGTTACCATGATCTTCCTCCAGAGCTTCTTTAGGTAAGCCGATATTTCGTTTCCGCAAGGGTATACAAGCGTCGCCAAAAAAGCCGATTAGCGCCGACAACGTACAAGCTCATCATCCCTACGCCTAACGCAATGCGGGGCCAGTCGGCGTGGGCGGTGGCAAGGGCCACGTAGGCTCCCAGACCGTTGGCCGTCAGCGTAAGGTTGCCCCACGTAACCATCTCAGAGACAATGCTGGCGTTCCAGGCTCCCCCCGAAGCGGTAATCCCCCCCGTCACCCACGCGGGAAAGATGCCAGGGATGATAAGGTCGCGCCACAGTCGCCAGCCCCGCAGCCCTAAGTTTGCGGCCATCTCCCGCAGGTCGGTAGGGACGCTCATCGCGCCCGCAATGGTGTTGAATAAGATATACCATTGCGCTCCCAAGGACATCAAGAGGATACTTCCCCAGTCTAAGCTTATCCCCGTTCGCACGAAGAAGATGGTCGCAAAGGGAAAGAGGAAGTTTGCAGGGAAGGAGGCTAAGAACTGCGCTATTGGCTGGGCAAGGCGGGCTAAACGGGGATTAAAACCAATTGCTACCCCGATGGGGGTCCAAAAGAGCGTTCCTAAGCCTAAGAGCAAAGCTACGCGCCCAAAGGTCGCCAGGCCCAGCAGCGCAGCATAAGCAACTTCCCCCACCCCCACCTCGTTGACCACAAACCTGATTCCCCCAGCGAGAAGGCCTACGGTAAGGAAGACCAAAAGCGCATTGAAGAACCGATCAAACCAAGGACTTGAGACCCAAGTATTGGAAGGGGTTTTTAAGGGTAACGCCAGGCGCGAAAGGAATTTATCCAAAGCTTCCCCAGCAGGAGCCAAAAATTCCCCAATCAACTGGGGCAACTGCGCGGCCCGAAACATATTCAACAACCACGATTCAGGAGCTTCACTGGCCGAACTTTGCTCTATTTTGAACTTGTCGGCCCAAGCTACCAACGGTTTCCAGAAAAGCTGGTCGATAAGTACAATCACCGCGCCAATGGTCAACAAAGCTAACCCTAAAGCTCGCAAGTCCCGCGCTGCGATGGCCGCTGCAACGTAAGAACCTAAGCCTGGCAAGGTATAATGCTGATTCAGCACGCTGATACTTTCGCTGGCTGCGATAAAGAACCACCCGCCCCCAAAGCTCATCATGGCGTTCCAAATTAGCCCAACCATCGCGGTAGGAACTTCCAGACGGGTAAAGCGTTGCCAGAGCGGGAGCCGATAAAGGGTCGCTGCTTCGTCTAATTCGCGGGGCAAAGTTTTGAGGGAGTGATAGAACGAAAAGGTCATATTCCAGGCTTGGCCCGTGAAGATCGCAAAGATACAAGCAAACTCTAACCCTAGCAAGCTACCAGGGAAAAGGGCAATAAAACCATTCACGGTCACGGAAAGGAAGCCTAAAACGGGGATGGATTGCAGGATGTCGAGAAGCGGGACAAGAATGACCTCCGCATGCCGACTATGGGCCGCAAGGTAGCCGTAGGTCAGAGTAAAGGTGAGTGACCAGAGAAGGGCGACGAACATCCGCAGCGTAGAACGGGCCGCGTAGTAAGGTAGGTTAGCGGGGTCAAGGCTGATTCCAGGAATAATATCGGGCGGGCGAAAACTCACCAACATATCCGTCCCGATGCGGGCAAAGGTGTAGAGTAAGGCCAAAGTTCCAAGCAGAACCGCAATGTCCGCTAGGCTAAAGGCCGGGCGTTGGAGTTCATCCCGTGGGGGAAAGGTCGGTTGCAACATAGACTTACTTCTTTTCTGTTCCCTACCGTTCCCAAAGAGACCAAAAACCCCCGCAGCAGCAACTGAAACGGGGGAAGGGGAAGACAAAGTTGAGCCAGGAGCCAAACCTTACCCAGGTGGCGCACGTCCGGGAGTCTTCCAGAAGAGCCAGGGCTGGAACACGGTAGGTGGCTGCGGCCTAAGATCATAAATATCCATAAGAGTTTGGCTTCTAATGGTGCAAAGCCTTACTTTGCTTGAGCCTGTTTGTACCAAGCAATGGTACGCTGTAAACCTTCTTCGAAGGGAATCTGGGATTCAAAGCCGAACAACTCTTTAGCGCGACTAACATCCAGTTTGCGGCGCGGTTGCCCATTCGGTTTCGTGGCATCCCAAACCACTTGGCCCTTAAACCCAATCAGCCGCGCTATCGTTTCCATCAAATCCTTGATGCTGATCTCGTAGCTACTGCCCAGATTGATGGGCAAATCCCCATTGTAACGCTCGGCAGCCAGCAAGATCCCTTCAGCCGCATCTTCAACGTAGAGAAACTCACGGGTTGGCGAGCCATCGCCCCAAGCTTCGACGGTTGTGGCCCCTTGTGCTTGCGCTTCCAGCAATTTTCGGATTAGGGCTGGAATCACATGCGAAGCTTCCAAATCGAAGTTATCATTAGGGCCATAGAGGTTTACGGGCAAGAGAAAGATTGCATTATAGCCATACTGTTGCCGATAAGCTTGGCTTTGCACGAGCAACATCTTTTTGGCCAAGCCATAAGGGGCATTAGTCTCTTCGGGATAACCATTCCAAAGCTCATCTTCTCTGAACGGGACGGGCGTAAACTTAGGATAAGCGCAGACCGTCCCAAGGGCGACAAACTTCTCCACGCCGTGTTGCCATGCTTCATGCAAAAGCGGTACGCCCATCATCAGGTTGTCGTAGAAGAAATCGGCGGGATGCTCCCGATTTGCCCCGATGCCGCCGACCCGTGCCGCCATGTGAATGATGATGACGTTGGAAGGTTGGGACGGTGAAGCCCCAACCACGTCCTTTAAGAGCCGCCGAATCACGGTGATGTCGCGCAGGTCATAATCCTTACTGCGCGGGACAATCACCGTAGCAGCCCCGCGTTGGCGGAGCTTCTCGACCACAAACGAACCGAGAAACCCCGCGCCCCCCGTAACGATGACCCGCTTTGTGCGCCAAAAGGCTTGGCTATCTGGCCAGTTGGTCATAGAAGTTCTCTCCGCATACTATGCTTGAGATTCAGATTCCTCGCCGTAGATTTCCTTGAGAAGGCTCTTCTTCTTGGGTTCCTTCTGCACCGTACTTTCTTTGCGACGGGCCGCATCGGCTTGCCGCGTTTGGCTGACCGCTAACCGCTTCATGAAGCGGTCTACTTGACCTTCAGTATCAATGATCTTCCGTTGCTCACCCGTGTAGAAGGGATGACAATTCGCGCAGATACTAACCCGGAGGTTTGCCCGTGTCGAGGCCGTCTTCCATACGCTCTGACACGTTCCGCAAACCACATCGGTTTGATAATACTTAGGATGGATTTCCTTTTTCACGTTAAGGCTCGTTTCTTTGCAAGGTTGCGGTTTTCAGCAAACCATTTTAGGCCGCTACTTCTTCGGCCAAAGCTTGAGGAACTTCAAAGGGGAGAACGCTAACCATCTTTTGGGTGCGGGAATAGGGTTGAAAGAAGACTTTGCCCTCAATTAAGGCATAGATCGTGTAATCTCGCCCCAGCCCAACATTGCGCCCAGGTCTAATTTTCGTGCCACATTGGCGCACGATAATGTTGCCAGGGATCACGTGTTCCCCACCGTAGCGTTTTACGCCTCGCATTTTGGGCTTGCTATCGCGCCCATTGCGCGAGCTACCCATTCCTTTTTTATGGGCCATTTAGTTTAAATCCTATCGTATCAATGCGTTTAGTCCGCAGCTTCTAGTCTGAAACCTAATTTATTTTCCAGAGGAATCAACAGCTTTAGCTGTTGAGCCACGGCTAAAGCCGTGGACTCCTCCGAGAGTGAAGCTCCCTCCTCAATCTTGCGGTTGTGGCCACGGCTAAAGCCGTGGACTCCTCCGAGTTTGTGGCCACGGCTAAAGCCGTGGATTCCGCGAAGGTTTCATTTCCACGGATGGCTCTTTGAAAGAGGCCTTCTTGGCTGCTTTAGGAAGTAACTATTTCAGCAATCTTGACCCGTGTAAACTGTTGCCGGTGGCCCGTTCGCCGCCGATACCGTTTCTTGTTGCGGTAGCGGAAGACAATAATCTTCACGCCCTTCACGGGCCCCACCACATGCGCTCGGACTTTAGCCCCCGCGACGACGGGACTTCCAACGATTGGCTCCGTTGTCCCCCCGATAAGCAGGACATTCGCCAATTCAATCTCGCTCCCAGGCTCTGCATCACAGAGGGCAAGGTCGACAAATTGCCCTTGCTCCACGCGATATTGCATTCCACGGTCATTTATAATGGCATACACGCCAGAAAACTCCTCTTTGCGGTATTCCTAAGCCCCTAAAACACACGAAAAAAGGGCCGGCTTCGTGCCCCTTTCCCGCAAATGGGTCGCCCGCAGGCCCCATACGGGCCGCATTGTAACACAAAAATGTAATGTATTCAAACGCCTTGGTCAAACCGCAGCCAATTCCTCGGCCCACGCCACCAACCGCCGAATTTCATTGAAACCCAGTTGCCAGAAGGCAGGGTCCCGAAGGTCAAAGCCTAAATCTTTCAGCAACGTTTCGGGAGCCTGACTGCCCCCCGCTTCCAAAAGGGCAACATAGCGCGGAATGAAGGCTTTACCCTCTTCCCGATACTTTCCATAGAGCGCTAAAACGAGTAATTCCCCAAAAACGTAGCTATAACAGTAGAAAGGCGTGTGAATAAAGTGGGGAATGTAGGACCAGCCCAATTCATAACCTTTGGTTTGCTCAACCGCTGTGCCATAATAACGCTGATTAGCTTCCAGCCAGCATTCACTAAGTTGCTCAGGCGTTAAGCGATTCTCAGCCCGCCCCGCAAAGGCTGCCTGCTCAAAGCGCGTTAAGACATTCTGGCGGAAGACCGTCGAGAAGATGTCTTGAATCTTACTACATAAAAGAGCCAGTTTATCAGCCTTATCCTGCGTTTGGCCTAAGAGATGCTCAAAGACAATCATTTCCGCAAAGACTGAAGCGGTTTCGGCAAGCGGCAAAGAGGTATCAAAGTTGAATAAGGTCTGTTTGCGAGCTAACCAAAAGTGAATCCCATGCCCCAATTCGTGCGCTACTGTCATGGCATCCTGCATATTATCAGTATAGTTGACGAGGATATAGGGGTGATTTGAGGGCGGATAACCACTACAGAAGCCACCCCCACGTTTGCCAGGGCGCACTTCGGCATCAATCCAATTGCGCTCATAGAAAAGTGAGGCAATCTCCCGAAACTGCGGCTCAAAAGCTGCAAAAGCCTCTAAGATGACATCCCGTGCAGCATTATAAGTAATGTGTGCGGCTACTTCACCGAGCGGCGCATGTTGATCATAGATTTCGAGCTTGGGCAAATTGAGCATTTTGGCCTTCAGCCTGAAATAGCTTTGAGCTATATCATAATTCTGCTCAACCACCTCCATCATCGTTTCTACCGCTTCAGGTGGAACTTGATTAGCGAGATGACGCGGTTGCATCGGATTTGAATAGTTCCGCAAGCGGTCCATCATAAGTTTATCTTGGATTAGCGTATTATAAATGTAAGCCAACGTTTGGCTCTGCGTCTCTAAGACCGCATAGAGCGTGGTAAAAGCCTTTTGCCGCACATTTCGGTCTGGATGCCGCATTAAAGTTAGGATTGCATCAAGCGTCAAAGCTTGCTTTTCGCCCTCAAGCTCCAGGGGAAATTCTAGGGAAGATGTAAGCTCGGTGAACAAGCGCACCCACGCCTGATTGCCCGTGACATCCTTCTCATTGACTAGCTTTTCCTCCGCTTCCGTCAGTTTATGCGGGACAGCTTTACGGGCATTCAGGAGATAATAGCTGTAAGGCGCGAGCGATTCAGCAGCTATGAGCCTCTGAGCATCTTCGGCCCTCAAATCCAGCCATTCCAAGTGAAAGAAAAGCACCAGATTGTAGATCGCCATATTGCGCTGTTCAATTTGTTGCTCTAAATTACGATTTTCGGGCTTGGCCGTATCGCCTGCAAAGAGTAAGCCCGCATAGACCGCAGGGCGACCTAACTGATCATAGAGGGTTTCCAAACGCCGTAAACCCTCCAAAAGATGTTTTGGCGCAGGGCCGCCAGGCACGTTGATTGTGCCCCGATAGGTTTGGGCAAAAGCCTCCGCTTCCGCTTGCACCGCATCGAGCGTGGTTTGCAACTGGGGGTCGGCGGGGCTGGCATACAAGTCGCTCAAATCCCACGTAATTCCTGTTGCGCTTGTGGTCGGAGCCATAGAACAAAGACCTTTCTCGCTGCAAAGGCAGAATTAGCGATAAAATAAACTAGCCTCCATTGTAGCACAGAATTGGGTGCGGAAAGCGCAAAGGGCTTTCTTTCTGCCAATCCCAGCCCTCCCAGGTCTTTGCGACCTGGGAGACCTCTCAGGATTATTCAAAGCGCCCTTGCATTTACCAAATAAAATAGCCATCTTAGAATCACCTAAAGGCTGATCCAAACATCAATACCATCTCAGCTGTGTAGAATAGGCTTCTAGCCTATTATTTCACAAGGCGCAGCCAACAAAATTGCACCTTGTAATTTATCTTATTCGTGATATAATCTCATCTTGATTAGTATTAAAGATTCATTGACAGAGGAAAACTATGACAACTAGATTCTACCACCATTCGTACTGGATCCCCCGCTTCTTAGGCTTGCTTATACTTATTCTAGCGCTTGGCTTAGGAATGAATCCACAGCGAAGCAGGGCGCAGAGCAAGAGCTACACTATCGTAGACACTGGACAGACCGTCTGTTACAACTCCACGGGGACAGCTATCACTTGTCCTGCCAAAGGTAGTGCTTTCTATGGACAGGACGCGCAGTATACTGGCAATGCGCCCAGCTATACCAACAATGGCAATGGCACAATCACAGATAATATCACTGGGCTGATCTGGCAACAAACCGCTGATAGTAATGGTGATGGAACGATCAATTCCAGTGATAAGCTCACTTATACCGCCGCAGGAACCTACTGCGAAAATCTAGTTTTAGGCAGCCAAACTGATTGGCAATTGCCCAGTATCAAACAGCTTTATTCCCTGATTAAATTCAATGGTACTGATCCTAGCGGCTATACGGGCACGAATACATCAAGCTTGATCCCTTTCATTGATACCACCTATTTCAAATTTGCCTATGGTGATACCAGTGCGGGTGAGCGCATCATTGATGCCCAATATGCTTCCAGCAATCTCTACGTTTCCAATACGGCTGGTGACGGTGGGAGTACTCTCTTTGGGGTCAACTTCGCCGATGGGCGAATCAAAGGCTATGGTCTGACTTTGAATGGGCAGGATAAAACCTTCTTTGTCATGTGTGTCCGCAATAATTCCAGCTACGGAGTAAACAACTTCACGAACAATGGCAACAGCACAATCACGGATAGCGCAACTGGATTGCTGTGGGCGCAAAATGACAGTGCTGCTAAACTGAATTGGGAAGAGGCGCTGGCTTGGGTTGAAACACAAAATACTGCCAAGTACCTTGGTTATAGCGATTGGCGGTTGCCCAATGCGAAAGAGTTGCAAAGCCTCGTGGATTACACCCGCTCGCCCGATAAAACAAGTTCGGCGGCCATTAACGCTCTGTTCAATGTGACGGGCATCACCAATGAAGCGGGCAACGCTGATTTTCCTTTCTACTGGAGCAGCACGACGCATGTCAATTGGACAACTACTCCTGGGGCGGCGGGCGTATATGTGACTTTTGGGCGAGCAATGGGCTATATGAACAGCACTTGGGTTGATGTTCACGGCGCGGGAGCGCAGCGCAGCGACCCAAAAGCGGGCGATCCCGCCGACTACCCTACGGGCAACGGCCCGCAAGGTGATGCCATCCGTATCTACAACTATGTTCGCTTGGTGCGCGACGCGGGGGCAACTAGCACGACCCCTACCGCTGTTCCTAACACAACCCCTACGGCGACTTCCATCCCCAGCGCTCCCTCAAATTCTAAAACTTACTTGCCGCTGGTCGTTAAGAGTGTTTCTGCTCCTTCCAATACTCCTACGTCTAACCCGACTTCGCTTCCCCAGACTCCGCTCCCTTCGGCTCTACCATCCCCAACATTGCTCCCGAATCTAACACCAATCCCCACTTTGTTACCGACGCTTAAACCGACTATTTTGTCCACTAATCTACCCAAGCCGACAATCTTACCCCGTGAAACCCAAGCTCTTTTCCCTCGAAGGCAACAGCGGTTGCTGAACTTGCTGAAGCATAGCTGGTGGGTCATGGCTAAAGCCGTGGATTCCGAGATGGCTCTAAAAGAGGACTAAGGGGCTGTTTCATGTGCTATAATCTGTATCTTCATGGAAAGGTAGTTGAACGATGAACGTAATCAATCTTTTGGAACAACCTGTTGATTTTGAGCATGAAGGTGAACAATTACGCAACAGCGTGGCGTTTCAAAGCTTCTTCGATGAGCGTTCAGCACAGGGCAAAAAACGCATCCCTCTGGAAGATGTTCTTCGGGAAATCGAAGCCGAACTTGCTTGTCAAAGTGATGAGTAGTGGCCAACAAACAAGCGAAAGACCGCTTCAAATCGGCAAAGTTATTCAAAATGCTATCGTCTTCAATTGCCAAAACTGGGGTAAAGGGGTGTTGCATAGTGCTGATCTTCCTCAAACCGTCGCGCAACTCTTTGCTTTGCTAGAGCAGCGCCAAATCAAGTACGTTTTAGTAGGTGGCCTAGCTTTATTGCAATATATTGAAGGGCGAAACACCGAAGATATAGACCTCATTATGGCTTTGCGGGATTTACGGAAGTTGCATGAAGTGAAGGTCATTGAACAAAATCCAAACTTTGCTCATGGTACATTCCAAGAGCTAAAGATTGACCTTCTGCTAACACGCAATCGTCTTTTTGCAAAGGTGCAAAAGCAGCATTCTAGCCAGCAGCCTTTCTTTGAAAGCGAAATCCCGTGTGCTACCGTAGAAGGCTTAGTGTTGCTCAAGCTCTATGCTTTGCCATCCTTATATCGGCAGGGAAACTTTGCCCGCGTTGGCATCTATGAGAATGATCTTGCAACGCTCATTTTTCAATATAAACCTGATCTTGCAAAGCTCTTTAACGAGTTAGCGCAGCATCTCAGCGATTCAGATCTCGTGGCGGTCCGCGAAGTCGTGGCTGACATTCAGCAGCGAATGGAACGATTTAGGAAAAGAAAGGACTTTTAGCATGAAGTGGTTTGTGAAAATCAGTGGAATGATCTTGGGGGGGCTATTTAGCCTAAGCTTATTAGCAGGATGTGGCAGTAATTCTAGCAATTCAGTCAAACCAAACTGGCCAGATTTGCCTTACGCCAGTGTTTCGGCGGCCCAAAAGCTCGACATCTATCTACCAAACGAAGCAAAAGGGCCTTTTCCTGTCATCATAAGCATTCATGGCGGAGGATTTGCGCTGGGCGATAAAGCGAGTGAGGAAGTCAAACCAGCGTTGGAAGGGTTAAAACGAGGGTATGCTGTCGTAGCTGTTAATTATAGATTAAGTGGGGAAGCGATCTTTCCCGCGCAAATCAATGATGTAAAGGCGGCGATTCGGTTTGTGAAGGCGAATGCAACTAAATACAACTTGAATTCAGCGAAAATTGCGCTTTGGGGTGGCTCGGCTGGCGGAAATCTTGCTGCTTTGGCGGGTACATCGAGCGAGATTAAAGAATTGCAAGACCTTCAGCTTGGCAATCCCACCCAAACCGAAACGGTGCAAGCAGTAGTTGATTGGTTTGGGCCGATAAACTTCTTAACCATGGATGCTCAATTTCAGCAGAGTGGTCTTGCGGGGCAGAATCACAATGCTGCTGATTCATTTGAATCAAAGTTGTTGGGCAAACAGATCACCTTAGTTCCTGATTTAGTTGCGAAAGCTAATCCCGAAACCTACATTACCCCCGATGATCCACCCTTTTTCATTCAACACGGTACGCAGGATAAGTTAGTTCCAGTGCAACAATCTACGGAATTTGCGGCCAAATTAGAGAAGGGCTTGGGCAAAGAGAAGGTGACAATAGAGCTATTGGAAGGCGCAGGGCATGGCGATCAAATGTTTATGACGGCGGCTAATGTGCAGAAAGTGCTAGACTTCCTGGATAAGTGGCTGAGATAGCTGCTTTTGGGTCAAGGATTAGGGAAAAGAATCTGGCTGCGCCCAGGGCGGCGATGCCGCCCTGGGCGCAGCCTTATGGCAAGGCCCTTAACTTTTTTGTTACCCTAGTGTAACTCCATAAAATATACTTTAATAGTATCCAGCCTTAGAAACAAAAACTTTAGTTGTCCCGTTCATCTGCTACCGCAAACAAATCAGTTGGCTTTTCTGGCGCAGTTGCGAGTGGCAAAGAAGCCCTCAGCATCTCAACAGCCGCTCTGCTGCTCCAGCACAGAGGGCTTTTTTGTTGACAAATTGTTGGTTAGCTAGAAAGTAACAAGCCATGAGTTGGAAACAACGAACCGAAAGCGAGGCTTATACCTCGCGCAGCCGACCAGCCTTTCTGAAAGAGGCCCATGCCCCCGCGAAAGCACATCAACCGAAAGCAGAGCTTCGCGCAACTCCTTTTGCCGCCGATGATTACAAGGATGATGGCTTTAATCCCCAGGGAGCGTTTATTTTTGTCATGTTGATGCTGGCGGGCTATGCGATCTACTGGTTTTATATCTGGTATATCGTCGTAATCGAACGGGCTTAGGCTTCTCAGCGTTCGAGTAACAGGGCTTAATCAACGAAGAAGGGCCAAGATGCACATTCACAAACTTGAGCAGTATTGGTTTATCGCCATTGCTGCGGTTTTAGGGGCCTTTGGGGCCGCTTTGTTCGCCAGTATCCTCGTCTTTGGGGTCCAAGTTCCAACTCCTGTCAGTCGAATCGACCCGCAACAGATTAGTACCGCTTTTCCCGAACCAGGCCTGCGCGATCTGGGCAACAAGCGCTATACCGCGCACTTCACAGCCCAGACTTGGTTTTTTACCCCAAAGGAAATTAAGGTTCCTAGGGGAGCCGAAGTAACCTTCCTTGTGACGAGCAAAGACGTTACGCACGGCTTTTTCATTGAGGGGCACGATGTTAATCTGATGCTGTTACCAGGGCAAATTAGTCAGGCCGTTACGCAGTTTAACCGCCCCGGAACTTACAATATCATTTGCCATGAATACTGCGGGGCAGCGCATCAAACAATGGTAGCTAAGATCATCGTTACAGAATAGGAGCCTCCTTATGCAAGCAGCACATTCTCCCCGCCGGTTGCCCGCCCTGACCTTCCCCAGCTTTGCGATGCTGGCAAGTGAACAGTGGCTCGTTGGCTCCCACATCCTGACGGCCTTGGCGGCGCTATTCCTCGGCATCTTCCTGGGGCCCTTCCAAGCCTTCCGCCGCTCCCCCTTCTTCATGGAGACCTTTACGGATTGGCAAATCCCCTTCTTTAGCTACTACTACCAGGCCCTTACGGTTCACGGTGTGATCAACGCGCTCTTCTTCACTACCTTCTTCATCGTGGGCTTTAGCTACTTCGTTACCCAACGCTCGCTGGAACGGCCCCTTTGGCAGCCAAGTGTCGCTTGGGCCGCCTTTGCCAGCATTTTTATTGGCTTGGGACTGGTCCTCTATGCGATTATGGCCCAACGGGCCAGCGTTCTCTATACTTTCTACCCTCCCCTCATTGCCCATCCGACCTTCTACATAGGGTTGGTCTTGATGGTCGTGGGCACTTGGCTCGTGGCCCTTAACCTCTTTATGACCTACGCTTCCTGGCGCAGCGACCACCCTGGTGAACCTGTCCCCCTAGCGGTCTTTGCCCTGCTTACCAACTTTGCCATGTGGTGTGTGGGGACGCTGGGAGTGGCGGCTGAAATCCTTTTTATGCTGCTTCCCATGTCGTTAGGGTGGGTGAAGACTACCGACTCGCAAGCCGCTCGTGCCCTCTTTTGGTTCTTTGGGCATCCGTTGGTCTACTTCTGGCTCATTCCGGCCTACGTCTCCTGGTACACCATGCTCCCTAAGCAGACCAACAGCAAGCTCTTCAGCGACCCCTTAGGGCGCGTTGCCTTTCTCATGCTGATGATCTTCTCCACCCCCGTCGCTGTTCATCACATGTTCACTGACCCTGGAATAAGCATGGTCTCAAAAGCGATTCACACCTTCTTCACCTTTATTGTAGCAATCCCTAGCTTGATGACCGCGTTCAATGTGGGGGCGATGCTGGAGCGAGCAGGCCGCAAACGCGGTGGGACAGGCCCCCTCAGTTGGCTTTGGCATCAGGATTTTGGCAACCCCGTCGTCGCCGCCCAAATCTGTGCCATGATCCTCTTTATCATGGGTGGCTTTAGCGGGATTATTCAGGCCTCGCTCACCTTAAACATTGCCTTACACAACACCTCCTGGATTCCTGGCCACTTTCACATGACTCTGGCAAGTGCTACTGCCCTTACCTTTATGGGGATCACCTACTGGCTCCTTCCCCTCATTCGGAATCGGGCCCTTTGGAACCGCAAGGTTGCCCTGGGGCAGGTCTATACTTGGCTGGTCGGGATGCTCCTCTTTGGGCACGGGATGGGCGCAGCAGGTATTGCAGGTGCGCCGCGTCGAACCGATTTCGCTGGCTCCCCTGCTGGCTATCTCTCAGTTGAAGCAATACCTTGGCTCAATAGCGCTGCTATCGGTGGAGCCATCCTTCTTCTCAGCTCCATCCTCTTCTACGTGAATGTCATTGGAACTTTGGCTTTCTCCACCAAACCCGTTGAGGATGAAGCTCCGATCTCGACTACGGGTGACCCTCACGCTCCCCTGATCCTGGAGCGCTGGAGCCTTTGGCTGGGGATTATGTTTGTCCTGATCGTGATTGCTTGGGGGCCCGTTTTTGCCCAAGTCTTCGATTTCACCAATGGCTTTAAGAGTCTACCCTTCAGCCCGATGGGTAGCCCGATGCAGATCAAATAACTAGCATGAAACCCAGCTCTTTTCCCTCGGAGTCAACAGCTTTAGCTGTTGGGCCAATGCAGATCAAATAACTAGCATGAAACCCAGCTCTTTTCCCTCGGAGTCAATAGCTTTAGCTGTTGGGCCAATGCAGATCAAATAACTAGCATGAAACCCAGCTCTTTTCCCTCGGAGTCAACAGCTTTAGCTGTTGGGCCACGGCTAAAAGCGTGAATTATCCTCCTCTTTAGCTATAGTGAAAGGGTTTCAGTTTCACTATAGCTCTAAAAGAGGCATCCGTGGCTGCTTAGAGTAACTCGTAAAGGAAGTTCATCATGCCCCAACCCCCCCATCCTGCACCCTCCTTCCCGTGGCAACCCATCATCGGCGCGGGGGCCATGGGCTTCGGGGCGATGCTTTGGCTAATAGCTCTTCTGGTGGCGAAAGACCTCGAAACCCTCCGCCAGGCTCCAGAGACCGTTTGGCTCTTTGTTTGTGGCGTGCCTACCTCAAATGGTCTCGTTTTGCCCCTGTTGCTTATCCTCGGTCTTAGCTCTTTAGGCGGCGGGGCAGCCCTTCTCTTCTACCGCAAAGGCTGATGCTTTAGGTCGAGAAACTAAGGCTGTGTTAAACTCAACTGCGGGCCTCGTGTCGTAGACACGAGGCCCGCACTGCGCCCATGAGCATAGCAGCCATGGGCGTAGCATAGGCTTCCAGCCTGTGATAAGAAAGCAACTAGCGTAGCATCGGCTTCCAGCCTGTGATGTAGGCTTGTGAACAGTTAAGATTTGGCTTAGGAATGATTTTAGGCTATAATGCTAAATTAGGAACCACCAACTGAGCTTTGTGCTGAGAGCAATTTGAATGCCTGATTTAAGCTATAACTTTGACCATGTCGAGCGCCTAACCATCGGCACGATTGGCCCAATAGGGCAACGTACATTCTATCTCCAAGCCCATGTTAGCCAGCGGCGCATCTCCCTTACGGTTGAGAAAGAGCAGGTGCAAGCCTTAGCAGATGCGCTAGACCATCTCCTTGATGAGGTGGTGACGCGAAATCCTCTCTTGCCTACGGCGGATGATCTGCTGCTGCCCGATATGACGCTTGAAGTCCCTTTAGAAGCCCTTTTCAAGGTAGTCCAGATGGGTTTGGGCTACGAAGCAGAATCCGATTTAGTTGTCTTAGTGATTCAGGGGCAGGTGAATGAAGAAGAGGACCCTGTGCTAGTCCGTTTTGCCTTCACGCGGCTCCAAGCACGGGCTTTGGGCAATCGGGCCGCCGAGCTAATCGCGGTCAGCCGCCCAACTTGTGGCAATTGTGGCCGCCCAATCGAGCAAAGTGGGCACTTCTGTCCCGAACGCAATGGGCATGGCCCTGGGAAGTCCCCCAGCGTTGAGTGAGGACTTATGGGCGAGGAAGGCTTTGAAAAACCGGCTGCTCCTCCCGCGCAAGTCTTAGCGGCGCTAAGGTCTGGTCACCTCACCCTTGAAGGGCGCTTGCTCTATAGTAGTAATCAGACCTTCCTGGCCACCGTTACCCATGCAGACCGTCAGTTCTTAGCCGTCTACAAGCCTAAGGATGGAGAACGCCCGCTGTGGGATTTTCCCCCTGGGACACTGTGGAAAAGGGAGATCGCTGCCTACCTTGTGAGTGAGGCCTTGGACTTTGGCTTAGTACCGCCAACCGTCAAATGCCGGGGGCCGTATGGGATTGGGTCGCTGCAACTGTTTATCATGCACGACCCTGCGGACCATCTCTTGACCTTGTACTTAGAAGGTGGTTATGAGGCAACCTTGCAGTTGCTGAGTGCCTTTGACTACCTTATCAACAACGCTGACCGTAAGAGTGGGCATGTCTTAAAAGGGGAAGATGGGCGCATCTGGGCGATTGACCATGGGGTTTGTTTTCACCCCGAAGCCAAATTGCGGACGATCTTGTGGCAGTTCAGTGGGCAACCCCTTCTCCCCGAAGTACAAGCTGGTCTTCAACGGTTGCAGATAAGCCTCGCCACCCAAAGTCCACCCTTTACGGCCCTGGCCAAGCTTCTCCTGCCACCAGAGCTAAAGGCTCTCAAACAGCGCTTGGAGACCTTGCTGACCAGCGGCCTTCACCCTGACCCAGGCCCAGGTCTCAACGTTCCTTGGCCCCCCATCTGACAATCTTACGCTCTTCTCTCACGGCGCTATGATATAGAAGGATTAGCCGAAATGTGTGGTATTGTTGGCTATGTTGGCCCCCGCAACGCAACCGAAGTGGTCATCAGCGGGCTGGAATGTCTGGAATATCGGGGCTATGATTCAGCAGGCCTTGCGGTCTATGAGGCCCAAAAGGGGCTACAAATTGTCCGCCAAGTTGGGAAGCTGGGACGGTTAAAAGATCGCCTGATCAAAGAGCCGCTCAAAGGGCAAATTGGGCTGGGGCATACCCGTTGGGCGACGCATGGCTCGGTCACGGAGGCCAATGCTCATCCCCATTGCGACCAAAGTGGGGAGCTTGTAGTAGTCCAAAACGGCATCGTGGAGAACTACTTAGAACTGAAGCAACGCCTTTTGATGCAAGGTCACTACTTCCATTCCCAAACTGATACGGAAGTGATTGCCCATTTGATTGGAGCCTACTACGCTCAAACTCAATCGCTGGAACAGGCGGTTCGGCAAGCTCTGCGCGAGTTGCGGGGCGGCAACGCGATAGTGGTTTTCAGCATCCATGAGCCTGGGAAGTTGATCGCGGCGCGGCTGGGGAATGCGGGGGGAGTCGTGCTAGGGTTGGGCCAAGGGGAGAACCTTATTGCCTCTGACATCCCCGCTCTTTTGGAATATACCCAGCAAGTGATCTTCCTCGAAGACCACGATCTTGCGGTGGTAACACGGGATACGGTGCAGATCAGCAAGGTGGATGGCCCTCCCGTCCACCGTACTCTCACAACCATTACCTGGGATGCGGGAGCAGCGCAAAAGGGCAACTACCCACATTACATGCTGAAGGAGATTTATGAGCAACCGCGTTCCCTGACCGATGTGCTGCGGGGACGGATCGACCTAGAGGCAGGGTTTGTCAACCTAGTGGATTTGAAACTGGACGCAGAGGACTTGCGGAAGGTTGAACGGATCTATGCGGTAGCTTGCGGGACGGCCTGGCATGCGGCATTGGTCAGCAAATTCCTGATTGAGGAACTGGCTGGGGTCCGGGTGGAGGTAGATTATGGCAGTGAGTTCCGCTACCGTCAGCCTATTCTGGGGGCAGATGCGCTGTTGTTGGCCTTCACCCAAAGTGGGGAGACCGTTGACACCTTGGCCGCGATGGAAGAGGCGCGAAGGCAAGGGGTTCCCAGTATCGCTATCGTGAATGCGCTGGGGAGCCAAGCCGCTCGGCTGGCGGATGGCGGGGCAATCTATCTGCACGCGGGCCCTGAGATCGGGGTTGCTTCGACCAAATGCTTTACCAGTATGGTGGTCGCCGCATGCCTTTTTGCGCTCCAGCTAGGGCAGGCGCGAGGGAAGCTGAATCCTACCCAAGTAGGGAATTATCTTCAGGAACTAATTGAACTTCCAGGGAAGGCCGAGAAGGTCTTAGCTACAGCTCCGCAATGCGAAATCATTGCCCAGCACTATTCTCAAGCGCGAGATGCACTCTATCTGGGCCGTCAATATAATTATCCCATTGCTTTGGAAGGAGCCTTAAAGCTTAAAGAGATCAGCTATATTCATGCGGAAGGTTATCCCGCAGGCGAAATGAAGCACGGCCCCATCGCCCTGATTGAAGCCGATTTGCCTGTGGTCTGTATCGCACCGCAAGACCCGATCTATGAGAAGATGTTGAGTAATATAGCTCAAGTCAAAGCGCGAGGGGGCCATGTGATTGCGCTTGCCACGGAAGGTGATGCTTTCTTGGCCCGCGAGGCCGACTACCTAATCCCAATTCCTGCGATTTCCCCTCTGCTCACCCCTGTTCTGACCGTGATTCCCTTGCAATTGTTAGCCTATTATATTGCCGTCCAACGGGGTTGCGACGTAGACCAACCGCGCAATCTGGCGAAGAGTGTAACGGTAGAATAGAAAGCTGCTAAGGCCAAGGACATTCTATTGCGGGACTATCATGCGCGTGGTAGAATGTTAGGTAGGATTCATTTTGCAGGGTAGGAGTATTATTATGCGCCTATACGATTTCGCTTATCATCCTCAAAACAAAGGATGGCTGGACCAAGTTGTGAATCAAGCCAGCAGAGAGCCGTGGGGGCCTGAAAATAAGATCCTTGAGATCTATCTCCAGACCAATTTTGAGATTATCTGGGAGCAGAAGAAGGTCTACCAGGATTGGGAAAAGGGGGAAGCTTTCTGGCGGGCGGGCAATCTAGTCAATAATGTTGCGACCCCACTTTGGCTAGTCTATAAGCCCAATCAGGTTCCAAATAGACAACCTTGGTCTTTTGAGCGGGTTATTGTGGGCCAACCGCCCTCTCTCACAGTGCAAAGACCAACTATTCAGTACGATCAACTAATCTTTGAGTCTGAATGGAGTCTCAACCAAGATCATTCTAACCTTGACCATATCTTTGAGAAAAATAGCTCACGCCTAAAAGATGTTTTTCAGGTAGCTCTTGGTGGGCAGTTCAATGAACATATTGTCTTACGCACGGTTTATGCCGAAATGGACTTTAAGCGCAAGCAAGGGATTGTGCAGACGCAGTGGTATAAAAATTATCAGTTCCTAATGCCGCTCTACCTCACGCAGCCCAACCATGTTGACCTGGTCGCTGCGCTCCAGCCTGTTCCTGAGAAGCAATGCTACATTGTTCGCACGCTCTTGTCGCCGCGTTATGCGTATGCCAAAGCTCGGGCTGTCGTGCGCGGGCGGGATATGCTCCCAAACTGGTTGTACCTTTCAGATGAGGAGCTAAACCAGCCTTTCCTAATGGATTTTAACGAGGAACAATAGCTTTTCTTTTGCCAACTTATCTTTTATGACCTACCAGCGTGAATGCTGGTAGGTTTTTTTGGCCCTGTATTATCTCATTTCACTAATTCATGTACAACTCTTTCCCAAGAAATGTGTCTTACGCAAGAAAGACCCGTTTTCCCTAAGCTTGCAGTAAGATTTAAGTTGCTCATTACCTGTTCTAAACAGGGTGCAATTGCGCTTGGCTGCGGTTGAACCACATAGCCATTGAAGCCATGCTCAACAAATTCCAAAACTCCGCCTGCATCGTTGGTTGTAATGACGGGGCGACCTGCGGCCAAAGCCTCCACAGTAGCAAAGCCATAATCCTCATCTAGCGGAGCATAATAGACAGCGCGAGCATTAGTATAGAGATCGATGAGGGTTTGGTCGGCCACAAACCCCGTAAATTCAACGCGCTGGGCGATTTTTAGCCGATTAGCCAGGGTTTCTAATCTTTTACGCTCTTCGCCCTCACCAACAATCACCACTCGAACCCGATTATTGGTCAGTGCAACTGCTTCCAATAGCAAATCTAAGCGTTTTGCCTTATCTAAACGCGAGGGTGAAAGAATATAATCGCCATAAGCGCCAACCCAAAGCTTTTCAGCTAAATGACTTGGTGGATAAAGTGGTTTGCTCTCTAAGCCATTAAAGCGCTGTAACCGTTGACTAACATTCTTTGAAATCGTGTAAAGCGCTTGTGCTTCGCCCAAACCGCGTTTATCCATTTGCATTATCAATTGTCTAATCTTTTTATAGCGTGGGATATTAACGAAATCGCTCATTGCTGTGCCATACCAATCGTAAGCCTGCCGATGTTGATGCACAAGCCAAACGACTTTACAGGGATGACGCACGAGATAGGAAGGGAATTTGGTACAAATCACTTGATCTATCAGAAGATTATTAACTTTAGTGAGATCAAGCAAGCGCCAAGCCAAAGCATGGTCTATTATTCGCTCTGGGGGTTGCCAAGCAAAAGGTAATTGCACAATATCGACGGTATGCCCGTGGGCAATTAAACTTTTCTGTAAGCCTTCGACCAGATATTCTGCTCCACCGCGCACGAAAGGCACTTGAGTAGCACAAATGACGATTCGTTTTCCCATCAGGGCAAGATTCCCATTGCTTGAGCCGTTTTTCTCGCAACATCTTCCCAGTTGCATGTTGCTAAAACATATTCTCTGCCTCGGTTTCCCAAAGTTTGGCCAATTTCTGGGGCCGCAAAAAGCAAATCGAGCGCGGCGGCGAAGGTTCCAAAATCCTTGAAAGTCAAACCACCGCCACTTGTCGCGCAATGATATTTGGTGACAGCACAATGCTGATGCACTAAAGCGGGCGTTTGCTGGAGCCAAGCTTCCATCAAAACAATACTAAAACTTTCATATAACGAGGGCAGAACGAAAAGATCAATCGCTTTGTAAGCATTATGCTTATCTTCTTCAGCTAAAAAACCTATATCCAAGACTAAATCTTGCATTTTAAGAGGTATTTCAAGATTGCCGCGCCCTGCCAAAAGCAGTTTCATTGGTTTTCCCCGACTTGCCCAATATTCTCGTGTATAGCTCAAAAGCAGCCCCAAATTCTTACTTTCATCGCGTCTCCCGACATAAAAGAGCAATTTTAGCTCTGGATCTAACTGGTATTTTTGCCGAAAAGCTTGTCCATCCCCTTTTGGCGCTAAATCTATTCCCTCTCCAGGGATCTTTATCTTCTCTTTTGGAGGATTATAAAGTCTTTGAGCAAGTTCGGCTTCAGGATAGCTATTGAAAAGTATCCCACGGACTTGTGAAAAGAGATAATGATAGGTTGCATAATAGGCATAAGGCTCATCATGCAGACAAGGCAAAAGAAAACTACGTTCTGGGGCAATTAAAGCCCCCCAAAATGTCGTTGGAAAGGGATATGGCAGAAAAATAAAGTATGTTTGCTGTTCGGCCAGGATAGCTTCATAAAGCTCGTCGCTGCTGAGAAGGGCTTTCAGCAAAGCCATTTCATGGGGTGCAAACTTCTTTAGAGGGGGCAAAAGTGTAGGATATTTGCGAAAGAAAAAGGGTATTCCTTGCTCATCGGTAGAATTTGCGCGAAAGCGCCAAATTGGTAGATTATCTAACGTACTTTTTCCAGGTGGATAATATGCAGTTTCGTCAGGATGAAAGGAATCACGGCCCGTGCTACTCCAAACCTGAACATTTACCCCGATTGAATGGAGCGAACGAGCAAGACTTCGGGCTTGAGTTTCTGCGCCTCCAGTCGTAGCAGGGCCATACCAGGGAAGAACAAGAGTGATCATTGAGTTTGTAACGTAGTTTTGAGATTGCTTAATCCAATACTAAAGCAAAGAATTGCAGGCAAACCAATCAAAAAGAGCAAGAAAATGATTGTTAAGCTAGGTATGCCAGCGACGAAAAGATACCAAAGCCAGAGGTCAAAGAGATGATGATTGGGCGCATCGTAATACCAAAGCCAGAGCGCACGCCGATTTGAGGGAACCGAGGAAATCGGTAGAGCTTCAAGGATTTTGAAGGTTTGATCGTCTTGGCGCAAATCTATCGTCTGGACAAATAAGCCTAAATCCTCGTTACGCGGATTATCAGCCGTAATCAATGTTGGATTCCAAGTATCACTTTGTAAAGTAAGCATATTTCTCTGCTGCAATTGCGCTGTAGAAAGTTGAAACCGCAGTTCCCAAACGATTTGCTGGCTTGTTAAATCAACTTTTGTTACATTTTCAAGTGGTTTGCCATTCAAAAGGAGGGCGAAATTTGCACGCGGCAAGGGATGTTCAGATGTCCAGGGACGATGGTCGGCAACAACGATTTTTCCTTCAAGCATACTTTTTGAAGCAATTTGAAATGTCATTTGGGCTTGAGCGCGAGTCCAGCGCGGCAATAACTCGCCTTTTTGTCTGTTTCCTTCGGAATAAGAAAAACCGTCGCGCAAAACCAAACTCTTCGCGGGCTGGCTGCCGCGCAGGCTCCACTCGTTTACCCGCTCAATCCAAATTCGCCAATGCCCGATGAGCGGTGAGGCTGAAGGCGTGAAAAAGCGGGTATATTGCCCACTTTGTTGAATATAGGTGTTGAAATTAGTGAAAATCGGTAAAAGTTGAAGCAAGAAACTTAGAGTTATTAAACTTTTCAATGAGATAGAAAGCCAAAAACGTGGTTTTTCAGCAAGATTTGCAAATAAAGCTGCGCTTGGCAAATAGAGAAAGGGAAGCACAAAGACTAGATAGCGGGGGCCCCAACTTCCATCGCCGTGCCAATACCAAATGCGGCTATAAAAGGCGAGGTGGGCAAGAAAAAGGCTTAAAGCTAAGAGTGCTTCGCGCCATTGTTGTTTGAAACGCTGAGTTAAACCTATTAAACCGAGGATTATCGTGGGCGAAAAGAAAAATAAGCCTTTTCCTGTGCTAAAAGTCAAGCCGTATAAGCCTTCGCGCCAGTCAGATTGCAAAATATTTGTGGTTACGTTGCCATAACCAACATTTAAGGCATTGCCAAAAAGCTGGGCATTGTAGAAAAGTAATAAAATCAGGGGGATTGTTGCGCCTAATAGCCCAAATCCAGCCCGTCTGGCAAAAAAATGTAGCTTGTTTTGAAGATCACCTTGCCAAGAAACGAGAAAAGCATAGCCAGCAATGAAGGGTAAAGCCAAAAGCGTCTGAATTTTGACGGCTAAAGCGCAATAAGCTGCTAATCCCGCGATTAGCCACCACCGAAAGTTTGGTTTGCGGAGCGCAAAAGCCGCAAATGTGAGGAAAAAGGTCGCCAGCGGTTCTGCAAAAAAAGTGCGGCTATAGGGCCAAGCTAAACTCGTTAAACCATAGAGCAAACCAACAGATAAAGCAACTTTAGAGTTATAGCCGATCTCTTTTGCCCAATTAAAAAGCAACCACCCTGTCGCGGCGGTGATCAGGGCGGGCAAAATGAGGATAAACAAGCGAAGAATAAAACCTTTAGCGTGAGGAGGGGCTGTGATTGCACTTATTTTCCCCAAAACAAGGAGTGGAATAACCGCTAAAGATTGCCCTGGCCCATAGCGACTATAGTGTTTACCCTCTTCCCCGCGACTCAAATTCATTAGAAAACCTGGCTCCAGCGCAAATGTCCCTTTGGCAAGCAGGCTTTCCCCTACTGCAATTAGCGTTTCCTCGTCAGAAGTGTAGGTATGACCGCTCATTGTGAGCAAGTAAAGGCCAAAAAGCAACAGAAATAGAGCGCAGCCAGGTGAGGTTTTCATTCTAAGCGGCGAGATCATAATTTTGTTCAAACTTTTGCGCTTTCTGAAAAAATCACCTATTTTTGCTCCGTGCCTTAGCTCTTAATGCAGCTATTTCGGCTCTAATTTCAGCATCAACCGCGATCAAGGGCGAAATAGCTTGCGTAAACGCAGCATTAAAATCGTTTTGTTGCTCAACAATAGGGTTTACAAGCCAGCGCAAATAGCGTCGAATGAGTTTTTGCAGCCTAACAGCCATAAAATTGCCGATTAGGGGCCAATGGGCATTAACTTTTTGCCGCAAAGTCAGTTGGGCCACACAAGGCCGCAAAGCCAGGTCAGCGAGGGCTGCTGGCGGCTCTTTGCGCCCTTGTTCTTCAATCAATTGCTGAAGTAAAAGAGTCTCAGATGCTGGCGGAAGAGAAGGTGGAAAGGTGATTTCGTCGTTATGTTGTGGTTTTTCAGACTTTTCAATCGTTTCTAAAGTGTTTGTTCGCTGATGCAATTCCTGATAACCTTCAATCAGCAAGAGAAGCGTGCGCGTAGATACATCATTGAAAGCGTTTTGTTGCTCAACAATGGGATTGATATACCAGCAAAGGAGCCTTCGCACGACTTTATTGCCAAAATTAACGACGCGCTGAGGAAAAGAAGCACTTTCTAAGGGCCAATGGGCACTTACGACTCGCGTGATTTCCAATTGTTCGGCACACTGGTGAAGTTGGCGAGCAAGCGCTTGGGTCTGGGGCGCGGCAGCAGGCAAAGCCTGCTGCCGCGCCCTAACCTCCGCCCGAATGGCCTCCAGCAGCACCGCAACATCTAAGGTTTGCGTTTCAGCTTTCATCCTTCGCTTTCGCATCCTGCGCCGAGCGTTTCAGCAGGCCGTTTGTTCTCCAATTCTAAAATCCCCACCCGATGAAAGACCAAACTACCGTTTTCAACCTCAACTTCAAGTAGGTCTCCAGAGCAAAATTCGCCCGCGACCAAGGCCCGCGAAAGTGGCGTTTCGACCAACCGTTGCAAAGTGCGCCGTAGCGGACGCGCCCCATAAGCGGGACTATACCCTTCGCTAACCAGAAATTCCTTTGCGGCCCCACTCAGCCGCAGCGTAATTTGCTGTTCAAGCAGCCTTTGCATCAATTCTTGCACCTGAATTTCAACGATACAGAGCAAATCGGCCACCGTGAGCGGGTGAAAAAGGATAATATCGTCAATGCGGTTCAGAAATTCGGGGCGAAAGGCTTGTTTGAGAGCTTCGTCGACTTTGTGGCGGGCTTCCTTGAGGTCTATCGTTTGCTGCCCCAGATCGCGCATACTGAAACCAATGGGCGTAGCCCGCAGATGTTCTGTGCCGGCATTGCTCGTCATAATGATGACGGTATTCCGAAAATCTACCGTGCGCCCTTGCCCATCGGTCAAGCGGCCATCGTCCAGGACTTGCAAAAGAGTATTAAAAACGTCAGAATGAGCTTTTTCAATTTCATCAAACAGCACCACTTGATACGGGCGACGACGGATGCTTTCAGTCAAGTGGCCGCCTTCGTCGTAGCCGACGTAGCCCGGAGGCGCTCCAATCAAGCGGCTGACCGTATGGCGTTCTTGAAACTCACTCATGTCAACTCGCGTCAAAGCCTCGTCGCTGTCAAACATAAATTCGGCAAGAGCTTTGGCCAATTCAGTTTTGCCCACCCCAGTGGGCCCCACAAAGATAAAACTTCCAATTGGGCGGCGAGCATCGCGGAGACCACTTCGGGCCCGCCGAATCGCGTCTGAAATCGCCAAAATCGCTTCGTGCTGCCCTACCACGCGCTCATGCAGGCGGTCTTCCATCTGATTCAATTTCGCCCGCTCTTTTTCGAGCATCCGATTGACAGGCACTCCCGTCCAACTGGCCACAATTTGGGCTACATCTTCTTCGTCGACCACCTCATCCAAGTTACTCGTTTTCAGCCACGCAGACCGTTCTTGCTCAAACTCGCGCCGCAAAGCCAAGAAATGGGTGCGGAGAATCGCCGCTCGCTCATAATCCCGTTTGGCCCCTGCTTCTTCCTCTTGCTGCTGTAAGGTCGTCAATTGTAATTCTTTTTCGCGCAAGCCACGAGGCATAGAATAGATGTCAATTCGCAATTTCGCACTAGCCTCATCAATTAAATCAATTGCTTTGTCAGGTAAAAAGCGCCCCGTAATATAACGATTGGAAAGTGTCGCTGCGGCTCGCAGGGCACTATCGCTAATCACTAATTGATGGTGGTCTTCATACCGTTTGCGTAGCCCGCGCAACATCTCAATCGTCGTTTCGACATCAGGTTCTTCGACAAAAATTGGATTAAATCTTCTCTCCAGTGCAGCATCTTTCTCAATATGTTTGCGATATTCAGCAATAGTTGTCGCGCCGATGACCTGAATTTCGCCCCGACTTAGCGTCGGTTTGAGCATATTGCTGGCATCAATGCTTCCTGCTGCTGCGCCCGCGCCCACCACTGTATGTAATTCATCAATAAAGAGGATGATATGCCCCTTGGTCGCTCGAATCTCATCAATTACAGCTTTAAGCCGTTCTTCAAACTCGCCGCGAAACTTACTTCCCGCGACCATCCCTGCTAAATCGAGGCTTAACAATTTGCGCCCCCGCAACAACGGCGGGACATCATTTTCGCTAATTCGTTGGGCTAAACCTTCCACAATCGCAGTTTTGCCAACTCCCGTCTCGCCGACCAAAACAGGGTTATTTTTGGTGCGGCGCGTGAGGATGCGCGTGATGCGCGTAATTTCAGCATCGCGCCCAATCACGGGGTCAAGCTGCTGCAATTGCGCCATTTCAGTCAGATCAATGCTGTATTTGCGTAAAATGTCATAGCGACCTTCGGCTCCAGGGTCATCAGAATGTTGATTTCCTCGAATCTCCAGTAAAATCCGCTGAATTCGCTCTGAATCAAGATTAAATGAAGTCAGAATCCGTGCTGAAGCTCCTTCGCGCTCCGCGCAGATCGCCAACAAAAGATGATCAACCCCCACATATTGGTCACTGAGCCGATTAGCTTCTTCTTCGGCCCGTTTGACTAACCGTTGGCTGCGCGGCGTAACATAGACTTGGTTGCCATAACCATATTGACCATAAACTTTGGGGGATTTTTCAAGTTCCCGCTCCACGCGCTGCGCGACCAACTCCGCCTCCACACTTAACCGAGCTAAAGCCCGGACGGTAAGGCCTTCGCGTTGCCGCAGCAGCGCCAGAAAGACATGCTCCACATCTAACTGGGTATGGTGCTGCTCCTGCATGATCTCTTGAGCTTCTTGAAAAGCCTCTTGAGCCTTTTCAGTAAACCGTTCAAGGCGCATCGTTTAGTTCCTTTGTGAAGAGCTATTTTGGCTTTGAGGGCAAAACCTATAGACCCCAAGGTCTTTAGACTTGGGTAGTTGCCAGTATAGCACAAAGCGCTTTGCTCTAAAAGGCGCTTTTTTGTTTTTGGGCCAAATTCTAATTAGGGGGTTCCTAAATTGCCCACTCTGCTGCTATAATGGATAGGGCCTGTTTTTGGTTTGATAAGCAGATTGGCTTTGGTTTCAGTCTGCGTTCAGTGAGGAATATCCGTATGGAAGGCCGAATTCAGATTTTCTTCCAAAAAGATCAGGTCCAAAATGTCCAGTTGTTGCTCCTCAAGCTGACAAAAAATCCGGCAAGTCGGATGCAAGCTGCGGATCAGCAGGAAGAAGTCTTTTTCAAATTTGCTAAAGGGGTCACAATCTTGAGTGCTGAGGTTTTAGGCACTCGATTTGTCAGCAGTGACCCCCATGAACCGCAGCCTATCATCGTTGACCAACAGAAAATCACGCTTATCCCAGCGCTTTTGCGGGCTGAAGATACCGTGGTTATCAAAACGCTCCTTAGTTCCTTTGAAACCGACCTTGTGATTGACAGTTATCTTCGCAAAAAAGGACGTTTTGGCCCACGAGTTAAATGGCTAATTGGAATTGCGCTGCTTGTTTTTGTGCTTTTCTTGCTGGGTATAGGCACAATCTGGTTGCATCCAACATCTATGCTCAAGCAAAATTGGTTTATATTGCCCAACAATACTCTAAGCTATCGCTTTAGCTCGGTTTTTTTCGTTTAAGCATCCTTCTTCTGGCAAAAACGTAAATTGGCAAAGGGGCTTTTACGCAACCCAGGGTAGGGCCCCTTCGCTTTCCGTGGGCTAAAAGCTGGCGGTCTGAGCAACGGCTAAAGCCGTTGATTCCAATGATTCCAAGCCTGCGGAGCGGTTGCAAACCAGAAAGGTTGCAGAAGAAAGCCCCCTCTGTTATAATGTAAATTCATTCTAGCCTTAATTTCGGCAGGCTTTGGGGCCCACTTGCAATCGCACCCACGAAGGAAGGAATTTGCATGGCTACATCGCGCCCGATCTTCTCCCGTACCCGAACCGATAACGTTAGACATGAAAGCGTTATTGATCTCGGTGGCAGCGCCTCCCAGGTTTTTCAATTTGCGGTCCCGCCCGCCCTCACGTATGAATACTTCAATAATATTCCAGCGGTTTTTCGGCTCCTCCCCGATACGCTTGATGTCAGTAGCTATGCGCCTGACCACTACCGATTAATTGTCGGCGCAGATGACGGGATGGGCCACACAATGGCGGCTACGTTTGACCTCCACGCCCAACATGCCCCTAACCAACATATTCGGCTTGTCCCAATCGAAAATGGCCCCGAAATTACGGCCAAAGGGTCAAGTTTTCGCGGGGAACTTTGGGCCGAATCGGTTTTTAAGCCGTCGTCTATTGGCACAACGGTTGAATACTCAATTGAAATTAAGCTTACCATTCCTTTGCCAGGCATTCTGGGGAAGATGCCGCAAGGTTTTTTGCAGAATTTGGGCGAGCGCGGAATGATTTTCAAGCTTTCGCATATGATCACTAACTTTACCCATGCGATAGAGCATGATTTTGCGCGGTGGTCCCGCGATTTCCAGACCTTGGCCCAACCCCACGCTAATAAACCTGAGTAGCCCGTAGGTAGTTTATGGCCGACAGCGAACTTATCCAATGTGTGCGAATTTATCTGAATGAAGATGATCTTTGGCGCGGCCAGGCGCTCTATCTGGCGGTTTTAGAGCGACTCCAGCGCGAAGGAGCGACGGGGGCGACGGTGCTTAAAGGTCAGGCAGGGTTTGGGCCAGGCCATCGGCCCCGTGCCGCCAGCTTCGTCGGGCTAAGTAGCCACGTACCTCTAGTGATCGAGTGGTTAGACCGCCCAGAGCGCATTAAAAGTCTTCTTCCTTTGTTAGATGAAATGTTGGGCCAAGCACTGATTGTGATTGAGGAAGTTCGGGCCTATCGGGCCAACCTGCGTTCGCAAGGGCCGCTCACGGGGGTTAGCAGTGTAGGCGATATAATGCAGACTAAACCCCAAACCACGCTGCCAACGGCGACTTTGGGCAGCGCAATGGCCCTGATGCTAAAGCATCGGCAAACCACTTTACCCGTCGTTGATGCCCAACATCATTTGTTGGGGGTGCTTACAGAGCAGGATATTGCGCGCCGCACGGGAATGTTGTTGTCCCTTCAGCTTATCCGTTTGCTAACCAATGAAGAAGGTAATTTGTTACTTTCAGCCCTCACCAGCCTCCCCGTTACGGAAGTAATGAATCCCGAACCCCGAACGGTCTTCGCGGGAGCTTCAATTCCTCGCGCCCTTACGCTGTTGGTTGAGTGGAATCATAAGCAGATTCCCGTGTTGGATCGGGAACGGGTCTTGGTGGGCCTTTTGGGGCGCGAAGATATTTTGCGGAGCGCGGTGGAGCAACTTACGGGGGCCGAAGATGAGGCAGACCAACCTGTGGCCAAACTGGGTACGGTAGGTATGATCATGCAGACGGTTGTTCCCCGCATTGAAAGCACCTATTCCTTAGCTGCCGCTTTGCAAGAAGTGTTGGCTTCCCCCCACCACTACTTAGTCGTTGTGGATGCGGAAGGGCAATTTCAGGGCGAGATTACAGCGCCTGAGGTCTTGAAACATCTGCAAGGGGAAGAGCGAGCTAGTTTCTTAGCAGCGCTCCAGCGCCCAACTTCTGTTGAAGCGCCAGAGCTACCTGGGAATAATCGGAAGCTGGAGGAAGTTCTCAAGCGCGATATTGTCAAGCTTGGGCCCACGGACAACCTCCTCAAAGCTACAAGTTTAATGCTGAAAAACCGCCTGGAGCAAGTTCCCATTGTGGATGCCAAAGGAACTTTGCTGGGGTTACTTACAAGAGGAGCTTTATTGCGGGCCTTGGTGCAAGAAGTCTGAGGGAAGAAGCAGGCAGAAGGTCAAAAGAGGTTAGAGGTTAGCAGATACCACAAGACGGGCTTCAAGCCCGTCATTTTGTTGCTTCAGAAGGGTTCGATCCCAGACTCGGCGATAAGGTCTACGAACCGCTCTAGCTCCCGGATGGTCTGGAGCTTAGGCAAAGACCCTATCAGCCGCTTCCGATCTGCCTCCCCTGTCATCACCGCCCGTTCCAAGTATTGCTGAAGATAGAGCCGCAAGGCCGCAAATTCTGTGGGGGATAAGTGTTCACCCCGCAGATAGACTTCCACTGCGTTTGCTAGGCTCCCTGTCTGCTCTGCCATCCAAAAATGTGGTGCTTTCGGTACGGGAAAGGGATAAGGATAGGCTGGATTGGTCTCGAAAACCAGAGTGCCAATGGTTTCTACTTCTTTGGTTAGGTCACTTTCAGACGCGGGAATGGTAGGCAACACAACCTAAAACCCTTCTGGCTTAATAGCGCGTGAGACCCAAGGAGTCGTAGAGCCGCTCATAGTTAAAGTTGTTGTCCATCATCTCAATGAAGCGTTGCAGCTTGACCCGTTGGCGAAACCGAATGCGCCCAAACAGTTGCGCGGCCCGCTCCACCGTGGTCAAGGTATCATCTGGTACGATGATAATGGGGACTTCCCGCTCCTCCGCCCGGTCAACCACCCGCAGCGAAGGGCGAATGTTGCCCGTCAGAATCAGCGCGTTGGTACTGGTCTCCATTGCTACTAGTTGCAAGTCAATCCGATCCCCCCCCGTCACCACAGCTTTATTAGCGTGCCGGCGGAAGAAGGATAGCCCCGCATCAGTCCCCATCGCCCCAATCATCAGCGTCTCGATCAGCTTATCGCTCCACTCAGGCCGCCCGATGTACTGTCCCCCCAGATGCTCCAGAAGCTCACTCACCGTTACACTCGCCAGCAAACGGTCATTTGGTAAAACCCCAAAGACTGGGATGTTGCGGGCTTCCAGGAACGGTTCGACGCGACTTCTAACGAACTCTAGCTGCGGATCCTCGACTTGGTTGAGTAAGACCCCTAGAAGCCGATTGCCAAAGTAGCGATGCACCGTCAGGATAGCATCTACCGCCCGCATGGTGCGGTAGCGGATGACTAGCAGCCCCGAAGCCCCTAGAAGGTCGATCACTTGGCCAGGGGTCAGGTCGATCAGGGCCCCTTCGGCCCAGTTATTAGTCCCCTCCAAGATCATCGCATCCTTCCCCCGTGCAACTAGCGGGTAGGCACTTTGAAGCTTGGCTGTGAAGTCCGGCGGCTGCCCTCGCAGGATGGCATCCGTGACACTGGGCGTAAGGAGGACCGGCGCAATCTGGTCGAGGGGTTCGGTCAGGCCAAGCGTTTCCCTAATCAAAGCGGCATCTTCATCTAGCACTGAGTCGGGCGTGTGCATCACCGAGACGCTCACCGGCTTCATGTAGCCGACGGTGAACCCGTCCCGTGCCATCCGACTCAGCAACCCCATGCAGACGGCGCTCTTGCCGACAAAGGTTTCAGTTGACGCAACATATAAGGTGGTCATGCAAACCTGCTACCTTTCCTGTACTCAAGAGTACTTTATCATCATTGCTTCTGCCTGCTTCTACCGCAAGCCCCAAATCTTAAACTTAGGCGAGCTAAAGCTTCTTACCCTTGCAGGATAATCCTCGCATCAACCACCACAGCCCCCTCCCCTTGCGGATGCACCACCAGAGGGTTAATGTCCATCTCTACGATCTCCGGGAAATCAGTCACGAGTTGGCTGACCCGCAGCAAGACCTCTTCTACGTAGTCCACGTCAGATGCGGCTTCGCCCCGCACTCCCTGCAACAACTTATAGGTGCGAATACCCCTGATCTGCGAGCGGGCTTCCTGCCGACTGATGGGCGCAAGCCTGAAGGCTACGTCCCGCAGAACCTCAACGTAAATCCCACCCATCCCAAAGACAATCAGGGGCCCAAACTGGGGGTCGCGGCTCACGCCTACCAACAACTCCCGCCCTTTGCGAACCATCTCCTGGATTAAAACCCCCCAGACCTGGGCATTTGGGCTATACTTCCGCGCCCGATACTCAATCAAATCAAACGAGTCGCGCACCGTCGTTGCGTCGCTCACCCCAACCTTTACCCCCCCAATGTCACTCTTGTGCAGGATGTCAGGGCTACTCACCTTCATCACGACAGGATAGCCTATCTCTTGCGCGAATTGCACAGCCTCTTCCGCAGACCGCGCCAGCTTACTCTTAGGGAGCCGCATCCCGTAGGCCTCGATCACCTCTCGCGCTTCGATCTCCCCTAGCTCCACCCGCCCAGCTTCCCTCACCCTGGCAAATAAGTCCTGAACCCGGGCCTTATCAACCTCAAATTCAACGTACTCTGGCAACGGCTGCTGCTTCCAATTTAGGTGAGCAGCCATCCCCCGTAACGCATTCACCGCCCGCTCTGGAAAAGCATAGTTGGGAATCTTGCCCGCTTGAAGGATCTCTAAGGCTTGAACTAGGCTGACCGCCCCCATAAAGCTCGTAACCACTGGCTTCTCACTACTGGCTGCCAGTTCGGTGATTAGCTGCGCGGTCAATTCAGTCTCGCTGCTGGCTTGGGGCGTGAAAAGCACGAGTAAGGCATCGACTCCAGGGTCTTTAAGCGCCGCATCAATCGCTATGCGATAGCGGTCACTGCGCGCATCCCCAATTACATCAATGGGATTAAAGACGTTGGCCATCGGGGGCAACTCGTGCTGAAGCCGCGAGATGGTCTCAGGTGTGAACTCCGCAATCTTCAGCAAGCCCGTGCGTTCAATCGCGTCAGTGGCGATGATGCCCGGCCCGCCCGCGTTGGTAACAATCGCTACATTGTTCCCTTTGAGCGGAGGCTGGTAGGCAAAGGCCAGCGCCAGGTCGAAGAGGTCTTCCATCGAGTGGGCCCTTAGGATCCCACACTGCGTAAAGGCCGCTTCATAAGCGTTCTCACTGCCCGTCAAGGAGCCAGTATGCGAGGAGACCGCTCGCGTTCCCGCTGCCGTCGTCCCGCTTTTGATCGCTATGACTGGCGTTTTAGCTGTGACCTCCCTAGCCGTGGCGATCAGACTGGGCCCGTCGCTGATCCCCTCTAGGTAAGCCAGGATCACCTTACTATAGGGGTCGTTGCCCCAGGCTTGGAGAAGCGTGACTTCATTCACATCCGCCTTATTGCCAAGGCTGACAAAGCGCGAGAAGCCAATCGCGTTCGCCTTGCTCCAGTCTAAGATTGCCGTGCATAACGCCCCAGACTGGGACATGAAGGCGATCTCGCCAGGATCGGCCATCAAAGCCGCAAAGGTGGCATTTAGGTTACAGGTAGTGTCTATTACGCCTAAACAGTTCGGCCCAATCATCCGCATCTGATAGCTTTGCACTACCTCTATTAACTGCTTCTCTAGCCGCTTGCCCTCGCCACCGACCTCCTTGAACCCCGCCGTGATGACAATCAGGCCCTGCACCCCTTTTTGCCCACATTCCTCAACGGCCCCTAAGACAAGTGCTGTCGGGATCACGATGACCGCCAGGTCAATCGGCTCTGGCACAGCTAGAACGCTGGGATATGCCAGCAAGCCTAGGATACTTGAGGCCTTGGGGTGAATCGGGTAGATACGGCCCTGGTAGCCATTTTGCACGATGTTTTTGAGTACCTGATGCCCCAGGCGCGTTGGCTCAGGCGAAGCCCCAATCACTGCGACTGCTTTGGGGGCGAAAATGGCCTCCAGCATCTTTACAGCTCCTTTTGCCTAAATGGGCTACCTCGCGCTCAACTTATGATACCGCAAATTGGCACTTTGGTCAAACTCAAATTGGCCACCAATATATGGTAGGCTCTGCCTTTAAGCAAACTGGATTATGCCATAGCCTAGACTTCCAGCATGTACTGGACAGGCAGGATGCCTATCCTACGCCGCTGGCTTTCTGACGTAGCACGAGCTTCCAGCCTGTGCGGGACATCTGGGCTGGGGGCGTAGCACGAGCTTCCAGCCTGCGCGAGACAGGCAGGAGGCCTGGCTTACGCCGCTGGCTTTCTGACGTAGCACGGGCTTCCAGCCTGTGCGAGACATCTGGGCTGGGGGCGTAGCACGAGCTTCCAGCCTGTGCGGGACATCTGGGCTGGGGGCGTAGCACGGGCTTCCAGCCTGTGCGGGTCATCTGGGCTGGGGGCGTAGCACGAGCTTCCAGCCTGTGCGGGACATCTGGGCTGCTGGCGTAGCACGAGCTTCCAGCCTGTGCGGGTCATCTGGGCTGGGGGCGTAGCACGGGCTTCCAGCCTGTGCGGGTCATCTGGGCTGGGGGCGTAGCACGAGCTTCCAGCCTGTGCGGGACAGGCAGGATGCCTGTCTTACGCCGCTGGGCTGCTGGCGGAGCCGAAGCTGCCTGCCTGCGGAGCCGAAGCTGCCTGCCTGCGGAGCCGAAGCTGCCTGCCTGCGGAATCGAATCTGCCTGCTGGCGCAAACGAATCTGCCTGCTGGCGCAAATGAATCTGCCTGCTGGCGCAAATGAATCTGCCTGCTGGCGCAAACGAATCTGCCTGCTGGCGCAAATGAATCTGCCTGCCTGCGGAATCGAATCTGCCTGCCTGCGGAATCGAATCTGCCTGCTGGCGCGGGACAGGCAGGAGACCTAGCCTCCACCGCTGGCGCATTCACTTTTGTTCAAAAACCGTTTATAATGCTCCTCGCAAGCCGCTTGTGAAAGGAAAACCCATGCCCTTTGCGACCAATGTTGAAGCCTTTATCACTAAATGGGAGCGCAACCCGCTCAATGAACGCGCCGTCGCCCATGAGCATTTTGCCGACCTCTGCCGTTTGCTCCAGCAGCCCACCCCCAATGACCCTAACCCGCTCGACCCCTCGCATGAAAGCTATCGCTTTGAGAAACCCCTCACCAAAGTCGGCGGCAAAGCAGGCTTCGCCGACGTGTGGAAGCGCGGGCACTTCGTTTGGGAATATAAGACTAAGGGCAAATACCCTACTCTTGATGAGGCTTACAAGCAACTCTTACTCTATAAAGAGGATTTGGAAAACCCTCCCGTGCTGGTGGCTTGCGACATCGCCCGCTACGAAGTGCATATCGGCTTCACGGGCTACCGCACCCGCATTGAGGCCTTTGAACATGCCGACCTGCGGAAGAGTGAGACTCGCAAGCTCTTACATGCGATCTTCACAACGCCCGATAAACTCCGCCCCCAGGAGCGCGTCGAGACCATTACAGAGGAAGCCGCCAGCCACTTTGCCACTGTCGCCCGCCTGCTGGAGCAGCGCGGCTTTGCCCCCACAG
>Ga0316607_1000082_pt1 | contig 37584 bp, 36 predicted proteins | sample MIS2016062E_MG_FD_207674 | JGI IMG/M metagenome (GOLD analysis project Ga0316607, IMG submission 207674) | Microbial mat bacterial communities from Middle Island sinkhole, Lake Huron, Michigan, United States - MIS.2016.062E | ecosystem: Environmental > Aquatic > Freshwater > Lake > Sediment...
AAGTCGTATATTAAGCTATTTGCTAAAGTTATAGCTCTTGTTCCACCCATTAAATCAAATCGTATTGCTTGTGTTATATCGTTGACCCTTTTAAATATCTCTGCTTCTGATCTTATTGGTGGGTCTGTCAGTGTAATTTCCTCAGGTAACCAAGGTCCATTTATCCAACGTCTTTTATCATACATTCTACGAAGTGATTTTAAATCATTTGCTATTGTGTTAAGAGAAGCAGATTCATCAGGTTTAAAAAAGTCTTGTATTATTTTTAATCCTCTGTCTGCTTCTTTTAACCCATGTATCATCTTAGCCATTTAAACCACCACCGCCTGATAAAATGCCACGCCACCAAACATGTGGTTAACTGGTTTGGCTTCTTTAACTAATCTGTTATCTATTTTATCTCCTTCTTTTATCTCAAAAGGAGCTTCGTATACTCGTTTAAATACACTTGTTGTTACTTTGGAGTCTATGTCATAAGAATCATAGCCTTTTACATATCTAACTAGCTTTTGTTCTGTCTCTGAATATACAGGTTTTTTAAAACTATCTACGTCTATTTTTTTATTAAATGTTACTGAATCGTTGTAATTGTCCCACATAATGTCACCCCCAGGTCAATATATCCATTTTACTAAGTAGTCTTCATATATTGATGTGTAGATACCGTTCTTTTGTTTATATGTACTTTTGGAATCAAATTTGATGCCTGCACCAGCTACGCTATATTCTTTTACACCCATTGCTTGAAGCTGCATTTCTTGTTTCTTATTCATATATAAGTCTCTAAGTGATTGAGTAAGTATAGCTATTTTAATAGCTTTAGGAGCTTCGTATTCATTTCCATGAATATAGCGGGGAAAGTTTAAATCGCTATCCGGATTTACTTTGCGCCCTAAGAATATTAATTTATCTACTATTGAAGTTCCACGTCTTATAGCTATTTTTTTATCTGATTCGCTTAGTAATTTCCATTCAGCAAGCTCAGGAGAGTCGCTGGTAAACTCATCAATCATGAGTGTTTCAGCTTCTGCTAGCGTCATGTATGTGTTTTCACCAACGATCAACTCCATATGCTTACCTCTTTACTTTATGATTTAATTGGTTCTACTGTGCCTTCCAATTCTTTCTTTTTAAGTTCTTTATCAATATCGTCTAGTATGTCATCAACAATCTTAGATATTTCTTTTTCCGTCCATAGCAGCTTTATAATAAAAGGTAATGCCATGTAAACGTCTGCAAACTTTGTTTTTCCTTCTCCGCTATCCCAATAATCATCTGCTATTTTGACCAAAATCTGAAGCTTATGTGCCACAAGTCTCTTGCCTGAAGGGCTAAACCTCCAAGCTAGTGCCGCCACGATTATCAGCACTATAATTGCTGATACGTCTAGCCAGTGTAGTTGAATAAATGCCCAGACCATGAGAATCCATTCCATAAGTACCTCCTATTATTTTGGTTTAGGTTGATTGTCTCCGTCTTTTGCTGCAACGCATAATGCATAACAGAATATGAATGCTAAGCAGCCTAGTAAAACCCACCCGACTGTGATTGTTATTTGCATGGGCTATAACCGCAGGCCGGGCAATAAGCGCAGCCCCCTTCCGGCACTAGTTTAGCCCCACATTCTGGACATACTGTTATGCTTGTTGCTTGTGTTTCCTGCATTTTGTTACTCCTTTGTTTTTAGTCTGCATGCCCCAGTTCTTTCAGATATTTTAGTAATTTCAACCATGATTTTCTGAGAACGGATATCATGCTCCTTTAACATATCTGCCGTTTCTTTATAACTTGGAGCAATCATTTCCAATACTTTAGTGATATTATCATTACTTTTTGCCATTTGTTCCATAAATCCCGAGTTTGTCCTTATTACTTCCGTCGCTATTGCATACTGCTTTAATGAATTTTGTTCTATCTCTAGTTGTCTTTCTCTCTGTTTGCTTTGTTCATTTTTCCACTGGTCTATAGCTTTAGGAGCTTTTAATGCCACCATGATGACTCCATATATAAGTACTGCTAAAAGTATAAGCCCTGCTCCGTCGTTAATGATTGATTTTAGAATTGAAAAGATATCTGCCATAGTGAAGTGCTCCTCGCTTTCATTTGTATTTATATAGCTGTTTTGTTTATCTTTTGTAATGCTCTTAAGTAGGTAATTTTTAAATACTCGAAGTTTGGTATTTGAGTTCCTGATAGTACTGAAACCCAGTAAGGTTTGTCTGTTATTAAACCAGCTTTTAGCATTTCTGTCGCAATGTCTTCTGCCGTTTGTGGTTGAATTGGAATATCAAAGAAATTTAGTATCCCATTTCCTACCGCATGTGCTAACACTGTCTTTTTAAGCCTATACCATTTGACATCGTCGGAATTGTCATGGAAGAAGGCTTCTAGTAGCGCACCAGGTGCATTTGTGTAAGCAAGTTCATATAATGGTTTACCAGGTCCGAAATGATCTTTACTCTCCATTATCCCACGGTCTGCCGTTGGTGTAACTTCTGAAACTTGCTTATAAACAGATGCCGCAAGTTTGTATGAATCTGGACAGGTTTTAGTATGAATGTAGATAGAACAACCACGAGCAACCCCTTTAGATGAACCCCTTGCATTTGAATGTAATGCGAAATGAATACCTGGCTTTTTAGCGTTTGAATCATTTGCTACTTGATTTAGGTTCATTGTTGGTTTGTTGCGGTATGTCTTGACTCCGTGCTTTTTTAGATAAGGCTCAACAATGTCACAAAGACTATTCATCTCTGTCTCTTCTGTTGCCCCATCTGTGTAATGATTATTTTCTTGTGTTGACGGTGAAAGATAAACCGATTTTTCCACTTTTGTACCTCCTTTGTATTTAATTAATGTTATTTTTAATTTATATTTTTAATATGGCGATATGAATGTTCCACTGTCATCATCACCTGCATAGGTGTTAGCCACTGAACCCGATACATTTTCGCAACCCAGTCCATACACCATTGAACCAGACGTAGCTATTATGCCATAGTCGCCCGCATTGTCCACAAATAACGATTTCACTGAAATCGTACTTGAGTTGTCCGCACGTAGCGCATAGTCTTCTGTTATATTAGACCCTTTACGTATAATGTTCGCCATCATACCAATCGTTGTTATTGATATGGATGAATTTGTTGCGTATATGGTTTCCGTGATTTCTACTTTTCGTATCGATAAACTGCGAACGTTATATACTGATATCTTGAATGTTTCACGCATCGATAAGGGTTCAACTTTGCTACCGTATGTTATCTGTGCTGTTGAGTCTTTGAATATCATGTGTGGTATATTACAAGGAGTTGTCATATCGGTTACTTCAATATCAATGGCACCTGAATGCTTTCCACTGATTGTAACGGGGGTAGTATCTTCATGATATCCAAGATATATATTGGTTAGCGTGTTTGAAAACGACGATATTTGATCGATGGCTTTTTGTATAGTGGCAAACGCTGTTTCACCAGTTAGCCCGTCATTATTATCATCGCCAAGCATGTTTGAATTGTATCCTTCAAGTGCTTGTGATGTAAATGCGTCACCAGATTGATAAACGGTTACGGACGTGTTTGAATTAACAGTGTCAATCGTCCACATTCCATAGGTACCTTCGGTATCACCAGCAACCCTCATTGCACCGTACAACAGCAACTCAGTTGTGAACTGAGTACCTACACCAGTGATTATTAAGCTGTTTGAATCCCTTGATGCTACACCAGTTAGCGGTACCCACTGCGGTTTGCCTACGTAGTATGATTGAGACGTTGCAGGTGCGTTTGGAAGTGGGTCCGAAACGCCGCCACCAGCATTCCAGTTATCAATGTCTTGTGTTGTGATACCAGCCGCAGCAGACGCACCGAACACGGGGTCGGTTTCATTGTCTGGGACGTCGGTGCCAATAAATAGTGTTGGTTTGTTTGTTAAATCAGTGTAATCTTTATCCCAAGCTGTGAATACTGGGTCGGTTTCATTGTCTGGGACGTCGGTGCCAATAAATAGTGTTGGTTTGTTTGTTAAATCAGTGTAATCTTTATCCCAAGCTGTGAATACTGGATCAGTTTCTGATACTACTCCTCCACCCGCATGTGTATGCGAGTCTATTTCTCCTGTTAATTTTGCTTCTATTTCTGCTTTAGTAATGTCTGAATTCTTTTGAGCATCTATTGGAGCATGAGTTGAATCTGCATGAGTTTTAGCTGCGTCCCAGTTTGTTTTGTCTGTCTCTGTTATGGAGGCTGCAACTGAGGCGGTAAACATTGGGTCGGTTTCATTTGCCGTTACATCAGTCCCAACAAACAAATCTGGCTTATTTGTTAAGTCATTGTAATCTTTATCCCATGCAGTAAAGATTGGGTCTGTCTCATTTGCTGGAACGTTTATGCCAGTGAATAGCGTCGGCTTATTCGTTAAATCATTGTAATCTTTATCCCAGGCAGTAAAGATTGGGTCTGTCTCATTTGCAGGAACATTTGCTCCAGTGAATAGTGTCGGTTTATTGGATAAGTCATTGTAATCTTTATCCCAGGCTGTGAATACAGGATCTGTCTCTGCTCCACCTATCTCAACTTCAACCCCAGCACTGTCTATTGTGTACATTCTACCATTATCTTTAATGTACGTTCTTACGTTACCTGCTGTGGGTAATTCAGGAGCTACTGTCTGTTTTGCGTACCCGATTGCTTTTGCGTTAAGAGCCATGTTACACCTCCACCATTATGATTTCTCCGGTTATGTCGAACATGATTTCAGGATTTTCTATGTCACCATTTACTAACGGTTCGAAGAATCTAAGGCTTTTTGAATAAGCTGCATTCCAGTTTGTTTTGTTTGTTTCTGTGATTGACCCTGCAGGCGAAGCCATAAATACAGGGTCTATTTCTACTTCTGATCCACTGCCCCCACCAGTGGCGATTGTCCATTCTGTTCCGTCTCCTATTACATGTGCATGTGAGTCTTTAGTTATTATTTTACCTAAGCAAGTTACTTCTCCTACTTCCATGTTTATAATAAGTAAATCAAAGTTTAATCTACCAGTGGGTGATGGCAAAGTTATTTCAATATCCGTTAAACTTTCACATCTAAGTGTGTATCCAATGTCTGAATCAGTGACTAAATAACTTGAATTAATTGTTTTGTTAGGTTTTTGTCTTGTCATAAATTTACTAACCCTCCGTTTTGTCTATGTATTGCATTGATTCCACTAGGGGCAGGAACTGGATTTCCTACGCGTGTGAGTGATATTGTTGAATTGTATTCGTATATATTTACATAGGTAGCACTGCTACCACGTGTAAATGTTTCTAACCATACTGTTATAGCTGTTATAGGATGGTTTTTAAGTCTAAAGATAACCCAGAAATCAAATCCTTGATCTACCGGACCTAGTACTGCTCCATTTATGAAACCTATATATCCGAACTTGTATGCCCCCATTAAAATGAGTGGTTCTATAAATCCTGCTGCTATTGCTTGGTTTAAAGTATACCAGTTGTTACTTATTTTTATTTTAAATGTACTCATTTTGTTAGCATATGCGAATGCGTCATTACTAAACGTTATTGCTATTGTCCTATTTATATTTGTTTGTCTATCTAAATCCTCAGTAAATGTTGCTGATTTTGTTGCTGCATTCCACCCACTAACATACAAATCAAAGAAATGCGAACTAATTGGGCTTGTTACTCCGGTAAGTGTTTCAAGTCTATCTTTAATACTATTGTAGCAATTTCTATTATTATAATATGTATAATACCAATTCCAAGGATTTAAATCATTGCCTACATATATTTTATTGTTATATGTATTGTTTATTTCATTTCTGGAACCGTCACCATATGTTGGATTTGATGGAATCATTGTTGTTAGATTTGAGTTTATGTTTCTAACTAGTTCAATACCGTTAGAAGTTTTACGCCATAACGAATTTCCCATGTTACATTATTCTCCAATCAGTCCCGTTATATGCAAGTTCAACGGATTCTTTTGGATATAGTATGTTAGTAGTAATTCCGTCTATCGTTCCTATAAGGTTTATTATAGCAGTAGAACTATTTTTTAGTTTACTGATACAGCCTTCCGTGGTGCCAGTCGTGGGTAATGTATAATTTAAGGATGTAGATCCAGTAAACTCAATGAACTCAGGTTGGTTTATTAACCCTACTTCATTGCTTGTAACTGATTTTTTAAGATATCTACGCCAGTCATTTGTGTCTACTAACAAATCATTTTCTGTTGCTTCTGGTGGAAATGATTCTGCAACCCAAACCCTAACCATTTGATCAGATGAGTAATCCTTGCCGTTTAGTTTTATAACTTGTCCGCCTATATTAATTCCATATTCTCCGATTTTAATACTATTTAATTGATCAAATGTAGTCATGTATTCTAAAATAAACTCATCGTCTGTTTTGTATAAGAATGCCTTTGCTCTATCTGGATATGAATCATTTCCAGTACCCGCACCGAATACAATTTTAGGGTTTGCGTATCCTGTTACCGAGTCTATATAGTGAAATAAAGACATCTTTACATATTTATCATACTTGTACTGCAATACAGGATAAGGAGTAACTTTAATATCTATGACGTGCATGAATTGATCTTCCCAATATAATAACTCACCAGTCCGAGCTGTTGCTTGTTCAGTCTCTATTGGTTCAATTATGACTTCCTCTATAAAATCAATATGTTGGTCTTGTCCTTCCCAGTATCCTAGACGAGATGTATCGCTATTTTTATAACGTTCTATTTTATTTGATGTGTCTATTTTATCAACTGTTAACTCTGTTATATATCCTTTGTCACCTGATATAATTACTGTTTTATATGTATCTATTGCTACTTCTGCCGCAGTCCTGGAATTAAACAAATTTGCAGCTTTAAATAATACTGTTGATGTTGTGTCACTATTGTATTTTAGTTTTAATTTAACCTGCTCTATATTTTCTTTTTTAATTGGTATTTCTACGCTTGATAGTTGTCCACTTGTTTCTGTTTCTAAATATGGAAGTATTCTATAAATTTGATTTTTTCCATCTGTGTACTTAATAGTTACTTCTATTACTATTCTGCCATTGTATCTTGTTGACATTAATCCACTAACGTCTGATATCACATAATCTAGCTTAATACTACTACAATTCAAATAATTATTTAAATCATATGTATAAGAGAACATGCATTCCGAATTATTGCCTACTGTTATATATCCAGATGAGTCACGATTAATAGAACCAATACTCGAAACTATTGGGTCTGTTCCTATGTTGCTTAGTGAATTTTGAGAGTAGTTATTTAGTTCACTCGTTTCAACCATTTAATCTTATTCTCCTATCAATTTCATTAATTGTAGGGAACCTTTTATTCCTGCTGCTATATTCCATGTAGCTGTGATTACTTTGTAGTATCCTGTTAATTTAGTTGATGCTGCAGCGTCTATATATACCGTGTCTCCTACAAGTATTCTAGGGTTTATCCATCCTGCTACTGTTAATCTTGAGTTTTTCTTGCCTAGTAAACTAACCATCTCAGTACAGAATTTATCAATGTATGAAGCTGGTATCATTGTGTTAGTTAATGTAAGTACTGAATTGTTATTTATTGTATCTTTATATTTTTCTATGAACATTTGACTATTATTAACAGTCTGCCCATATATATAAATACTGCATGTTGTAGAAGTTACACTAGTCAACAATATTTTTAGATTGTTCTTACTATATTCAACAAGCGTAATAACAGGTTCAGAACCATCATCTGCTACTATTTCTATAATGTTGATTTTAAATACATTTCCGCCTAAGTCTATATTTGTGAATGAGTTTTCTCCTATAACTAATTGCTGATTTGTTAACTCTACGACCTTTGATATTGGATTAATGACTCCTATATTATAATTGACTTTAACACCATTAAACCCAACTAGCCCACCAGTTGTTGGGGAAATGTTTAAAAGATTTACATTATCTGATAACGTACAGACGCTTTCTGATGCTGTGTCATTACAACAGTAGTCAGTTTTTAATTTATTATCTCTACCTATGTATATGTTTGTTAGAGTTGACTGGCTTATGATATTAAACAAATCCGACATATTTGTTAAGTCTATTCCACTAAATTGCATCTCTGGAAACTCACTAAATGAGATGTCTGACGCAGTGTAATTTAACTGATGGTCTGAATCATTTTTAAGATTTACTGCATCTATAACTGCTAGAAAATAATCCTTTGTAAGCATTCCTTCAGGCATATTTATAGAAGGAACAGAGCTTTTTCCTATGATGCTAAGTATATCAGTACATTCAATAACGACCCTATAAGGGTTAGAGCTTGTTACTTGTGGGGACCATTGACTAACATACATTTTTCCGAATGTTATATCTCCTATTTCATCAATCAATTTTATTAATATTATTGCTGTGTTGTCCATGAATCCAAAATAAGGAGATGCTTCATTTTCTGGAATTAATGATCTATCAACGGATTTTAATTCTATTGTAAGTGTATCACTTGATACAACACCAACAGGATTAACGCCCTGTGCGCTAGATGACTCATTTTTAGATATATTTGTAATGTAGTTAACTAAATTATGCTGCTCTCCAAATACGTCCAACTTTAAGGGTATGGTTGTAGCGTTACTGAGTTTTATAGTTAACTCACATTGTACACTGGTAACGCGTTCGACCATTATTCTCCACCCCCAACACCTATAAACGTAAATGTTACATCTCTATACTCTCTGTTACCGTTGACGAATCTGATAAGATTACCTTCAAATGTTTCAGGAGTATATGTTTTGTAAGTTAATGATGCCCCAGTATTTGAATTGATTGTTTTTAATGTGTGTTCAATGCTTTTATTTGCTATATTACTAAATACAAAAGCATTATATAAAATGTCATATTCAGCTCCTGTTAGTATTTTATATGTCCATATGGTTTCATAGACTGTTGCCTTATAAGGGGCAACGAGTCTATAAGACCCAGGAAGACGCTCAGAATCTTGTGTAATTGTGTGGACTTTAGTTAGATATGTAGTAGGTCTTTTGCACTCTATGCCGTCTATTGAAAAGTCTGCCATAATTTCCTCCTGTTACAGTGAAAACTCAACGTTAGCTATGTTAGACATATTGGCACCTCTGAATTTTGACAATGTTTGTTCTAACTTTCTTAACTGATTTTCATCCATTATTGTAATGCCGTTTTCGTTCATATGGAGATGTATTTCTCCGGAACCCCTATTATTTTTGTTTGCTGCATTTGCCCTAACTTGTCCTCTATATGACGCTTCTTCTATGGCTTTAATAATCATAGAATTATTTGCCACATCAGCACCAATACCGCCCCCAATGTTTCCAACTAGTTCAGCTCCGTTTTCATTGGCGATAAACATTTGACCAGTCATAGAATGACCACCAGTTGCACGAGGTCTAACATATGGAACATTTGGAACAGTAAATGTAGGTTCTTGAGTTGTTTTACCAGTCAGGTAATTTCCTGCATTTGTTATCCCGTTTTTTATTCCTTTCCATATGTCTGTGAGTGTTGTTCCTATGCCTGCTAGTACTGATGTAGCACCAGATTTAACATCTGACCATATTGGAGAAAGTCTAGCTTTTAATCCTGAGAATGATTTTACTATGCCATCTACAGCCATTCCACCAACTTCCCATACGCTCTTGTCTTTAACTTTGTCCCATAAGTTAGATACACTGTCTTTAACTAAATTGAAATCTTGTACTGCTGAATTCTTTAGAGTAGTTGCAGCTTTTGTAATAGTATCCCAAGCAGTACCATCTTTCACGCTAGTCCATAAACCTGAAACAGTATCCTTAACTAAGTTGAAATCTTGAACCGCTGAATTTTTTAGAATTGTTGCAGCTCCTTTTGCAATATTCCATGGTTCTGATTCTTTAACTTTAGTCCAAAGGTCTGAAGCTTTGCCTTTCATACTGTCGAATTTTTCAACAACAGAAGCACCTAAATTTGTTATTGATTCTTTTGCCCCTGTTACTGCTTCTGATCCCTTTGATTTAACTGCTGCCCAGGCATTTGAGGCTGTGGATGAAACAGTATTCCATGCACCAGTGGCACCAGTCTTAAGCCCTTCCCAAGCGCCATTGACTACTTTGGATATATTCTCTCCACCAATAACACCCGTAACAGTACCAACAACACCACCAACTAAAGCACCCACAGCAGTACCAAGGCCAGGGACAACAGAACCAAGAGCAGCACCAAGAGCAGCGCCTTTAAGCGCATTTAATGCTATGCTGCCTGCTTTTTCTCCTGCTGTTTTTGCTGCATCAAAGGCACCTGCTTGACCACCTAAACCGAATCCTATGCCTGTTGATACTTTTGCCGATGTTGTGTTTCCTTCTTGTGTGCCAAATATATCAGTACTCTTATCCATGCCTTGGACTGCATCTTTACCAACAAGGAACAAACCAAGAGCAGCAGACGCCCCAGCCATTGCTATACCACTAGCTGTTGTTGCTCCAGCACCGGTAAGAATACCACTACCGGAAACAAATGAACCAATTCCACCAGCTGCTGCTGTGGCTCCTTTTGCTACTGCTCCACCTGCTTTTGCTAGTCCACCACCAACTTTAGATAGAATACCAGTCTTAGTTGCTGCCTCAGCTCCTACTTCTGCAAGTGCTTTAGGAGCTTTCATTAACCCCAATGTTTTAAGATTGGTGATCATTCCTAAAACACCATTTGCAGCACCAATAAACCAACCTGCTACATTTAGTGCTAACAAGGCTATAAAGAAGTTCTGAACTGATTTAGGATGTTCTACTATATAATCAATCAATTTTGCTACTGCTTCTACGAATAATTTAAATGTATCCCATGCGAAATTGCCTACTGTTTCTAGTAGTGTTTTAATTTTATCTTTATGCTCTTTTAACCATTCTCCTAACTCATTTAATTTACCAAGTAACCAGGGAAGGAACTCAGATTTTAAGAACTCACCGAATGATGCTAGTATTGGAGGTAATACTTCTTTTATCAATGTATTACCTATTTCTTTAATTTTAGTAAATATGTCTATAATGGTTTGTAATACTGGATGAGCTTTTTTGAATTCCTCGAATTTCTTAACAAGGTCAGGAGCACCTGATAATGATATATTTGTAGATATATCATTGATAGCAGACGAAATAGCTAGTAATGTATCTGATATCTTTTTTCCCCTCTCTGTCACTAAAGGAGAAATAAACTTGTCATAGAACTTATTTACTTCAGGCATTAATTTAGAACTTATTGTCTCTGCTAGGTTAACAATGCTTGCTATTACTTTTAGAACATTATCTATAAGAGTGCCTATGTTTATATCATCTAAAACCTTTATTCCTATTGATATTACTAACGCTCCAACATTGCCTAGAGTTAGTTTAATACCGCCTAATATCCCGCCTAACTTCTGCTTTATTGAAGGCCAATTAAACCCTAGGTCTATTGTTGCACGCCCAGTTATATCTTTTATCCAGTTTATAAATGTTGATTTTCTTTCAGCTAATGATGCTTCAAATCTTTCCTTTTGTTTCTCATAATAACTAACAGTGGCAGCATCTGCTAACGCATTTAATTCTCCTAACTTATCGCTCATAAGGAAGGAGTAATCAATTCCACCCGCACCTGCGCCTGCGCCTGCTTTATCTGATTTAGTATCTACGCTTTCAAGCTGGTCAAATCCTGCAACTGATGCATTTTTCATTGATTCACCGGCTTTTGCCGCTGCATCATCTATTGCTTTTAATTCTTCTTCTGTTTTGCCTAGGTTCTTATTTAATCCATCTGTCGCTTTGTTACTATTGTTCATGTCTGCCGAGACGCCTATTGTTAGGTCTGTTCCTAGTATAGAACCTAGAAATACTGCTAAACCGCTTATCTTTGACTCTATGAATTTAACAATATATGTTAGTGTAGGAGCAACTGATGATAATAGACGAGTGAACACCTGCCCAAGTGTAACACCAAAAGATGATGATGCTTCTTTTAATATTGTTATTCTACCGGTAACTGTGTCAAGAGAAGCAGCAAAAGCAGTAACATCATACTTACTTGTATACTGTTCCATAATAGCAGCATAACGGACATATACTCTCTGTTGTTCTGTTAGGTCCTCTATACGGTTTCCTAGTTTAGAATATTCTCCACCTTGTGCTTTTAAATCTCTTAAGTATTGGTTCATTTGGGCCGCTTTGATTGAAAGCCCTAAGTTATCAATTGCTTCCGTTTCACCCTTTAAACCGGATATGATTGCTGTTGTTACTTCTTCTATACTACCACCATAATGACCCATGAGGGCATAATGTCTAGCTAGTATAGCAAAGTTTTTAGATGCTACACTAACATCTGCCTTTGCCATTCCTAACCCATACATAATTGTACTAAGGCGGCTAAGGTCTGTTAGTAGATTTTTAGCACTAAGACCAAAAGCATATTCCATCTTGTTGGCCCAGGCTATTGTGTCATTTGTTAACTCGTCTCCCATTATAGTCTTTAATGTATATACTGAAGAATATAACTTGTTACCTTTTATTAATAATTGATTGTTGAAAACACGCTCTAAAGCGCCTGATAGTAGGAGTAATTTAGAACGTAGTTCGGTAGCAGTGCCTTTAAGTATATTAAATCCTTTATTTGCACCATTGGCGCCTGTTGTAGCTAAACCAAATGCCTGCTTAATTCTGTTACCAAAGCCAGTTGCAAATGTTACAACCTGTCTTATTGCATTTCCTACGTTTTGGAATGCCCTGACTGCACCACTGACAAATTGATTAATGTTTTGGAAGGCACTTCTTATTGTACTAGTGATTTTAGTTATTGTGCTTGTTATGCCTGTGCCTATGTTTTTGAGTGTTGCTCTATTTTTCTCTGCTGCTGATTTTGACTCATTTGCTTGATTTTTCTCAGCCGCATTTTTTAATTTGAGTATAGCAATATACTCCTCAGATTCTACTACGAATTTGGGGAGTTGTTTTGTATAGTAATCTATTTGATCTTTATATGACATGGGTTTATTTGTTCGTGCTTCTTCATTTGCTACATATGATTTAGTTGTATCAAACTCATCTTTAATTTTATCTGATGCAGTTTTTTTAGTAGCAGTATCTTTTGCAGATTCTGCCGCGTTTAACAATTTTAATACTTCTATCCATTCTTTAGAGTTCTTTATGAATAGTGGTAATTGTTTTGTATAATAATCTATTTTAGCCTGATGTGACATAGGTTGTTTTGTGTTTGCTTCTTGTGTTGATACGTATGCTTTTGTTTCATCAAAATCTTGTTTAGTCTTATTCTTAATGTCTGACTCTTTTTCATCCTCTGCTGCTTTTTCTGCTTCTTTTTGTAACATTAATACTTCTGTGTATTCTTTAGAATCCTTGATAAACAACTTTAATTGCTTAGAGTAATAATTTGCTCTATCTGCATAACTAATAGTACCTTTAGAAAGACCCTCAGTTTGAGCAATGTATGCTTTTGTTATAGCTAGTTTAGCTTTTATGTCTTTATCTGCTGCTGCTTTTGCTGCGTCTGATTGTGCTGTTTCTGCTGCATTTAACAATTTAAGTACAGAGTAATACCCCTCTGAATTCTTTACGAATTTAGGGAGTTGCTTTGTATAGTAATCTATTTGATCCTTGTAGTCCATGGGTTTCTTTGTTTCGGCTTCTTGATTTGATACATATGATTTAGTTGCATTAAACTCTTTCTTTAAATTGTCTTCCTGTCTTTTTGATGCTATTGATTGAGCTTTTGCTGCTCCTTCTATCTTGTTTTTTAGTTTGTCTATTAAAGCAATGTATTCTGGAGTTAACTGCATTAAACGTTCAGTATTTTTAGTCCTGAACGCTAAATCCATATTGTCTTTTAATGTTTTTAGTTTAGTTTCTAGTTGTGATGTGTTAGTTCCTTGCTTTTTATTACCAAGTATTTCTTTAATTACTTTGTCTTGTGCCTGCATATTGTTTCTATATGCATCTAAGTCTGCCCTTTTGCTATCTAGATAAGGTTTGTAATATTCCCCCATTGCTGGCTTTATATTTTTAGTAGATACTTCAGGTAATGTTAAACCATTTTCACCATATGTACGTGTAATAAATGACTGTCTCGCTTTTGCTAGTCTTATCTGGGATTCTCTCATTTCTATAAGCCCAGAAGGTTGTGTTACTTTTCCATTGATGTCTTTAACTTCTTTTGCATTATACTTTAAGTCTATTGCTTTACGTTCAGGAGCTGTTTTAGCCTTTGCCATTTCACTATTATGCATATATTTAAATGCCGCAATAGCTTTCTCATTTGCTAATATTGTTCTCTGTGATGCTATATATTCTTTATCAGTTCTATCTCTATTTTTCTCAGCATCTTCTTTATTATTTAGTTTTAACTCCATTTCCCTAAGAGCTAAATATTTACCTAGTTTAGACTCATCACCAGTTTCGGGCATAGCAACTCTTAAATCTGCGTATTGTTGAACAACAGATTTAAGTATTATTTCGGCTTCTTCCAGTTGCTTAAACTCAGCCGAGTTTACATCTAGGTTTATTCTATATGGACTGCTTAATATGGATTGTACATCATCAAGTGCGTTTGTATCTATTGTTACTCCGCCACTTAAAATTGATGTTCTAGATATGTCTGAAGCTATTTCAGCATTTTTTAATAGTTCTGTTTGTAACTGCTTAGCCTTTAATAATGCATCTTCTGCATTATTTTTATAGCTTGTGACTATAGCTACTTGATTAATATTACTACTATCTATTTTGATTGGTGATTTTGATTGCTCTACTCTTGTTCTACCTATAGCATTCAAACCTGATTGATATGTTGATATATTAGATAAACCTCTTTTTGTTGCTTCTTCTATTTTTGTGTCTGATAGATATTGCTCCTTTAGTTCATCAGATATATTATTAATGATATCTTGTTTTTCATTAAGTATCTCATTAATATCTTTACTTACTTTTTTCTCAGTATTTAAGTTATCTATATTGTTTACTTTTGGTGCTTCAAGTATGTCTTGATTATCCCAGGAATCTCCTAAGTCTAACGTTGATTGTTTATTATTATTGTTATATTGTGATGGTGTCATTGCAATATCTTTAGGATCCATTCTACTAACAACTGAATCTTCTATAATTTTAATTGTTGCTTCAGATTCCGCTATTCTCTCTTTAAGTTGTTTAATAGTATCTTTATCAGCATCATCAAGCTTATCATTTTTCGCTTTGTGTATTGCTTTTATTTGTTGGTTTAGAGTATCTATTTTTTCTATTTCGTCAGTTAATTCAGGCGTAGAAACTACTTCGCTAGCCTTGTTTCCGAGATGGTTAATCAAAGGCATTTTTACATCTACTGCCTTTGCTGCATTTTCTGTCTGATTGTATAAGTCAATATATCCGTCTGTGTGTTTACCAACAGAAGATTTTAAAGATTTAATATAAGTCTCTAAATCTTTAATCTGTTTCTTTAATCCGTCTATATATTCTTTATCAGCAGTGTTAAATATTTGTGTTCCGTCTCCTACTAAGCTATCTATTGTATCTTGTAAATCTTTAATCTCGTCTTCTTTTTCTTTAACAGCATCACCTATATCAAATTCTGATATTGTGAATCCTGTTGATAGCTCTAATGCACTTCTTGTTGATTTATAACGACTAAGCAAACCCATGCTATATGTTATACGATCATTTTGACCTTTTAACTGCATTTGAAACATTTCAAACTCTGGATTTATAGAATCTAGTGTAACTCCATACTGCTTTTTGAATTTACCTAAGTCATTTACAGCTGAGTTAAGTTTTGTTTTAATAGAATCTACTGAAGATGTGTCAAACTCTTGAGCAAGAGCACGATTTAAGGAGTCTAATCCTTCTTCTAAAGTTTCCCCAAGATTTGAAAAAGTATACTCAAGATCTTGATATTTTTTAACTAGTTTATCTATTTCAACAGTGTCATTAATAGATATAGCATTAGCTAGTGATGTTTTTAAATCACTAGCTTCATCTGATAATTTGCTAAGTTCATCCCCTAATTCTACTATAGATCTATTACTAGCATATACACCTGATGCTATAGCTTTATTAGCAGAATTAAATAAATCTGCATAAGATTTAGTTGAGTTTGATAGCGTGTCTAAACTTTGTATTGTTCCATTAATAGCATCGCTCATTTACTTTACCTTCTTTCTATTTTTAATAGCCATAAGGTTAATTATATTGCTTGCATGTTGTTTTGTTACTGTGCCTATTCCTTTAAGTGTTACCATATCATTTTCTTTATTAGCTGCTCCAACTTTAGGAGCGTCTTTTTCAAGGTTACCCCAGACTGCTAGGCCTGTCATTCTTGCTTGTTCATGTGCTATCATGAGTTGTTTATTTGTGTCTTGTATAACTTTAGTCGTTATACTATCAAATACCTTATAGATGTCTTTAGTCGTCATAGACCAAAACTCTGAATAAGTGACACCCATTGACATTAATTGCATGCACATTTCTGAATATATATCAGTCATATTATTATATTTGTTTGCTGGTACTGTGTCCCTATTCTCCGCTTCTTGTTCAGTGTTTCCTAATAAACAGATTTTTACTATACTATAAGCGTCTATGAGGTCATTATTTAATAGATATGTATCTATTAATTCTGATGCATGTTCCTCTGAACAATTACCATTGCCTAAAGATACTAAGCTAATAAGGTTACTTATTGAATATGATTCAAATAATTTTATAATCGATATATCAGAGTCCTCTTCAAATGTTTTAATGTCTTTAACATAAAATCTTTTGACTAACATTTAATTTTGACCCTTTCTATATTTTTAATCTTGTTGACAATTTTTATTATTAATGCTTTTGTTAAGTCTATTCTCTAACATTTCTAACTTAGTGCATATTGACCTAAGCTTTAGTTTAGTTTTTTCATGTGATGCTCTTTCTATAATTAACTTGCTTAATACATCGTCATACAAGTCTCTCTCACGTTTTAACATATCAGTATATAACTGAAACAAGTGAATCACTCCTTAGTAATTATAATGTTGATTTTTCTTGCACCATGTTGGCGTGTAACATATTTGCTTTTTCCACCAGATAAACTTAATACTTTCAAGAGGAATCTTACAATGCATTGCAGGAGCAACTATTTCATTATGATCTTTACCTATTTTTCCGTTAGGTATTATAAATACTTTATAATATTCGCATTTATTACAAGTGTATACTATGCCCATATTGCCCTTTATTCACAAAAGAGGGTAATGCTAGATAACATTACCCTCTCTGTTTTAACATATGTTTTACTGATTCTAGGGGGAAAAGTTATTCAACTGAGTCAGTTGACTCAATGAATACATCTCCGTCATCTAGTTTATCTGCTGCTTGTTTGCTGCTTGCTTCAAACTGAGCCCTGAGTTTCTCTTCTGACAAACCAAGCTTTTTAAATACTTTAATATCAGAGTCTAACTCTACTGCTATGTCTATGAAGCAGTCAATAAGCGTATTTTCATCATCCGCTAAGTATTCATCTACTTTTGTATATGATTGCTCTTCGGTCATTCCTTTGTTTCCCGCCCGAACTAGGTCTGCTATCTTGTTAACTGCCAGGTTTCCAACGTCTAAACCGTCTAGGATGCCGCAGTTGTTTCTCTTTTCGAACTTGGCTATTTCTGATGCTAGGAACTTTGTTGTAAGCTTTCTCATTTAATGCTTCCTCCTAAATACTATTGTATTACTTCTATTATTGTACAGGGAGGGGGCCGTAAGGCCCCCTCCTGTTACAATGTTTAGATCGTGGGTTCGGTGTAAGTGGTGAGAAGCTCACCAGAGAGGCGCATTGTTGCAGAAACCTGCAGAAGGCCACCAACCGTTGCTCCGTTCCATTTGCAGGACTTAATCCATGCATCTGAACCAGAGAGAGAAATGATAGCATCCCCGTCCGCATCGTCAGCCACAACGCCCCACTTAAGCTTGGTTTTGTCTTTCTGCCAAGCCATGAGCTTGGTCAGTTCGGTGTCAACGATGTTCAGGACGAGAGCTACTTCTCCATTGTCATCCATGCCGCCAACGTTTTCCTTAGCGACGGAGTCAATGGTTGTAGTATCTACTTCATCTGCAGCTGCCCCGATTTCACCAATGGACACCACGTTAGAAAGCTTGTCAGCCTTCACAGGTGTGGTTGTGTTCATGTAAATTCTGGTACTGTCCTTCTGTGTTATGCTACCTGCCATTTTGTTTAATCTCCTTTTCTTAATCCGTTAGTATGTACTTGATTGCTACATTTGTGACATAGACAGGGATGTTAAACGAGTTGACGCCTATCGGTTGAGACTTCATCCCTACGTGAAGGCAACCCCTCAACTTCACGCCTGGAATTGTACTCTTTTCCGATTCTATCCTGCTGACAAAGTTTCTGAGGTATGCTATGGCTTTAATTTCACCCGCATCACTCCTTTCAGCATTTACTTGAATGTGAGCCTTTAATGACTCATAAACAGTCTGTCCGTCAAGGGTTTCTTTATCTGCTTCTGATGGATATAAGAAGATTCCTACTGAATTCTCCTTGCTATCGTCCATCTTGTTATATGTAATAAGGGGGTATTCTGTGCCAAGTTTTTCTGATATTACTTGATATATGCGATGCATATCATTTCCCCCTACTAGTCATAGTGACGGTATGTTAATTTTCCGCCCCGCGTTATTCTTGCATAAACAGCATTTTGACCATGCATCTCAATCCATACTTTTCTGTCAGGCATGAATTCTTGCAATGCTAACTCTAAGAACTTTGCTCTCCCTATTGGATGACGACTGTTCATATTTTCATGAACATATGTTGCATAAGGAGCGGTGAATAATATAACTATATATGAGCCTGAATCTATAAGAGTGCCGGAGCGTCTAAGATTACCATTAACCGTTGGGCACAATTCCACCGCACGAGCTAGAATCGCTTTACCTAAATTGATAAGTTTCTCATGCTTTATCTCTGGTGTATCTTCATTTTTATGACGCTTTAAATAATTATTGTATTTCTTAAGCCATTCCCTTGTGTTATCTATGTCGGCTATAAGGTCTCTTGTTACCCTATATACGCCGGCTACATTGTCTTCGTCAAAGTCTAACTCTCCTGATAATTTATCAAACCGTTTAAACAAATCCCGGTCTGATGTTACTCTAAGTCCTTTACGTTCTGACTCCAATGAATCAGTATATCTCTTCTCTATTTTATCTTGTAGTTTATTTGTAACTTTGTTAAAGTGGTGAAATATCTGCTCTAAGTTCATGTCTGCATATGCGTCTATATCATCTACCATACGTGCTTGAGGGTCTGGCGTAATGTCTAATGGTTGTAACATTGACAACCCGTACTCATTTCCACCAAAATTAAAGCCACTAAATGCCAATGAATCAGGAATTACATAAGGCTCCATCATTCCACCACTACACGAAAGTGCACAGTCCTACCAAATGAATCATTTACAGGTTCACAGCTTGTTATTACTCTTCCGTCCATTTTGTCTATTTCAGGAGTTGCTCTAAATCTTACTCGGTATACATATTGCTTTAGTACTGTCGTAGTTTCCCCTTTAATCCTTAAAACGTCACGCTCTCCTATACGTCTGCATACCACAGTTTCAGTAACTTCGGAAGTATTATGACCGAAGCCGCCTTCTGACTTAGTACCTTTAGTATATTCGGCAGTATCTTTAAAGTAATCTAAGCCTATCATAGTTACCTCCTACTATATATAGAATTTGCGGCGGCAAATAGTAATCCGGAAATGGCACATTTTATAGCCTAGTACTTAACTATATATGATTTAAATGATAATGTGCTTATGATTGTATTTGACTATACTAGAATGTAATCTTTTCTAAATAAGCCTGGAATATGTCAGTATAAACTCCACGAGTCTTAACTTTATATTTATCGCTGAAGGAGACGGATGAGCCTTCTACTGAATAGCTCTTAATTCCTAACTCCTGCATCTTATTTTCCTCATTATTCTCTACTAAGGGTCTTAATGCTTGTAATATAATTGCTATCTTTACATCTGTCGGACATTGTGTTAGTTTGTTGTTTATGTATCTAGGCCATTCCATTAAACCGCCTGCCCGAGTTCCTAGGAATATAACTTTATCTACTAATTTTGTTGCTTTTTTAATAAGAATCTCTTTATCTTTAGATGATAGTTTTCCCCATACTACTGCTTCTGAACTATCAGACAACAATTCTTCTTCTACGATTTCATTGGCTTCAACTAGTGTCATATAAGTATCTGAATCTACTACGAATGCCATATTAACCCCCACATTACTTTTAATCACTTTAGACTATCTTAATGTATATATTATAATTACTCAACTTGTTTTGACTATAAATGCTCTATTGTATACATATGATATTATTAAATTACTGGGGGCGGGACGTAAGTCCCGCCCCTAGTTACTTAACTTCTCCTGATTTTTAGACTGCTGCGCTTTCAGTGATGAAACACTTGGAAGCGACTTTGTAATGCTGAAAGATAGGAGCCGACCACATTTCACAGAATCCGGGATTTACAACAAGCCCGGAATCCAGTTTAGGCAGGCCAATATCTACAATCTTTCCGTCAGCAGGGACTGCTGTGAATATTCCATCTGTGTCACTGACATAGATGAAATAAACCGGAATTTTGTCATCTGTGAGGTCAGTTGTCGGGAAACAGTCATCGGACAGGTCTACAATCGGAATACCCATGTACATATCATAGTCAGCATCGTTAACCCTTACAGTATTAACGGCGCGCTGCCTGATTGCATTGAGTGTCTGAAGTAGTGCCTTGCCGGTGAGAGTAGTGATGATGCGGTTAGGCTTTACACCCCTACGGATTGAATTGATGGAAAGATTTAGATGCTTCTCCGTCTTGATAACTTCTGCATCTGTCAAACCGCCAACGATGTCATAGGGAGTTGCATTAACCTGCCCAGAGTTTGCCGCGAGGTATACAGACAACCCGTCGAAGTCATCTGCATCGGTTGTTGCACTACCTTTAACAAACTTAAGAGCAAATCCGTTTGCAATGGCGTCTAACTTGAGAGCAACCTGCTCCTCTGTCCAAACGTCCATGCCTGCACTACCACCGGGGAATGCACGTCCGAGGATTCTATCAGTGGAGAATGCTCCTCCGATAGCCTTCAGGCCCACAGTCACAGGCGTAGAAACCTGATTGTCAGGGGTGTACTCTTCGCCAATCTTACGATTACCGGCAGTACCAGGAGAAGAAGTCATCTTGTAAGTTACCTGAAGATTTCCAATATTGGAAGCCATTCCAATATTTTTAAAGGACATCAGGTTCATGATTGCCGAGTTGACGAGGTAACTCCTGATAGCTCTTTCAACTACAGGAGTTGTTCTGATGCCGGTAAACCCTGAACGGGCAATGTCAATCAATGCTGGCATTTCTTATACTTCCTTTCTTTTATGCGTCTAAGGTCTCTGATTCAAGTCGGCCTAGTTCAGCAAACGATGTATTTGTTGGAGCAGTGGTTTTCTGCTTTGTCGGGTCAAAGCCTTCGTCTACAGGGGTTGCAGACTTCTTAAAAATACCCGGCTCAGCTTTCTTTAGTGCGTCGATTGCTTCTTTTACTCCTGTTACTTTGCCATCTACTACTTTAATTGCTGAAGAATCCAGCAATTTAAGAGCCGTGTTTTCAGTGGTTGCTAACTTGTATTTCTTTAGTTCGGTAGAGATTGCAGATGAAATAACTAGTTTGTCTTGACCTGCCTTGAAGCTATTTACTACTGTTTTGACAGCCGCAAGCATTTCTGGATTTGAAATCTTGGACTCATCTAACGTACCTGTCTCACTGTTAAACCAACCCTCAGCGAATGCTTTCATTTCTTGCTCCTTTTTCTCTGTTTCTTTTACTTCTGTTACTTTAGGCTTTTCAGATGTTTCTGGGTCTGTTTTAGGAGTTGAATCTTTAACAACCTTAACACCCTCATCTTTAGTAACTGCTGGGGGAAGAGTCTCTCCAAGTTGTACAGTTGTACCGTCTGGAAGCTCTTCACTCAACTTTGCCCCGAATATCCTGTTTAGCATTTCCATGAGTGTCATTGTTATTCCCTCCGCTTTCTGTTTGTATTAATACTTTTTCTAGGTCTGCCTGTTCGTCTGAATAACCCATGTAGTTCTTTAATATTGTTTTGTCTGATAGTAAACCGGTTGATTTTAGGTCTTTAATCAGGAGCGCCATTTGCTTCTGATCATTGCTGCGACCTATGTTGAAATCTATGTTTATATCCTCTATTTTTATATCTATATTGTTCAATTTGCATAATGTATATAAGCTTTTACGAATGTCAGGCCATATATCAAAGCAATCTCTGTTAGCCCTATCTATTGCTGATTTGATTGTATTGGAAAGAGTCTCCTCTGATACATTACCAGAATATTCACCACTAAGGAAGGTTTTGCCCATTTCAGAAAGTTCATAAAAATAAGACAGTAAGTCCTCTCTAAATTTAGTAGAGTTATCTAACTTACCGTCCCATGTTAAATATTCTGGATGGTCAGAACCGTCTGATATTAAATATTTGCCATTGATTGCTTTTAGTTTATAAGAACCAGTATTTTCGTCATTTGTAATTGCTGTCATTCCTACTATAAGATATGGTTTATCATGATTGTCTAAAACCCATTTTTCACTGGATAAGCGTTGCTCTAAAGCAAACACTATATCGGCGATGTCTACGAGGGGGGAAGTCCCGTAGACACCGTCGACTATAGTATTAAGGGAGATCCATTGTACTAGCTCACAATCGTCAACACCAGTAGAATAAACCTGCCCAGAAGCGGGTATTACTCTGTTATTATAGTTATATTCGATCCCTACGCCTATAGTCCCATATCTTGAATTACCTTCATATGTTTTTACTTGCTCAAATATCCTACCTTTAGAATGAATTTCAAATCTAACGTATTTAGGTATTTCTGCCCCAGTACCATCTTTTTCACTTATTGTATGATTTATAACATATGCTATAACATTCTTTTTATTATATTTATCTACTACTTTAAAACAATGTGAGGGGGAAAATGCACTAGCGCCACCTGTGTATGTTTTTATTACTGCATCTCCATTTATTTGACACATACGAGTAGCATCAACAATTGCCTTTGTCCATCCGGTTCTTTCTATAAGATTATAAATAAGTTTATCTTTAACAGAATCCCCAGTTTTAACTGTTATATCATTTGAAAACATAAGCCCTATTATTTTAGATACTGTTAGTTTAAAATAATTGATTGTCATACATCTATAAGGGATCTCTTCTTCTGTTCTAACACCGAGCGAATTTGTTATAAGTGCTGTTAGTTGTTTATTTGCTCCGTATTTACCAGAATATAGACGCATCATGTATTTATATAACATGTTACGCCCCATTACTTCCACTGGGGGAAATTGTTTAGATGTATCCATAAAGGAGAAATCTGTTTCATAATTTCCTGCTGTCTGAGGCCTGAACATATCAAGCAAGTCTGCCATTTGTATCTCCCCTATGCTACATTGTATCTTATTTCATCCTCAAATGCATATCTTGAACAGTCAATGAAGTGATTGTTTTTATCTGGTAATTGTGTTGTTATTGTCCCGTCTTTATCTATTACATATTCATAGTTTTTAAACTCTTTAAATGATTGTGTTGTTGCAATTTTGTTAATGTATATTCCGTTTAAATTTCTAAAGAACTCAATGCCTGCTCTAACACTATCAGGACCCTTTTTAGCTTTTACAATTGTAATCCCTTTGTTTATAAGTTGATTGTTAAGTATCGGAACCGAGCTATCTGCCTTGATGGGGAAATTGTGAGGATTTACCTTTTTCATCTCATACGCTATTGTGTCTACTTCCATCTTAGGCGAACCAAACTCTAACATTAAATAAGCTCGTTTATTCTTTTTATCATAGAACCAAGTAGTATACGCACAAGTATCAGGTCCACCAAGTCCCCAGTCCCAACCCCTGAATAAGGGGGAAAGAGATAATCCAGTAGTATCTCCGTCCCACTCTTTTACGTTTCTAAATATATTTGCATTTGTCCCTATTACTTCTCCGAGCCACTCATTTCTATATCTATCATTATTCTCTATTTCCATGAGTTTGGCTTCTGCTAAAAGTAAGTCTCCTAACCAGTGTGCATTGCCGTCTCTGATTATATCTAAGTATGTACTATGATGAATTGCTTGAATGAGTTTGACTGTTCTAGCTTCATTTGTTTCTGTTGATTCAAAAGTAAACTCAACTTCCTCATAAATACAATTGCTAGACTTATTTAAAACTGTGCCTTCTGGCGCATTGTATTTCTCATTTACCCAATTACTTGTGCGTTCAGGTGGATTAAATGTATGTATAACGCAACACATTCCACCACGAGCCATTGTATTAATAAGATTGTTTACTTCTCTGGCATTTTTAAAGTTTGTTAGTTCCTCTATCCAAACGTAACGGAATGTTCCTAAACGAGCCCTATATGATTTGAGGTTTTCAGGGTCATCGCACCCAGTCATGCGAATAGAGTTCATTGTTTCTTTTCCGTCTGAATCAAGTAGCACAAATTCTTGATTTCCTACTTTTTCTTTCCAATAAGCACCGACTCCTAATATACTGATAGCCCATCTAAATTGGGATGCTAATCGTCTTTCTACTTTGTTGTTATGTTTGACTATTGCTACTGCTGAAGCGTTATTTATCATGCAACCTACAACTAAACAAATTGCAGCAACTGCTGATTTAGTTGTATTACGTCCGCCTTTTAGAATTGCTTTCATGATGTCGCAATTTATTATTTTATATGCTATTTCAAGGAAAGTCTTAGATATTATTTTATTTAGATTGATATCCATCAATCAGATTCCTCACTCTGTTTTAATTCTAACGTAAATCTGACAGCAGGAGGCTTAGATTGTTCACTAACTACTGTGTCATACATTTCTTTAAATGTCTTTATTTGCCCTATATCTTTAGTTTCCATTGCTATTTGTACTGCTCTATTTTTTATCATAGTCATATTTATAGCATCACCCAAACAACCAAAACCCCAAGCAGCTGACACGTCTGAATGATTTTTGCACATTGCTTTGAATATAGTTGCATTGAAGTCTCTACTATTTAAATATCCTGGAAGTGTTTTAAACAAAAATTCTATTAATTGATCTACTGTCTTTCCTTCTGACGAACAGTATTGTATAAGAGCAAGAAATCTATCTAACCTATTATCAGTTTGTAGCTTTGTGTATAGTTCTGATACTACTACAGATTTACATGCTGTCTCTACTCCGGCTATGCTTTCTCTACGTGCAACACAAGAAGCGGAAGTGCTAGTGTCTTTTATTTTATATGTACCAGCCACAGCAATACCCCCCGCTTCCTCCATTCCCTATTTTGGTTCAATCATACAGCCGAAATTAATTTCTGTCAACTGATAACTCAAAATATGACAAAATATTATTTATACTATATTATATTGTTGATCATACTTAATCATATATGCCGATCTATAATAGAATAAAAAATAACCCCTAGTAGATAACTACTAGGGGTTATTGCTATTTGTTATTTTGCCTTAAGTTCAAAATCCCTAGCGATGCTTCCCTCATCGCCCACCCAGTTCAACCCAGCGCCACGAACTGCTGGAGGTGTGTATTTCTCGTCCATTTCCTTTAGGTCAGTGAATCCAAGTAAGTCTGCGAGGACTTTGATGCGACGCATACTAAAGTCTGCGTAACAGGTGGCATAGTGCTGAACAGATAACTGAGACCATGTTGATGGTATTCCCATCTTTCTAGCATGCTTTTCGCATGCTTCTGCGCATGCTTTGAAAGTCTTAAACTTTCGGTCTATTGCTTGCTCACAGGCTAGGCGACGTTTTTTATCTCCTGATATCTGCATTTAACGAATCCCCCTTTTATATATTTTATAATACATTATATATTTATAGATCTGTTTATAGATATAGGGCGAGCGGGCGGCACGTAGTGCCGCCATAATGGAGTGATTGTTATAATTGTCTTTATGATATTAAAAGGGGGCGGTACGTAGTACCGCCCCCAGTGATATGATTTAGTTTAAAATAAAGTGTTAAATAATTTAATTGTTACTGTTATTCCTAATGTAATCCAGAATATTACATCTAGTATAATATAAACTAAATCGCTTTTTTTCTTTATTTCCATAAGAATACCTCCGGCTTAATTCCTGTGTTATACCAGTGCCAACACAGTGCTACAATGTGTACTATTTCTTTATATATGTATATATAGATAGCTGTTATGATATCTACAACACCTAAACAGCATATTATTATATATGCGGCTATTAATATTTTTACTGTTTTGTATACTTTCACACCTGCGTGTGAAGTATACAATAGTATTATTACTGCTATTGATACTATTAATACTTTTGATATCACAAAAAGTTGAGGACTCTGATTGTATAACCAGATTAACAATGGATTTCCTTCGACTGTTTTTATTCCATGTATAGATATACTACGTAATGTTAATAGCATATCTAAAAGAGAAAGCAGCCATAATGCTATGACTGCTTTATTATACTTGTCTTTAATCATTTGTAGCTCCTATCTCTCATAGTATACTGTTGTGATATATCCTAGTATGATAGTACGAGGATATTTTTCTAATGTGTAGTGAAGTCTTTCTGTCTGTGTCTCTACTTCTAGGCTTGTTATTTTAAGTTCGGGGTATTTTAAAGCAATTGTTTCTATTTCATTTGATATATCTCTATCTGAACCTATTGTTTTCTGTTTTCTCTTTAATAACTCAAGTAGCTCCATTTTATCTCCTTTCACATTATGAATTTAATAAAGTCATGGATGACCTGGGGTTTGATAAACGCTATTTCGCGCTCTTCTCCTTTCTTTAATTTATAAGTAAGTGACTTTTTGTAAGTGTCTAACTGGTCCCTAAAGGGAGCGGACCAGTCATATAATTCTAGAACCTTTGCTGCCGGAATGCCGGCAATAAGGCCCTTAAAAGTGTGCTTTGCATTACTTCTATATTCACACATATGTGCGAATTCGTCATAATGCAATATGGAGCAACCCAATGCTCCATGAATGACGTTATCACGTTGAGAAATATACTCAACGTTATTATAAAGATTGTTCATCTTGAACAAATCTTTATGATTTCCTATAAGGTCTGAAATGTCTGTTATGCCAGCCAGTGTTGCCTGGATGGCTATAACTATACGTTCAATGTATGCAGTATATTGAACAGATACAGGATTGCCATCTAACCAGTTTACAGTGTTATCCGCATAACACTCTGGTTTATACGGAGATTGTATCTCTGCATTCATATAACCCCTAGCATCTGTTGACTTGGTTATTACACCAAACTCAACGTCATCTCTGGTTACTATCCCTGTGAGGGGATAATAGCAAATCTTGCAACCCGAACGGATGCCGCATTTTGCTATTATGTAAAATTCGAAGCGCTTTAGCTCCGAATTAAACTTTAAAGTTGATTGCATTGCTTGCATAAGTCCTTGATCATGTGCACTCATTTTAATTCTCCTTATATACTATAGCATGTCTTTGATAAATCCTAAAGCTTCAACCCCACAAGAACGCGTATGTAGTTTTTCACAGGAGTGGTCATGTCTATAATATATCCACGTATATTCATTGTTTTGTACAGCACATTTATACTCTAAGTTAGGATATGTTGGTATTATTTCAAAGTCAGCTGACAAGATTGTAATATTGCCGTCATTTAAACAGAAGTATTCATTTTTAATCTTATATATTATATTGTATATAAGTTTAAGTTTGTTAATATTCATCTCTTCCCCTATCTATGCAATATGTATCTTTATTAGCTATTAACTGATACCATCTCTCATATACCAGAATTACAAGTATACCATTGCTATAAGCTCTATGATTAGATAGAGCTTTTAGTTGTCCATACTCTTGCATTTCAACTATTTCTCCCATTAATGCCACTGTTGGGCATTCGCTTTCCTTATTGAATGCAATTGTGTATTCTCTGAAAGATAATACAGTTTCATATATAAGTTTTAATTTATTCTCTAATCTTAATTTTTTTTCAGCTGATAAGAATTCTATCATACTGTTCTCCTTTTCTTACCATAGTCGGCTTTCTTGCCTACATATTGACCGGATTTTTTTAAGCGGTCCGCCACCGCTGCCCCAGTAATGCCGAGGCGGTCTCCGATCTCTTTGTTAGAGAGACCAGTTGCGTACAGAGCCGCTATTGACTCTGTGGATATGTCGGACCGTCCACGAATTGGGACGGTTTTCATTTTGTCGGAGCAGGCTATTGCTCCTACATTACTCTCAAAGAGTTTTAAAAGTCTTTCGACTTTAACATTTAGATCGTCTAAATCCATGTCCTGCTCGGACATGGTTGATACTCTTGCCAATAGCTTGGCATTGGTGTCAGCATATTGGAACATTTGTTCCAATATGAGAGCAGAAGTTTCGGCATCATTGACGCCAGATATTTCTACTTTTTCTATGATTAACTGCAATCTGTCTTGCAGTTTGTGACTTCTCCTTAGAAGCCCAAATATCAATTTATTAAACATAATTCTTCGGCCTGCCTTTCTTTACGGAATTAAAATTAAAACCACCTAACTTACTCTTTAATTATACCACTTCTACATGGAATTGCAATAATTTTAATCTTAATTTTAATCTTTATTTTTCATCATTATGTAAATACGGCTTCCATTTATCTACCGTTTTCATTGCCAATTTCTCCGAATATAACTTTTCCATTTTTCCAATAAACCATTTAAATCGGTTTGTTTGTGTGTTTTAATACTACTGAATATCATATAAATGCTCCTGAGTAGCCTACTATTTAATACTCTTGTATGTCAGCGTTTAGTCATAAAGTGACATTCAATTTTGAGATTTACCATTTTCTATAGTTTTGAAAATTATTTCTAAAATTATTTGGTTTTAATTCTAACCCTTTGGAACCCTACCCCACCTATAACCCCTATTTTTTTACTCTGGAAAGTTTTACCCCGTTTTTTAATAGTACTGCATAGCATTTTTTAATAGCAATGTATAGTATATTTTTCAAGAAGTTTAGACATTCTTTTAGATTTTCTATACATTGCACACATTAGATTATAATTTTACTATAATGTTGAAAGTCATATATTGTATATTGATTTTAAATAGCAATGTATATATAAAAATACCACCTACGCAATTACTTACGTAGGTGGTATTTTATGTAGTGTTATTCCATATTATTTAATAAACTTTGAAGCGCTAAAAGCATTGTAGCTTCTCCGTCTACTTCAGTCATTTCACTGATTATTATTTTTTGTGCCTGCATCATTTGATTTAATGTTGCTTGACATATGATTTGTTTTTTGTCTCCTATTTTTTGGATTATTACACCGTCAGTTGCTCCAACTTCTACTATGTCTATTAATCCGTTATCGTAGACTACTACAAGGCGTTTAATGAGTTTCTGTTCTTTTGTACTTTGTTCGCACTCTGAATTGCGAATGCAATCAGAGCAATCCTCTGATATTTTTCTGCTACAAATCCTGTCTCTATGACCTGTTGAATTGATGGCACCAGGAATTGAATAGTCTCTCATTAATTAATCCTCCCGTTTATTTGGTTTATTGTTTCTTATGTTATTATATATTTTAACGTTGTTTTTACGGAATAATTCTATAAAAATAATGACTCATCAGGCCGCTGTTCCTGATGAGTCATTGCCTTTATTTGTACAAAGGCTATATTTAGGAGGAAATATGACTAACTACTTAAGCCCCATGGAAAGACTTAAGTCATGTTAGTGTCTGAATCAGGGTCTACGCCTTCAGCTAAACAGGCTTGCTCTACTTTATCAAGCTCTTCTCTTAGTTCCTTTAAGGCTACTTCTACAAGGTCATTAATCTTTTTCTGACTAAATACAAGTCTAACAATGAATGGAAGTCTATTGTATACTTGTGCGAATTTAGTTTTACCCTGCTTCGACATCCATTCGAATTCAGCTACTGCAACCAGCTCTCTGATTGTGCTGGATACATAAAGTCTACCGCTTGGACTATTCTTCCAAAGCAAAAACCCCAGTAGTACGAACACCACTACCGCCGCCAGGTCAAGGTAATGAGCTTGTAGGAAAAGGATTAAACTATTGATGCCTTCCATATGTACCTCCTATTATTTTGGTTTAGGTTGATTGTCTCCGTCTTTTGCTGCAACGCATAATGCATAACAGAATATGAATGCTAAGCAGCCTAGTAAGACCCACCCGACTATGATTGTTATTTGCATGGGCTATAACCGCAGGCCGGGCAATAAGCGCAGCCCCCTTCCGGCACTAGTTTAGCCCCACATTCTGGACATACTGTTATGCTTGTTGCTTGTGTTTCCTGCATTTTGTTACTCCTTTGTTTTTAGTCTGCATGCCCCAGTTCTTTCAGATATTTTAGTAATTTCAACCATGATTTTCTGAGAACGGATATCATGCTCCTTTAACATATCTGCCGTTTCTTTATAACTTGGAGCAATCATTTCCAATACTTTAGTGATATTATCATTACTTTTTGCCATTTGTTCCATAAATCCCGAGTTTGTCCTTATTACTTCCGTCGCTATTGCATACTGCTTTAATGAATTTTGTTCTATCTCTAGTTGTCTTTCTCTCTGTTTGCTTTGTTCATTTTTCCACTGGTCTATAGCTTTAGGAGCTTTTAATGCCACCATGATGACTCCATATATAAGTACTGCTAAAAGTATAAGCCCTGCTCCGTCGTTAATGATTGATTTTAGAATTGAAAAGATATCTGCCATAGTGAAGTGCTCCTCGCTTTCATTTGTATTTATATAGCTGTTTTGTTTATCTTTTGTAATGCTCTTAAGTAGGTAATTTTTAAATACTCGAAGTTTGGTATTTGAGTTCCTGATAGTACTGAAACCCAGTAAGGTTTGTCTGTTATTAAACCAGCTTTTAGCATTTCTGTCGCAATGTCTTCTGCCGTTTGTGGTTGAATTGGAATATCAAAGAAATTTAGTATCCCATTTCCTACCGCATGTGCTAACACTGTCTTTTTAAGCCTATACCATTTGACATCGTCGGAATTGTCATGGAAGAAGGCTTCTAGTAGCGCACCAGGTGCATTTGTGTAAGCAAGTTCATATAATGGTTTACCAGGTCCGAAATGATCTTTACTCTCCATTATCCCACGGTCTGCCGTTGGTGTAACTTCTGAAACTTGCTTATAAACAGATGCCGCAAGTTTGTATGAATCTGGACAGGTTTTAGTATGAATGTAGATAGAACAACCACGAGCAACCCCTTTAGATGAACCCCTTGCATTTGAATGTAATGCGAAATGAATACCTGGCTTTTTAGCGTTTGAATCATTTGCTACTTGATTTAGGTTCATTGTTGGTTTGTTGCGGTATGTCTTGACTCCGTGCTTTTTTAGATAAGGCTCAACAATGTCACAAAGACTATTCATCTCTGTCTCTTCTGTTGCCCCATCTGTGTAATGATTATTTTCTTGTGTTGACGGTGAAAGATAAACCGATTTTTCCACTTTTGTACCTCCTTTGTATTTAATTAATGTTATTTTTAATTTATATTTTTAATATGGCGATATGAATGTTCCACTGTCATCATCACCTGCATAGGTGTTAGCCACTGAACCCGATACATTTTCGCAACCCAGTCCATACACCATTGAACCAGACGTAGCTATTATGCCATAGTCGCCCGCATTGTCCACAAATAACGATTTCACTGAAATCGTACTTGAGTTGTCCGCACGTAGCGCATAGTCTTCTGTTATATTAGACCCTTTACGTATAATGTTCGCCATCATACCAATCGTTGTTATTGATATGGATGAATTTGTTGCGTATATGGTTTCCGTGATTTCTACTTTTCGTATCGATAAACTGCGAACGTTATATACTGATATCTTGAATGTTTCACGCATCGATAAGGGTTCAACTTTGCTACCGTATGTTATCTGTGCTGTTGAGTCTTTGAATATCATGTGTGGTATATTACAAGGAGTTGTCATATCGGTTACTTCAATATCAATGGCACCTGAATGCTTTCCACTGATTGTAACGGGGGTAGTATCTTCATGATATCCAAGATATATATTGGTTAGCGTGTTTGAAAACGACGATATTTGATCGATGGCTTTTTGTATAGTGGCAAACGCTGTTTCACCAGTTAGCCCGTCATTATTATCATCGCCAAGCATGTTTGAATTGTATCCTTCAAGTGCTTGTGATGTAAATGCGTCACCAGATTGATAAACGGTTACGGACGTGTTTGAATTAACAGTGTCAATCGTCCACATTCCATAGGTACCTTCGGTATCACCAGCAACCCTCATTGCACCGTACAACAGCAACTCAGTTGTGAACTGAGTACCTACACCAGTGATTATTAAGCTGTTTGAATCCCTTGATGCTACACCAGTTAGCGGTACCCACTGCGGTTTGCCTACGTAGTATGATTGAGACGTTGCAGGTGCGTTTGGAAGTGGGTCCGAAACGCCGCCACCAGCATTCCAGTTATCAATGTCTTGTGTTGTGATACCAGCCGCAGCAGACGCACCGAACACGGGGTCGGTTTCATTGTCTGGGACGTCGGTGCCAATAAATAGTGTTGGTTTGTTTGTTAAATCAGTGTAATCTTTATCCCAAGCTGTGAATACTGGGTCGGTTTCATTGTCTGGGACGTCGGTGCCAATAAATAGTGTTGGTTTGTTTGTTAAATCAGTGTAATCTTTATCCCAAGCTGTGAATACTGGATCAGTTTCTGATACTACTCCTCCACCCGCATGTGTATGCGAGTCTATTTCTCCTGTTAATTTTGCTTCTATTTCTGCTTTAGTAATGTCTGAATTCTTTTGAGCATCTATTGGAGCATGAGTTGAATCTGCATGAGTTTTAGCTGCGTCCCAGTTTGTTTTGTCTGTCTCTGTTATGGAGGCTGCAACTGAGGCGGTAAACATTGGGTCGGTTTCATTTGCCGTTACATCAGTCCCAACAAACAAATCTGGCTTATTTGTTAAGTCATTGTAATCTTTATCCCATGCAGTAAAGATTGGGTCTGTCTCATTTGCTGGAACGTTTATGCCAGTGAATAGCGTCGGCTTATTCGTTAAATCATTGTAATCTTTATCCCAGGCAGTAAAGATTGGGTCTGTCTCATTTGCAGGAACATTTGCTCCAGTGAATAGTGTCGGTTTATTGGATAAGTCATTGTAATCTTTATCCCAGGCTGTGAATACAGGATCTGTCTCTGCTCCACCTATCTCAACTTCAACCCCAGCACTGTCTATTGTGTACATTCTACCATTATCTTTAATGTACGTTCTTACGTTACCTGCTGTGGGTAATTCAGGAGCTACTGTCTGTTTTGCGTACCCGATTGCTTTTGCGTTAAGAGCCATGTTACACCTCCACCATTATGATTTCTCCGGTTATGTCGAACATGATTTCAGGATTTTCTATGTCACCATTTACTAACGGTTCGAAGAATCTAAGGCTTTTTGAATAAGCTGCATTCCAGTTTGTTTTGTTTGTTTCTGTGATTGACCCTGCAGGCGAAGCCATAAATACAGGGTCTATTTCTACTTCTGATCCACTGCCCCCACCAGTGGCGATTGTCCATTCTGTTCCGTCTCCTATTACATGTGCATGTGAGTCTTTAGTTATTATTTTACCTAAGCAAGTTACTTCTCCTACTTCCATGTTTATAATAAGTAAATCAAAGTTTAATCTACCAGTGGGTGATGGCAAAGTTATTTCAATATCCGTTAAACTTTCACATCTAAGTGTGTATCCAATGTCTGAATCAGTGACTAAATAACTTGAATTAATTGTTTTGTTAGGTTTTTGTCTTGTCATAAATTTACTAACCCTCCGTTTTGTCTATGTATTGCATTGATTCCACTAGGGGCAGGAACTGGATTTCCTACGCGTGTGAGTGATATTGTTGAATTGTATTCGTATATATTTACATAGGTAGCACTGCTACCACGTGTAAATGTTTCTAACCATACTGTTATAGCTGTTATAGGATGGTTTTTAAGTCTAAAGATAACCCAGAAATCAAATCCTTGATCTACCGGACCTAGTACTGCTCCATTTATGAAACCTATATATCCGAACTTGTATGCCCCCATTAAAATGAGTGGTTCTATAAATCCTGCTGCTATTGCTTGGTTTAAAGTATACCAGTTGTTACTTATTTTTATTTTAAATGTACTCATTTTGTTAGCATATGCGAATGCGTCATTACTAAACGTTATTGCTATTGTCCTATTTATATTTGTTTGTCTATCTAAATCCTCAGTAAATGTTGCTGATTTTGTTGCTGCATTCCACCCACTAACATACAAATCAAAGAAATGCGAACTAATTGGGCTTGTTACTCCGGTAAGTGTTTCAAGTCTATCTTTAATACTATTGTAGCAATTTCTATTATTATAATATGTATAATACCAATTCCAAGGATTTAAATCATTGCCTACATATATTTTATTGTTATATGTATTGTTTATTTCATTTCTGGAACCGTCACCATATGTTGGATTTGATGGAATCATTGTTGTTAGATTTGAGTTTATGTTTCTAACTAGTTCAATACCGTTAGAAGTTTTACGCCATAACGAATTTCCCATGTTACATTATTCTCCAATCAGTCCCGTTATATGCAAGTTCAACGGATTCTTTTGGATATAGTATGTTAGTAGTAATTCCGTCTATCGTTCCTATAAGGTTTATTATAGCAGTAGAACTATTTTTTAGTTTACTGATACAGCCTTCCGTGGTGCCAGTCGTGGGTAATGTATAATTTAAGGATGTAGATCCAGTAAACTCAATGAACTCAGGTTGGTTTATTAACCCTACTTCATTGCTTGTAACTGATTTTTTAAGATATCTACGCCAGTCATTTGTGTCTACTAACAAATCATTTTCTGTTGCTTCTGGTGGAAATGATTCTGCAACCCAAACCCTAACCATTTGATCAGATGAGTAATCCTTGCCGTTTAGTTTTATAACTTGTCCGCCTATATTAATTCCATATTCTCCGATTTTAATACTATTTAATTGATCAAATGTAGTCATGTATTCTAAAATAAACTCATCGTCTGTTTTGTATAAGAATGCCTTTGCTCTATCTGGATATGAATCATTTCCAGTACCCGCACCGAATACAATTTTAGGGTTTGCGTATCCTGTTACCGAGTCTATATAGTGAAATAAAGACATCTTTACATATTTATCATACTTGTACTGCAATACAGGATAAGGAGTAACTTTAATATCTATGACGTGCATGAATTGATCTTCCCAATATAATAACTCACCAGTCCGAGCTGTTGCTTGTTCAGTCTCTATTGGTTCAATTATGACTTCCTCTATAAAATCAATATGTTGGTCTTGTCCTTCCCAGTATCCTAGACGAGATGTATCGCTATTTTTATAACGTTCTATTTTATTTGATGTGTCTATTTTATCAACTGTTAACTCTGTTATATATCCTTTGTCACCTGATATAATTACTGTTTTATATGTATCTATTGCTACTTCTGCCGCAGTCCTGGAATTAAACAAATTTGCAGCTTTAAATAATACTGTTGATGTTGTGTCACTATTGTATTTTAGTTTTAATTTAACCTGCTCTATATTTTCTTTTTTAATTGGTATTTCTACGCTTGATAGTTGTCCACTTGTTTCTGTTTCTAAATATGGAAGTATTCTATAAATTTGATTTTTTCCATCTGTGTACTTAATAGTTACTTCTATTACTATTCTGCCATTGTATCTTGTTGACATTAATCCACTAACGTCTGATATCACATAATCTAGCTTAATACTACTACAATTCAAATAATTATTTAAATCATATGTATAAGAGAACATGCATTCCGAATTATTGCCTACTGTTATATATCCAGATGAGTCACGATTAATAGAACCAATACTCGAAACTATTGGGTCTGTTCCTATGTTGCTTAGTGAATTTTGAGAGTAGTTATTTAGTTCACTCGTTTCAACCATTTAATCTTATTCTCCTATCAATTTCATTAATTGTAGGGAACCTTTTATTCCTGCTGCTATATTCCATGTAGCTGTGATTACTTTGTAGTATCCTGTTAATTTAGTTGATGCTGCAGCGTCTATATATACCGTGTCTCCTACAAGTATTCTAGGGTTTATCCATCCTGCTACTGTTAATCTTGAGTTTTTCTTGCCTAGTAAACTAACCATCTCAGTACAGAATTTATCAATGTATGAAGCTGGTATCATTGTGTTAGTTAATGTAAGTACTGAATTGTTATTTATTGTATCTTTATATTTTTCTATGAACATTTGACTATTATTAACAGTCTGCCCATATATATAAATACTGCATGTTGTAGAAGTTACACTAGTCAACAATATTTTTAGATTGTTCTTACTATATTCAACAAGCGTAATAACAGGTTCAGAACCATCATCTGCTACTATTTCTATAATGTTGATTTTAAATACATTTCCGCCTAAGTCTATATTTGTGAATGAGTTTTCTCCTATAACTAATTGCTGATTTGTTAACTCTACGACCTTTGATATTGGATTAATGACTCCTATATTATAATTGACTTTAACACCATTAAACCCAACTAGCCCACCAGTTGTTGGGGAAATGTTTAAAAGATTTACATTATCTGATAACGTACAGACGCTTTCTGATGCTGTGTCATTACAACAGTAGTCAGTTTTTAATTTATTATCTCTACCTATGTATATGTTTGTTAGAGTTGACTGGCTTATGATATTAAACAAATCCGACATATTTGTTAAGTCTATTCCACTAAATTGCATCTCTGGAAACTCACTAAATGAGATGTCTGACGCAGTGTAATTTAACTGATGGTCTGAATCATTTTTAAGATTTACTGCATCTATAACTGCTAGAAAATAATCCTTTGTAAGCATTCCTTCAGGCATATTTATAGAAGGAACAGAGCTTTTTCCTATGATGCTAAGTATATCAGTACATTCAATAACGACCCTATAAGGGTTAGAGCTTGTTACTTGTGGGGACCATTGACTAACATACATTTTTCCGAATGTTATATCTCCTATTTCATCAATCAATTTTATTAATATTATTGCTGTGTTGTCCATGAATCCAAAATAAGGAGATGCTTCATTTTCTGGAATTAATGATCTATCAACGGATTTTAATTCTATTGTAAGTGTATCACTTGATACAACACCAACAGGATTAACGCCCTGTGCGCTAGATGACTCATTTTTAGATATATTTGTAATGTAGTTAACTAAATTATGCTGCTCTCCAAATACGTCCAACTTTAAGGGTATGGTTGTAGCGTTACTGAGTTTTATAGTTAACTCACATTGTACACTGGTAACGCGTTCGACCATTATTCTCCACCCCCAACACCTATAAACGTAAATGTTACATCTCTATACTCTCTGTTACCGTTGACGAATCTGATAAG
>Ga0316607_1000083_pt1 | contig 36968 bp, 33 predicted proteins | sample MIS2016062E_MG_FD_207674 | JGI IMG/M metagenome (GOLD analysis project Ga0316607, IMG submission 207674) | Microbial mat bacterial communities from Middle Island sinkhole, Lake Huron, Michigan, United States - MIS.2016.062E | ecosystem: Environmental > Aquatic > Freshwater > Lake > Sediment...
TGCAATAGTCTTGTAAGTTTGAGCCAGGATTGGGAATAGTCTTAACCGCAGCACGAAATGCTATTCCTGTTTCGGTCAAAGATTTGCAAAGAGTTTGTCCGACGAAGCCAGTGGAGCCAGTGAGGAGTATAAGGGTCATAAATACCCTCTCATATACATTACCAGATTTTGTATCCCCATCGGGCAAAATAGCGAACGGCACTCTTCAAGAAGACCTTTTTCCATTTCAAACTTTTATGAGAAGAGCGTCTCCAAAAATGAATAACGGATGTTTCGTGACAATATGCTGTTCGATGAGTACGTTGTACCCGACGACAAAGGTCTACATCTTCAAAGTAAAGAAAAAAACTTTCATCAAAACCACCTAAAGATTTCAACAGGTCAGTCTTGCAAAACAGGAACGAGCCACTAAGAAAAGAGACATCGTAATTGTAGTCATATCCTACATCTCTCATTTCATAGTAGTCCATGCGTTGTTGAAAAAGAGGTTGGAATGGTTTGGGAAGAAAACCTCTAAGAAAGAGATCAAGAAGAGTAGGGTATCGTTTGTTAAGTCCTTGAATAGTTCGGTCTGGGTTGAGGATTTTTGGTGATGCAACGCCAATGTCCGGATGTTGGTCCATGAAATCTCGTAGGGTGGCAAAGATATCAGGTTCAACAATCATGTCAGCATTCATAATCACAAAATAACGACCTTTCGCTTTACGGAGGTTCATGTTGTGATTTTCACCATACCCCGCGATATTGGGGTTGTAGGTAATCTCTATTTCTGGAAAGTGTTGCCGCACGAATTCGCAAGTCCCATCGTTTGAGCGGTTATCTACGATGAGGATCTCTGAGAGAAGTGATTGAGCGGCTAATAACACGGATGGAAGAAGACGCTCAATATCATTACGTTGGTTATGACCTACTATTGAGACTGTTACTTCCAAATGTTCTGGATAAGTGTCCATTACTCCTGCTTAATCATTGTAATCCACGGACACACAACATTGCGAGTGTTCTGGATAATCCGAACATAGGGATAGTGTTGTTTCACAAGTTGTGGCGTATCATCAGTTGAAGTATTGTCTACAACAATAACTTCGTAAGTAATAGTTGAATCGCTGGTCTGTAGCGAATCTAGGCACATACGGATGACGTTCCAGCAGTTGAGCGAAACCATGCAAATGGATAGGTCTAGCATTTATTTGTTTTTCCTGAAGGGAAGATATGTGATCCTTTTTCTTTCCAACGAGAATGTAACCAGTTGTAAGATAGCAATTGTTCAATGTAATCCAAAGAGACAAGTCTTTGTGATTGAATCATCTTGCGTTTTTGAAGCATCAATCCCGTTCCTTTGAAAGCATCTCTCTTAGCCTGAATATACGATTTTAACAAACCTTTTCTGGCAAAAAAAACAAAACTAAGAACATTATATAACACATGAGAGGAAAATCCTTTGACTATCAAAGGATAGGGCATATTTTTGAAGAATACATACTCAATGTTTCTGTGGCCATAATAGACATAGGTGTGTCCATAAGTTCCCATGGTTGCATTAACCTTGTGATATACACGTGCTGTAGGAACATACAGACATCGATATCCTCTCAATTGTGCACGAAAGCTCAAATCTATATCCTCGAAAATGAGAAAGAAATCTTCATCCAATAAGCCAATATCATCAAAAAGTGTTTTTCGGTAGACTGCTGCTCCAGCGCATGCCCCAAATACTTCGCAAGGTTCATTATAAGATTCGGACGACTCTAGTCTTCCTCTTTTTCCTCCTGCACCACTGATACTATAGGTATCACCTGCTGAATCAAGTATAGTACGTTGGTCAAACAAAAGCATTTTTGATGCACAGAAACCAATTTGAGGATTTTGCTGAAGAGCAAAGACCATCTCTGCTGCCCAATTCACATCTGACTCGGTATCATTGTTCAACAAAGCAATATATTCGCCTCGTGCCTGTTCTATCCCCCTATTATTACCTCCACAAAACCCTTGATTATTTGGTAAGGCTATTACTCGTACCCATGGAAAATTCTCGTGAATATACGTAACTGAACCATCTGTTGAACCGTTGTCAACTAGGATAACTTCCATATCTCGAAATGTTTGTCGAGCTAAAGAACTTAGACAATCATTGAGATGGTTCTTGCCGTTCCAATTGAGAACGATGATTGTAAGCATAATTTCTACACCATAATTTATAAGTTATTATGAAAAACCACGCGGGGAGTAGCAGGTAAGTATCTTGAAGACAAACAAAGACAACAGAAAAAACTAGCAAGGGATTCATATGTGATTTTATTGATTCAGCTAAGAAGAGCAAAATCAGAAAAAAAGATACTGCAATTCCCATATCTCTTGTAAACTGCAAAATACCAGCACCACTGATCATAACATTTTCTTGGGTCATGTTAAATTGAACCGATTTATAACCCAGAATTCCATAACCAAAAGGTTTTTCTATGATTGAATTCCATACCTCTGCGTATGCCTCAAATCTTACTAAAAGAGGGTTGTTACCATGTTCTCCGTGAGAAAGAAACATTGATAGTTCACTAGGTGTTAGTCTAAACCTACCTATAGGGATTTCTAGGAAGAATAGAGTCACAAAAACGATAATTAAGGGAACTGCCATCAGAGGAATGTGTTTCCGGTATTTTGCTGTGTAATATGTAATTAAGAGTGCAATACCTAGATTTGAGAAAGAGAACAAGATCATAACCAAGACAAGAATTTTATAAATAGGCTTATCGCGTATAGTGTCTAGGAAGAACAGAGCTAAAAATGCTGAGAATACAAAAAAACTAGGCTCACCTGCCAGCCCTCCGAATCTGAGCAGCCCGATTTCACTTTCATAAATAATATATCTTGCATATAAAGGGCTGTAAAATCCTAGAAGACAACCCACGTAATAAACAAAGGCTGGTAAATTGACAAAGTAAAACAATCTCAAATACATTCTAATAAAGTAATCTTGGTCTTTCCCTTTTATTAATTCATAGAGTACAAATATACCTGTAATCTGAGATAGTTTGTATATCCCCATCAGAGATGCTATGAGCAGATACGATTCGTCAAAAAACAGAAAGTAATTCAGAAGAATTATTGTGTAATTGACGATTAATAAAAAAAATAGAATTATTACATGCTTAAAATTTACCTTGACTACTAATAGCGAAGTTAAGAAAGTACCGATTATAAATAATATAGATAGATATTTGTCAAATTCTTTTACCCCTAGCGGGACTAACCCGTTGGAAATGAGACAAGGTAAGAACATAAATAAGAAAGTTGCTCTTATAAGCAACAATTTGATATTCAGCTTAACCATTTACTAAATTACTCAAGAACTTATATTGCTCGACTGTTAGAAATTGTTTCAAAAACCACCTAAAACCTTCATTTCTAACAATATTCCAAGTTAAATCGGGACATAACCTAGAAGCACGATATAAACAATAAAAAGATGAACCAAAATCTCCTCCCATGTAGAGGTATTGACTCATGAGTCTGTAGAAGTTGTGCTTGATTCTTGTCTCACCAAGATGTAGCAACTTTGGATAATCGTCTCTGTTAGCTAGTATGTCATTCAAGATTATTAGTAATTCTAAGGCAAAATCATTGTAAGAAGTATTTGTTTTTGTCTCACTATGCGTCCTAATTGAAGCAAGGGTTGTTGGTATACAAATATAATCAAAATTGGATGTTAATTTGAGAATAATGTCTGTGTCCATTACATAGTGAAAAGAAGTATTAATTAGTCCAACTTTATTTATTGCTGATTTTCTAAAAAAACAACCTGGTTGTATAGGTATAACAAATTCTTGGATAACAATAGCTCCCCTTGTCTGGAGATACTTACTCTGCTTGTCAACAACTTGTACATCCCCATAAACCATTCCTAGTGATTTATCTTGAACAAAATATGTTGCAACATAACTTAAAGCATCTATCATATAATAATCATCGCTATTTAACCACGCGACAATCTCTCCCCGACACCGGCAAAACCCTTTGTTTATAGCATCACTCTGACCATCATCTTTCTCGCTGATCCAGTGGAAGCGCGGGTCGTGTTCGTATGCTCTCAATATGGATAGAGTCTCATCAGTGCTGCCACCATCAATTACCCAATACTCTATATTAGGATAGGCTTGGTTGAGAACACTCTCAATCGTCTCACGTATGAAGCGCCCCTGATTGTACGATGGAGTGACGATGCTCACCAGTGGAAGCGTAGGGTCATTGATAATGACTGGTGGCAGATTATCAGGAACTGGATAGTCGTTCCAAAAAGGATGGCATTCTATCTCTTGATTAGACATATCATTTCTCTTGTACAATATCTAATGCCCATCCACCACCAGGTGGGCAATGCGATACTTTCTAGGCACCATCTCATATGCCGCGTGAAGCGATACCAAACACTGCTCAAGGAACCTCGCAGAGTTGTAGGTTGCTGTGATAACCGTTATATGTGCTTCGTGTAGTGGTGCATATTCCATTTTACCTTTCCCCCGCCACTTCCTCATACAGCCGCCGATACACCGCCGCCTGCCGCTCCAACGCAAACTCCTGTTCCGTCTTCTCGCGTGCGTGGCGCGACAACCGCTGCCACCGCTCCGCATCCCCCAACACCCACGCGATCCCCTGCGCCAAATCCTCTATGACATACGGCTGCGCCAGATAGCCATTCTGCTCGTGTTCTATCATATCTGGTATACCCCCAATGGCAAACCCAACACACGGAGTACCGCACGCCAGTGATTCCATCACCGTATTTGGGAGATTATCTTGGAGTGATGGGGCAACAAAGACATCGGCTGCCGAGTAGATCAGCGCCAAGCTCACATCGTCATACAGGTGTCCTGTATAATGTACAGTCATACCCAAATCTGGCTCATGTTCTGGGCGCGACGCACCAAAGACTACCACCTCTGTATGTTCCCCCCAGCCTTGCCGAGCAAGCTGCTGCAATGCTGGTTGCAGGAGATGAAACCCCTTGCGTCGGTCACTCGTGCTGCTCACTGCTCCAAACAACACCAACTTCTTGTCCTGCGGTAATGCCAGCATATCACGGGCAACTTGACGCGGCATAGGCTTATACCGTGTGAGGTCAAGTCCATAGGGGATAACCTCAATCCGCTGGTGACGAAAGAGCGAACTATTTCTGGCACATGATGCAAGCCAATGACTTGGTGCAACAATTGTTATATTTACCCCTTGCCATGACCGTTGTTTATGCTTGTGGGTCATACGTGATAGGTCAACTTGGGTGTGGGAACCAAGCTGTGGACATGCCCCACAAGCGTTTTGGTAACGACTACATGCTCTATCATAGTGGCACCCACCTGTGAACGCCCACATATCATGCAAAGTCCAGATGATAGGTTGTTTCAATTTCCCAAGGAATGCAATAGGAACATAGCCTCCGCCAACCCAATGGAGATTGATAACATCAGGATGTAGACTATCTATGTGCTTTATGGGATTTCTGGGTATCCACCCGATACTCCACATTTCAGGGTCGCGTTTAGGATACCCATACAACGGGAGTCTATCTAGCGTAGGGAATATTCTGGCAATGGCTTTGGCTACTTTTTTGCTGGATGGTTCTATCACAGTAGAGTCATCACTTGTTTTGACTTGCACGAGCATGCGTGAATCCACGCCGATCATTCGGAGACCTGCATGGAGACGATAAGCTGCACGGGCTGCACCGCCTTGTATGTCAGATGTGCTGATGATAAGCGATTTCAAAAAATACAAACTTTTATTATTATAATGGCTTCTTTGCTTCCATAAAAAGCGATTCTGGCTTACGCACTGTCTCATTAGAAAGTGTATCGAGACAAAAGTATTTCCAATTAGGCATATAACTTTTCAACGCAGTTCGTTGAATTGGACTTCCAAATCCAGCAACCAACAACACTTGTTTTAAGGAATATCTATCATACATCCACTGATGTACCTCTCCTCCGAGTCGAAATTGTCCAATGTCAAAAGCGTGGACAGCCTTTTTTCCCAGTAAGAGTTGTATGATGAGACGTTGATACGTTCTTGTAAGCAATTTGATAACACGAGAGAGCTTTTTTGCTGTTAAGATAATTCTCTTCCAAAGCCAACATTGGAGATGAGATTATCATTTGGAAGCACTGTCAAATCTATGTTGCACCCAGCAAGAAAAGGACTTATATTAGTTTGGGACAATTCATCTATCATTCATTGCTTTACAGAATATGCAGCATAGCGAACCAGCGTTTACCTTTTCCTACTATTCGACTTGGAAGTTTTTCTAAACGTTGGAAAAAATAAGGATTATCTAGTTTTATACCGTTACATTTTACAAAACCAACCTTATCCAATGCTTCTGCCAATATTATTTGGTTTAATAACCCTTGCTGTGACTGAAAAAATGTAATTCCTAGATAATCATCAATAATATTCTGTTGTTTTTCTGTCATTATTCTATGCGGTTGTCTAAATAGCTCCTTAAATTCTGTTTCCGTTTCTATGAATCTTGGTTCTGTTTTTATTCCAAATGAATTAGGAATAACGTTATAAGTATAATCTCCTTCTATAAAAAAGAAAGAACAACCAGCTTTTACGGAATAAAAAAGATGTGAACCTATATTATTGCTACAAGAATAGTGGTACTGTGAACAGAGATGATACAATCGAAACAAGAAATGTGAATCAAAAATATGCCCAGCCGAAATAATACGCATTCCACGATTTTGAAAAGGTATATGATGTCCTAAAAGATAATCTTTCCAGTAGATACAAACTGTAACAGGTTGGTATTCTGATTCTAGGGATGATAGTTGCTCTGCTAATTGCTCGAAATCTGCTTTAGTGGTCATATAATGTGTCGAATGAGAGAGAAAAAAAATAGTTCCTTGACGCTTAGGGTGTGGATAATCTTTTAGTAGTTCTTTAACATAGAGAAAAGGTGCTGCTGATGGGACTACAAATTTTTTTATTTGGTCTATATATATTTGCTGTCGAAGTGGTGGACAAAACACCATAGGGAGTGATGCAGTTTGTTCAGCATCCCAAACATATGTCTTGGAAAGATATATTCCATGTGGCACAACAGCTTTGAGAGCATAACATCTAGGCAATCCAGCATAAGTTTTCAGTATGTTATCTATCCCATAAAAAGCATTGGGTTGAAAAATTTCCGTGGTTCGCAAAGGACGATCTGCACAAAGGTCTTCTAGGTTTTCTTGGTCGGCAAGTGTTTCATCCAGGTCGAGTAAAAGGGGGGGGTTTGTTTTATACATAATAAAAAGATCCTATTTTAAAGAAATACTAGCTATTCACACTGCCTCGCTGTGCCATAGCCTGAAAATCAATACTCTTGTACAACAACTCATCATACGTGCCTGAAGCTACAACCTGACCATCTTTAATGAAAAATAGACAATCACTATTTTGTACCGTACTTAGACGGTGAGCAATAATAATCATCGTCTTCTTTCCACTCAAATTGTTAATCGCCTGCACAAACGCACGCTCCGTTTCGTTATCAAGCGCAGCTGTCGCCTCGTCCATCACCAACACGTCTGGGTTGTGGTACAGTGCGCGAGCTATACCAATGCGTTGCCGCTGCCCTCCAGAAAGGCGCACCCCACGCTCTCCAACAACTGTGTCTGTCTTGTTAGGCAGGCTCTCTATCCAAGATTTGAGCTGTGCCAACTCAACGGCTTTCCATACCTGCTCATCGTCAATTTCCTCACGAGGCAAACCAAGAGCAACATTACTTCGTATAGTATCATCAGCGAGGAAAATGCTTTGTGGAATATACCCCACTCGTCGCTGCCAATTCGCAAGGTTTTCCCGAATATCACATCCTTCTACCAAAACATACCCCTGGGATGGAATGAGCAAACCGAGCAATACATCTATCGTGGTCGTCTTACCCCCTCCCGATGGTCCCACAATGCCCACTGAGGAATTTGGCAGAACTTGCAATGACACTCCCTGAAGTGCATAGGTATCAGCATTGGGGTACTTGTAGAAAATATTATCCAGGGTGACAATAGGATGGTTATCGGTTACATTATGTGTTGGTGCAAAAACAGGGTACGATAGGGGTTTTTGTGCTTCCTTGTCCAATAAACGTAAGCTATCATAGACTGCATGCAGAGAGACCATCTCGGATTGAAGAGTCGTCAATGATGATATCAAGCGTGACACCGCTGGCAACAAACGGTATCCCGCAACGGCAAACAGTGATAGGATGGGCAAAATTGTTTGCATGCTTTGTCCTCGAATAACAGCAGATAAAATGATAGCCACAGCTCCTATCACAATAAGCGTTTCATTAAAATAGCGTGGGACAGGCAAGATAAATTGCTGAAACCTATCAAACTGTGCTATTCCTTTGATATTATCAATAAATGTATCTATAAGATGATTCTCGCGCCCAAGTAATTTTACCTCTTTTACTGCACCTAGCCCTTGGTTAATACTCATTATCATTTTTCCCCAATGATCCTGACGATTTTTTCCCATTTCAGATGCCTTATTGCGAACAGCACGATAAAAGAGCCAAGATGATACCCCAAGCAAAGTGACTGTAATAGCGAATGAAACAGGATCAGCTAGGATAACGAGAGCAGCAATAAAGCACGTCACCATAATGTCTGTTATGAGTAGCAATAATGTACGGATAACATTATTGGTTAGCCTCGATGTTTCTTCAATAACATTGCGTTGCAGTTCAGCAGAGTTGTGTTGTAGGTGAAAGGTATAGGGACTACGCATATAGGCAGTGAATAGACGTACCGATAATTCCACACGCTTGCGGGCAACAAACCAACTTTGGATATAGAGCATCACGGCAAGGTACAAATTCTTCACGATAAAAACAATAAGAATAGCAACACAAGCCCAAATAACAAACGCTTCATGGGAATCTATGTTGAACAAGATATAGATTTGCTGGGTGATTGGGTTTGCTTTTACCTCTTCTGGCGATGTTATAAGGTAGATAAACGGGACAACAACCCCTACACCTAGTGTTTCTACGATTGTTCCCCCTAAGATAAGGAGAAAATTCCAAATGAGAAGCCACCTATCTTTTTTACTGAACAAATAGGTGATTTTTTGATACATGGTTTCGTTGCATGATTGTTCATCTACCAATGATGTTCCACCCCAGCGGCGTACCGCGCTCAATATCTCGTGTTGCTTGTCGCCCCAACACTTCGGGCAAATACTTGGGAGCCAACCCGTGACCAGGACGGATAGAGCGCACATTCTCTGGGGTAAACGCATCACCCGCCTGCATATTCTGAACCACAAAGAGCGAGCGACGAAACACCCGACTGGCAACTTCGCGCTCCGATACAGTATAGCCTATATCCCCCAACGCCTTTTCTGCCACACGCACAGCATCTACCATGGCCTTGAACTCTTGTGGTTCAAGCGAAAAGGCACTATCAGGGCCCGCTACAGCACGCGAGAGCGTAAAGTGCTTCTCCACAATACACGCCCCAAGAGCCACTGCTGCTACAGGTACGGCAATCCCAAGCGTATGGTCGGAGAGACCTGCAACTACATCGAATGCTGTTGCCAGGTGGGGAATTGTCCTCAGATTCATCTCTTCTGGCATGGCTGGATAAGCACTCGTACACTTCAGCAGGGCAAGCTGTTGCCCACCAGCGTTGCGTATGGTTTGCACCGCTTCGTCTATTTCAGCAAGCGTCGCCATGCCAGTAGACATGATGATTGGCTTGCCTGTACGAGCTACCTTCTCTATCAATGGCAGGTCTACTACCTCAAACGAAGCTATTTTGTAGGCTGGCACATCCATCTCTTCCAGAAAATCTACTGATGTAGGATCAAAGGGAGTGGAAAAGCAGTGCATCCCAAGCCGTTCTGCCTCCGCTTTGAGTTTTGGTTGCCATTCCCAAGGGGTATAGGCTTCGCCATAGAGGTCATAGAGTGTACGCCCTTCCCATATTGTCCCCTTGCCTACGTGAAAATAATCCTTGTTACTTTCAATAGTCATGGTATCTGGGGTATAGGTTTGCAATTTGATTGCATCTGCCCCGGCTTCTTTTGCTGCATGAACAAGACGCAGTGCTTCGTCAAAGCTCTGGTTATGGTTAGCAGACATCTCGGCGATGATATAGACAGGATGTCCTGTGCCAATTGGTCGGTTGTTGATATGAAGAGAAATCATTAGGATACACTTTTTTCTTCTTGAACAATAGATAGGAGAATTGCGAGAATATACTCAACAGTACTAATGTAATATTCTATACTATCAATCCAGACGGTTGTTTCGCGTAAGCGCAGGAATCGCCAAACACTCCCCGTTGTCACTGCACCATACACTGTTTTTATCGCATTGCCTTCACGTTCATTGAACAATTGTGCCGCCACCATTTGGGCAATACATTGTCCCAATCCACTTTGGATACTTTCATTTTTTGCTTCAACAATGATAAGAACAGGAGCATCAAGAACAAATTGTTTCCGAGAACCAGACACAATAAAATCACATACTCCATTCAATCCTTTGCTGGCATCAAGCGTAAAATCTACTCCTGAAAAAAAGGCTAATCTGATGATTCATTATCTTTCTCAACTCAACTAACAACGGCGAAATAATCAGTTCAGATCGTGCCTTTTCAGTACTGATTGCAAGAGCAAGAGGAACATTCTCATCAAGGATAGCTCTGAAAGCATCACTTATTGCTATTTCATGGAGAGAAGCAAAGAGATTGGTCGTTTCATCAATTGTTAATTGAAACTGCTTTTCAATATCGCTCAGGGTAAAATCTCGGTATGACATGAATATGCTTCTCCTAGCGAGAAGAGTTTATCGTATCAAGCGGAATTTCATTTTTATGTAATATTAAATGTTGAGATAGAGAACCACACGTTTCAATCTGCTCAATCTGTTGGTAGCCAGCTTGTTCAAATGCTCTGATTGACGATATATTATCTTCTTTAATATATGAATGAATGAGTGATGTATCCCATAAAGAGAAAATTTCTTTTCCTGAACGTTGTAAAATTCCTTTGCCATACCCCTTACCACGTTGGTGGTGATCTATACTTACAGAAATAATGGCTTCATTTTGTGCGTTTCTTTCAAAACGCACCTGACCAATGGGGGTATCGCTACTGTCTAGTGCAATGTACATGATAGTGTTGGGACTCTGATATTTTTTAGCAAACCAGCGAGTATGTTCATCCCAAGAAATAGGATGTGAATTGAACGATGCAGTACGTACTGCTGGCTCATTCGCCCATTCCCATAACAAAGCGCAATCACTTTCTTGCACTGTGCGTAGACGGAGCGCATCGCCATACATATACATGACCACCCGTTCCCCGCCCTCTCCATCCACCAACACTTGCCCAGTTTGTGACATACGAAGACGTTTTTCCTGGTCCTGCATCAGTTGGTTTAGAGCCAATGCCAGCATATCAGCGGAAACATCCTCATACCACCCAACAACCAACGCCACTTCTAACTCACCTAGCTTTTGGGCGATAGAAAGCTGATTATTTGCTATAGGTATAAGCAGCATAGGCAAGCCAAACAAAGCCAACTCCCAGCACGTACTCCCCCCGGCTGCAATCGCAATATCAGCCCACGCCATGTATTCAGGCATATCAGCAACGTTTTGCACCAGTTTGATATGTGGCATAGCATCAACAGCCCGTTGTAATGTTTCAATATAGGGGTTACTTCCCCCTACAACGATGACTACCTCACATTGTCCTTGTGCTACCTGTTTCAGAGCGTGGATTACCTTTAACGTGACATTATCAGGGTCACCTCCGCCCATCGTGACCAATATCTTGCGGGCGACCTCTGGAACCTCGTGTTTCCACCCTCTATATGTCAAAAACTCGCGGCGCAGCAAAGTATAGCGTGTGCCAAGCAAGAGGCGCGTATAAGGTTCACGGTTCGTATACATCTGTTCGCTGGCAGAGATATTTTGGTTCAAAACGAGATCAGCATAGTAGTGTTCTGCATGTCCATAGTCATCAATGACCAGTAAGGATACCCCCGTTGCCTTGATTGCCTGTTGGTACGCAGCAGCAAAGTGATAGCCGTCTACAACAACCCACGTAGCCGCTACCTGTTGGGCTAAAGCGATGGTTTGCATCGCATCGTCAACCCCACCCGGTTCACAAGCAAGCAAGTGAATAGCTATCTCTTCAGCAGACAATCGCTCTCGCAGGGCAGGGGTGTGCTGCGCTAAGGCAAAAGAAACGCTCCCCCCCCGTTCTTGCCAAGCCTGCGCTAGGGCAATGCAGCGCATGACATGCCCTGTGCCAATGTGGGTATTGCCATCGGCACGGATGATTAATCTCTTTTCTTGGGTTCCCATGTCGTTTCATCTCTATTGATGAGGGCAATATCTGGATATGCACGTAAATAGGCAATAATCTCTTTGTAAGTGAGCATGTTTGTATCAAGAGCCAAAGCCTCAAAAAGCCTCTGCATCAACATGAAATCTGCTTGTGTATCTACAGTCAGACGCAAGTCTGCATTGTTCTGGTCATCAGAAGATATTAGAGTGGAAGTTCCCTCACACTCTACTGTGAAAACTTACTAACGCTTACTGTTGAATCTCTGCTCCTGTTTTAATAAGTTTACTCTTTTCCAATTTAATATTTAACTTTGTTGCAAGAATATCCAGTTGATTTTCTACTTCGGCAACAAATTCTTGTTCGCTCATCGAAGTTAGATTTACCCTAAAATCTTGTCTATCCCCCATATTGAGAAGGTATTCTTCTTCGTCTTTAATAATACCTTTTTCTTTCGCATAATCATACATAGGGGTACCAGGTTGTGGAAGTAAGTAGCCAGCACTTGGGTATATTCTCGCCTCTGCTAAAACATTAAAAGTATCTTGGATGGACTCCTTTGTTTCTTCCGGATATCCTAACACAATACTTGTATTTGTCCTTATTCCAGCTTGTTCCAATACTTGCCTCTGATGAATAAAATCAGTGGGTGTTATTTTTTTGTTCATGTGGTTAAGGATTTCTTGATTTCCTGATTCTAAAGAATATCCAAGGTCCAAACAACCACTTGCTTTTAGTTGATGTAATAATTCTAAATCTGTTTCTTTAAACATATCTGCTCTAACATCTGCTATCCAGTATATATCTTCCAAACCGCTGTTATTCAGTTCATTAATAAAAAGTTGTACTTGTTTTTTTCAAAAAAACGTCAACTCATCAAAAAACATAAAATAATTAATGCCGTATTTTTGATTCATTGCTTTCATTTCTTTAACAATTGACTCTGCGGAGCGATAACGATATTTTTTATCTTTAAACGCATGGTAACAAAAAGTGCATTGAAAAGGACATCCTCTTGCTGTATTTATAATGAACGCCTTAATCTGTTCTTTAGGCATTGGATATGGTAACGGTACTCCATTGTTAATTTTTGGAAAATAAATATCAAGATTAAACAAATCCCAATTTATTAATGGCAATTCGTTGATATCAGGAATTAAAGGACGTTCTTGTGTGAATTTTATTTCATTATTATCCACATACGCAATACCCTTAACATCTGACAAGTTGGTTTTATGTGAGATAGCTTCTATTAATTCTAAAATTGTGATATCTCCTTCGTGCATTACTGCAATATCAACTTCTGTTTTCGTAAGTATTATTTCTGGAATAGAAGAAGCTACTGTGTTTCCACAGATTATTGTTGCATTCGGGTTTTTCTCGCGGATTTTTGAGGTTATCCACTTTATTTTACTGTAACCAGTTACAATTGTTCCAAGACAATAAATGTCATACACATTAGTAACGAGGTGTTGATCTATTTCTTGATCTGAATACCTATATGCTTCTATATCAAGCAAATCAAAATTGATGCCTGCATTATACATAGAAGTCATAATATACCCCAAGCCCACTGGTACCCATGCTATGTTGGAATTTGGACGTAAAGAGATATTGATAACAAGAATTTTCTTGTTTTTCTGATCTATCTGTTTCATAATTAGCACCCCTATCTTTACTTATACATACCACTTCAGAACGTTAGATAACAGACATTATTATTACTCAATTGTAGCAGAACTTGCTCTCAGACGCAAGTTCACATAACAAAAAGGTACATAAAAATCATAGGAAGAATAAAGTGTATTGTCAATCTACTTTTGAGGGTTCCCATGTGATTTCTTTCTCATTACAGATTATATCAGGGTTAATACGTAAGTATGCAACAATCTCTTTGTAAGTGAGCATGTTTGTATCAAGAGCCAAAGCTTCAAAAAGCTTCTGCATCAACATGAAATCTGCTTGTGTATCTACAGTCAGACGCAAGTCTGCATTGTTCTGGTCATCAGAGATGGAACGGCACAAAAACAAGTCGGGGCGTTCAGTGGAGATAAACAGTGTAACGTGTTCGCGTGCTGGTTGTGATTGTGCTAGTCTGTTGACACGATGGAGTGTATCTATAAAACACACTTCTACATCCAAGCCACGAGGATACGTTCGAGGATGTACATTGCTTGCATAGTCACAATGAGAAAGATTTGTTACTAACTCATTGATAACATTGTCTGTGACCTGTGGGTCAAGAAGGGGACAATCAGCAGTAACACGCACAACCACATCAGCTCGAAACTGTGTAGCAGCATCTACAAAACGTGATAAGACATCATGCTCACTACCACGAAAGAAACCGACTCCTTCTTGCTTTGCTAGAGCTACAACAGGGTCATCGGTCTGGTTTGTTGTTGTTGCAACCACAATCTCATCTACCATCGTGCATTGTTTCAACCGTTGCAACTGGTGATACAACATCGGTTTTCCACAAAGCTCCTTCAAAACTTTGCCAGGTAGTCGTGTTGAGGTCATACGCGCTTGAATTATGATAACTCGCTTCATTTTGTAAAAACAACTTCTCTGAACTTTGGTACAAGAAATACATTGGGTTTGACAACATTACAATTATTACACAGAGGAACAAACTCCATTTTGTCAATACTTCTTCGTAAATCCTGATACGCTTCGTTATTCCAAATTTCAGAAAGACTGTTTTGATAGATATTTCCTAGAACACATCTACTTGTTAGATCATAGCAACACGGAACGACATCACCATTCCACCTTATAGTCATGGTATTCTCAACATGATCACAGTAATTACGTATTTCTATATCTTCAGGGTCTTGATATATATCATACAATTCTTTAGGCACTTCCATATGCGGCCATCTCATAGCTAGGGTACATTTTATATCAGAAATCTCATTCATATAGCCAGAAAATTCGTGTACGAGATACTCAGGTATCGGTACAGGTTTTGTTCTTAATATCTTATCGGTCAAAAATTGGGTGGTAGAGAGAAAAATTTCTGGCAACGTTACCTGTTGCTTACGTTTATAATCAATTAGGCGTTTAATATTCGCTACAACAGTCGAAAAATCACAATTTCTTCTAACTAAATTGTTTTCTTCCGCGCTTAAACCATCAAGAGAAAACTCTATGCTATCAAGTCGACTAAATAATAATTTTTCTATCAAAGAATTGGAGAGTAACATTCCATTGGAAACTGTTTTCACAAAAAAGTGGTCAACATCTTTGATTTCTGTTACCATCTCACAGAAATGCTTGTTAAGAAGAGGCTCTCCTCCGTGATATAACACTACCACATTAACGGATGATACATTCTGTTTAATGTCATCAAGAATACGTGCGAAAGTTGCTGGCTGCATATGCCCACGCCGCATTAAAACTGTACCGGTGGGACAATGGGAACATTTTAGATTACAAGAACCACTTGGCTCAATTCTTATGACTTTAGGAAAAGAACGAATATAATTGGTAATCAAGATACACCTCTTGTTTTACTAAAATTGCATCTGTCACACACGCACCCAAAATCCTTGGTCTTTTAAGTAACTTTTTGCTTCTAAGGGAGTCTGTTGGGTAAAATGGAAAATACTTGCTGCTGCAATTGCTGAAGCATGACCATCTCGTAAAACTTCTGCCATATGCGTGTAGTTTCCAGCACCGCCAGAAGCTATCACAGGTATAGAAACAGCATTGCAAACTTGCCTAGTCAATTCAACATCGTAACCAGACATCGTTCCATCTCGGTCTATTGAAGTGAGTAAAATTTCTCCAGCTCCCAGAGTTTCTACCTCTTTAGCAAATTGCACTGGATCCTTTCCTGTTGGCTTTTGCCCGGCATGGGTATACACTTCATAGCGGCAATCTACATGCTTTTTTACATCAATAGATACCACGATACACTGCGCTCCAAAGATGTTTGATGCAGTGCGGATGATAGACGGATTCTCGACAGCAGCGGTGTTGATAGCAACCTTATCTGCTCCTACCTGTAGCAATCGTCGTACATCTTCAACACTTCTGATACCTCCCCCAACTGTCATCGGCATAAAACATTCATCAGCCAAATCATCTATAAGATCAAAGTCTGGCGGACGGTTTTCTCGCGTTGCAGAAATATCAAGAAAAATAAGTTCATCTACCGCTCGCATATTATATACCTTAATAGCTTGCATAGCACTCCCAACAATGCGCCAACTATCAAAGCTTATGCCCTTGACCAAACCAACATTGCGGTAAAGAAGAGTTGGCATAACGCGAATTTTGAGCATAGGTAAAGCCTATAGTGCCAAAAAGTTTCGTAAGATCTGAAATCCTGTTTTCTGACTTTTTTCCGGGTGAAACTGAACACCAAAAACATTGTTGTTCCCAACAACCGAAACAAATTCTCCACAATATGGAGTGTGAGCTAAAACATTCTGCTGGTTTGTACAAACAAAATGATAACTATGAACAAAGTAAAAATCCTTGCCAGAAGGAATATCATTAAAAAGGTACGAAGGGCGTGCAACATGCATCTCATTCCAACCGACATGGGGAATACGCTCTTTCCGTTCAGATGGTTCCAATCGCTTGATTTGTCCTTCGATCAAGCCAAGCCCTTCAGTTTCACGGACTTCCCACCCTTTTGATGCAAGTAATTGCATTCCCAGACAAATACCCAAAAAAGGAATACGATTTGATATGGCTTGCTCACGAATCACCAAATCCAGCGAACGTTCTTTAATATTCCGCATTGCATCTGGAAAGGCTCCGACCCCCGGAAGAATAATCCGGTTAGCAAGAGCAAGATCACATGCCTGATCAGTAATAATTGGTTCTCCACCACATTCCTCTACAGCACGAGCAACTGAATCAAGGTTGCACATGCCATAATCAATAATGGCAACCTTATTCATACTTGTGAGCTACCTGCTACGTTATCATAATTTATCTTGGTAAGATTTCCATCTTTGTCTTTCACAAGGTTGCCCCGTGAATCGCAGACAAAAAGGCGTTTATTCGTAAATCGATCACACACCTTGATAAAGTTGTCAAGTGACATATTGATATCTCGTAATACCTCTTCAATAGAATATCCGAGATAGACCCAAGGGAACTTTCCATCATGCATTTTGACCAGTTTTAGTCCATCTTCACGCCCAATACGCCCGCGTCGTATATGAAGGCAAGTCAGGTCAGTTGCCCGACCAAAACCAAACTTCAAGAATTTGAAGTAATCATGGATACCTGTCTGGACATTATCCAGATTTTCATACGAGACTGTCGAACCTTCAACCGTTTTATGATACGTCTCAAACCCATGTGCTTGGGCATACAACGCATTTCCATAGCCGTCCCAAGGAATATAGTATCCAAGAAAGATACCAGTCACGCCTACCCGTTGGAGTTCTTCATCTGTTGGATAGGTATATTGGATAAGATTTCTTCGTTCAATATTTTCCTGTCCAATCAAATCCGAGACACGCAAACCGAGAAGTCCTCCAAATTCTTCAAGCCATCTTCTAGTCAGTACATTATTTTGAGCAGCACCTGCTGGTCCACCATACTCGTTCTGAGAATTTTCACCCCAAATAATCAAGGGAACATTGAATTGCACTGCGATGCGTATAGGTATCGTAAAGATTGTAGCATGCTCAGGCCAAGAAATATCTCCAACTTGGGTGAGTGCCAAACGATTTATGTTTCTCCGTACTACTGGATTTGTTGTAACTTCAATATAATCTACCCCTAGTCGTTTGATATTCTCAATGTTTCGTCTTCCTATTTCAGAGAGCATATCAGTTGTAGAGGTAACACACAAGGGGTTCATTCCAAGCTCTAGCATGCGAATTGTCTGGTAATGACTGTCTTTACCACCACTTACAGGGACTATACAATCATAATTGCTTCCATCTTTTGAATGATAGCGTTCAAGAATAGTAAGCAATTCTTGTTTACGGTCATCCCAATTTACTTCTCTGCGATGTTCAAAACTTCTACAGGCACTACAAACGCCTTCATCATCAATGTAGAGATCTGGTTTTGTAGCCGGCATCACACATCGTGTACAGTAGCGAATCAAGTTTGTTGTCATATTCTTTAATCTCCTGAGCCTACCTATCTACAGTTCACGTTTCTTGAGAAGAAACATCGAATCAACCAATTTTTCATCGTGGACATATGGATACTTTTCTTCCTTCACCAGTTCCAGATCTCCAAAAAGTTCACGATAGCGTTGTGCAAAATCAGTTTTCCAAAGCAAATCGGTATTCCCACGATACGCAACTTCTACACAAGACTCCGCCCAATACTCAAATCCCCAAATATACGTATTGCTACAACGATAAATTTCCTTCATTGCTTGTGCCAAATCATCTGGATTGATATGAATAAGGACACCAGAAGTAAACACCATATCGAAGAAACCATCTTTGAAAGGTAAATCAAAAGCAGAACCTTGCAAAATATTGATATGCTGAGTGTGTTGTTTTGCTTGTTCCACTGCATACCACTGGAGTTCCACACCCCATAAATCAGAAAAACCCTGGTTTTGTAATAGCGATAGTTGAAGTCCGATATTAGCCCCAACTTCAAGTATCCGTAAAGATGTATCCATACTTCCGAGAAATCTCTGATTGATGGCTGTTCTACTTACCCCAATACGTTGAGTATAGAGAGCATCTACTTCCTCAAGCGTAAAGGTATTTCTGTTTGTATACTCTTTCCCAAATTCATCCGACCAAACTTTTGTTTGTGTTGTTTCCTTTTTCATTTAGATACCTTTCATCACTTTATGCACTGCCATGATCACATCTTCAACATCTTCATCACTCATACCTGAAAACATTGGCAGCGAGATGAGTTGCTCATAGGCTGCTTCTGCTACTGGACACATCCCCGGTGCTGTTCCAAATTGCTCACGATAGAATGGGTGTAGATGGACAGGGACATAATGGACATTCACCCCAATATTCTCGGTACGCAACGCGGTAAAGAAGTCAGCGCGGGTAGCAGATAAAAGGGATGTATCGACTCGTACCATATACAGGTGATACGCATGGGTAACATCAGGACGAACAGCCAATGGCTTAATAGCCGCTAATTCTTGAAAGGCATCATCATAGCGTTGGGCTATTATTTGCCTACGTTTTACCCACGCTGGGAGTTTGCGGAGTTGGCTCAAACCAAGCGCACATTGTATGTCTGTCAGGCGATAGTTATAGCCAAGGTCAACCATCTCATAAAACCACGACCCCTGTTCTTCCCGTTGGCGATGGTCTGAGGTAATACCATGATTACGAAAGATTCGCATTCGGTTGGCGAATGATTCATTGTCTGTAGTAATCATACCGCCCTCGCCCGTAGTCATATGTTTGACTGGGTGAAAACTAAAGGTATTCAACGTAGCTAATGAACCTACCGAGCGACCTTTGTATGAGCCACCAATGGCATGACAAGCATCATCTACGAGTACCAATCCATACTTTTCAGCAATTGCATGGAGCGCATCATAATCGCATGGTTGCCCGGCGTAATCTACCGCAATAATCGCCTTTGTGCGTGGGGTTATCTTTGCTTCAACCTGCGTAGGGTCAATGAGCAAAGTGTCAGGGTCAACATCAGCAAACACTGGAGTTCCCTCTTGAAACACCACACAATTCGCTGTTGCCGCAAAGGTCATGGCAGGGACGATAACCTCATCACCCGGACCAATACCAAGCGCATACATTGCCACATGTAAGGCAGCCGTCCCATTGCTAACAGCAACCGCATGACTCACCCCACAGGATACGGCAAATGCTTGCTCAAACTCAGTGACTTTTGGACCGGTGGTCAACCACGAAGAACGGAGTACATCAACAACAGCGGCTATATCATCATCATCTATCTGTTGACGACCATAGGGAAGCAGTGTTGTTCGTTTTGGTCGTATCTTTTCAGGATGCTGCTGTGCCATGAAGTAGCTCTTTCTCTATTGGTTCAACCATCTGGCGCAGCTCTTCAGAAGTAAGCCACTGGCTATTTGAGTCGCTACTGTAGCGAAACCCATCAGGACATGGAGTACCACCAAGTTTCTCAAGGTAGTTCTCTGCATCCCAGTCTTTGAAGGTAGGGAGAATTGCGTAGTAATCTTCATATTCAACGGTATGGTAGGAATCGTCTTCAGGAACCATCACTTCATGCAACTTCTCACCTGGACGTATCCCAACAATTTCTGTTGTACAATCAGGGGCTATAACCTTTGCCAAATCGGTCACTTTCATACTTGGTATCTTTGGGACAAAGATTTCGCCACCATACATCCGTTTCAAACTGGCGATGACGAAATCAACTCCTTGCTCCAGGGTAATCCAAAAGCGGGTCATCCGTTCATCAGTAATGGGGATGCACCCCGTCTCGCGCTGTTTGAGGAAAAAAGGAATAACACTCCCCCGACTCCCTACGACATTACCATAGCGTACCACACTAAACCGTGTGGTATGCCTCCCAACATAGTTATTTCCTGCAACAAAGAGCTTGTCAGAGCAGAGTTTAGTCGCACCATAAAGGTTGATCGGATTAGCTGCTTTGTCTGTGCTGAGAGCAATAACCTTTTTGACTTGACAATCAATAGCCGCATCTATCAAATTCGACGCGCCTATGATATTCGTTTTGATCGCCTCTATTGGGTTGTATTCAGCAGCGGGAACTTGCTTGAGTGCAGCAGCGTGAACAACAATATCAACACCATCAAGAGCACGATAAAGCCGTTCACGGTCTCGCACATCACCGATAAAGTAACGCAATGATGAGTGGTCAAAGCCACTCGTCTGCATTTCATGTTGTTTCAGTTCATCTCTGCTAAAGATAATGAGCTTACGAGGTGTAGAGCGTTCCAATACAGTTTTGATAAACTTCTTACCAAATGAACCAGTACCGCCAGTAACCAAGATAGCTGCATTCTGAAATATATCCATAGATTAAAGAATATTCCTTTGTAATACCATCACAACCCATTTCTCCCACCAACAAGCAACCCTCACGCCTTACCATCCTCTACCTGCTCATCGCTTTCTGTCTCCCTTGAATGCTGGTGTTCTGGCGCAGGAGGAAAAACCACCCGTTCATAGATGTCACGCAGGGACAGGTGCAGTGAAGCATCAAAGGAAAGCTCAACAACCTGGTCCATCTCGTGGTATTCCGTGAGAAGCCACTTGTGTTCACCAACACGAGTAAACTGCTCTACGAGACAACGCGCCTGGTCTACGAGTAGATAATCACGCAGGGTAGGGATCGTGCGAAACCCGATAAACTTCTCCCCACGGTCATACTGGCTCGTGGTTTCCGAAAGCACCTCAACAATCATGATCGGGTTCGTTATAGTGTCGCTTCGCTCATGGTAGCATTGGGGAACACCCGCTACCACCAAAACATCAGGGTAGGTGTAAGCATTGCGTGATGGTATCCACAGGCGTATATCTGTGGTAAAAGGAATATACTCTTTTTCCTTGAGAGCAACACGCAAAAGGAAATACAGATTACCAACAATGTAGTTATGGTTGATAGATGCCCCCGCCATCGGTAGCATCGCTCCAGCATAATATTCGTGCTTCTCTTGAGCAAACGTTTCTTGTGCGAGGTATTCCTCTGGCGTGATGACGGGCAATGCGTGTTTATATGCTGTTACCATAGCCATTTTCACCTGTGTTTCCCATCATTATTCCTGCTGCTAACCTGCATGCAAGCGACACATCCCTGAAGTACCCGCACAACGAGCAATCATACCACAATACAACATTCAACGCAATTCCTCTTTGTGGCCCCCTATGTTCTCCCCTCATCCAACCCCACAGCCTCCGCATCGTCGTAAGCGTGGATGCCAAGTTGCTGAATGACAAGTTGGGCCCGCACGTCGATCATCGGCGAGATGATAATTAGCTGCGTCGCTTGGCGCTGATGGCGTTGTTCGTAGAACCGTGCTTTGCGTTCAAAGGCATAGACATCAGCTTTCGAGATCGAGGATTTGATTTCACAAATCAAAAGCATGCCATTGTGAATAATCAAATCAAGTTCCACGAATTCTGGGCGGCCAAACACGACACCTGTGTCATCTAACTCATTTACATTTATTACCTGCACGCCAAAAGTCTTACCCAAGATGCCTCGTAAAGCATTGCGAAAAGAATCCTCGGAGGACTTTCCCCACCTTGCACCAATCGCCCCAATTTTGGTAGTAATCTTCGTATCAAGCCGTTTTAACTCTGCAAGTACTTGGTTGATCGTTGCTTGGTTTTCATCCCACTTGCGATTTTGTTCCTCCCACTTGCGTTCGGATTCTTCGCGCATCTGGCGCAATTCTTCACGGTATTCGGCCCACTTGCGTTCGGATTCTTCGCGCATCTGGCGCAGTTCGGCTTGATTTTCGTCCCACTTGCGCTTCTGCTCCTCCCACTTGCGTTCAGATTCTTCGCGCATCTGGCGCAGTTCGGCTTGATTTTCGTCCCACTTGCGCTTCTGCTCCTCCCACTTGCGCTCAGATTCTTCATGCATCTGGCGCAGTTCGGCTTGATTTTCGTCCCACTTGCGCTTCTGCTCCTCCCACTTGCGCTCAGATTCTTCGCGCATCTGGCGCAATTCACCCAGTACACGGTCAAAGCGGCTTTCTGTCTCCTGCTTGGGAGCAAAATAGGGCGAGATCAGTCGCCAGATACTCTCGCGGACTTGCACATCGCTTTCCAACGCAGCAGGCAATTCCCGCAGCAACATGGTTTTGAAATCTTGTTCGATCATCTTCACACCGCCCCCTGATCTACAAGCAATTGATACGCTTCCTGCCGAACAGCTTTGGGGTCAACCAGCGCCTCCAGTTCCTCAGCCTCGTAGCGGCCTTCAAACGCTTCGATGGCGGCATAGCTCAACGCATAGGGATAGACCTCGTCGATCAATTCACAAACGTCTTCCATTGTAGCATAAAATCCACTTGCCTTTCTACGGCGATTTGTTCGGTAGATTTCATACACTGCATTCTTTATAGATGTATCCCACGAGCGCGTAGAGCGTTGTTCGGCATGACGTTTGATGAGATGCAACAGCATGATTTTGATAAAACTGCCAATTTTATTGATTTTATCTTCTCTACTCATCTCTTCCATCGCAGCAACGAGATTGAGTGCCTCGGCATAACGGTGCTGTTCAAGACATGCGCGGAGTTCTAAGAGTTCTTCCATATAGAATCTCCTAATTCAGCGACAGACATGCCCCAGATACGCGATTCAGGACCACACTTCATCCAAATTTAGGCTGAAGCCTGGCAACACATCTTCACCTGACACGGTAGCAGGGTTTTCAAGAATCTCTGTTTCGTACCCTTGGCGATAAAGCTCGACTCGTCGCGCTTGGGGGTCAATCAGCCAGCCCAGGCGTGCGCCATTCTCCATATACTCCTGCATCTTCTCGCGCACCGTTTTCAGATCATCACTCGGCGAGCGGAGTTCAACCACAAAGTCGGGGCATACAGGCGCAAAGCGCTTCTTTTCCTCCGCGCTCAGAGCATCCCAACGCGAACGGGGCAGCCAGGCAGCATCAGGGGAACGAGTAGCACCATTGGGCAGCATAAACCCCGCAGATGAATCAAAAACCACTCCCAAATTATTTTGCCGATTCCAAAGCCAGATTTGTCCACCGATACTCAGATTTCGTTTACCTGTTTCACTCCCTGCTGGGGGCATCACAATCATTTTTCCTTGAGCAGTACGCTCCAGGCGCAGATCACGATTGATCTGGCAAATTTGATAAAACTGCTGGTCAGTTAAGTTCAAAGGGTGAAGATCAAGCGTAAGCATTTTTATTCCTCTTTTCTTTATTAGCCGAGCGCATTACACTGAAATTGTCTTTTTCAGGCCCTCAGCCAATTCAAAACGTGGCTGAAAATCAGCACATTCTGTAAAAAGTGAAATATCAGCACAAGAATCTCTTACTTCTCCAGAGCGGGGAGGAACAAATTGCGGTTGAACAGGCATTTCCATCATATCTCCAATCATTTGGGCAAGGGAAAGGATAGAATGGGATTTCCCTGCACCAACATTGAAAACCTCACCAGCAGCTTTTGGTGCTGTAGCTGCTAACCACAACGCTTGTACCACATCTTCCACAAAGATGAAATCGCGGGTTTGAAGCCCATCTCCATAGATTATTGGTTGTTGGCCAGCTTGAAAGGTAGCAATAAAGCGTGGGATCACTGCTGCGTAAGGTGATGTGGGGTCTTGACCAGGCCCATAAATATTAAAACCGCGCAGGGCCACTGTTTCCAAACCATAAAGCCGAAAATATAATTGCCCTAATTGTTCAGCCCCCAGCTTTGAAAGTGCATACGGTGAAAGCGGCCTGGGAGAATCAGCCTCGTTTATTGGTAATTTCTCAACTTCGCCATAGATGGAACAAGAAGACATCTGCACAACCCGCTTAACCCCCGCTCCACGTGCTGCTTCTAGGATATGAAGCGTACCAGTAGTGTTGATAGCATGAGCAAGAAGTGGCTCTTCAACCGATTGGGTAACAGAAACCATCGCAGCGAGGTGAAAAACTAGATCAACATCAGATATTGCTGCTTTAACAACTTCAAAATCACAGATGTCTCCTTCAATCAGGGTGACTTCTGCTTGAAATGATGTAAGTCTTTCTTGTTTTCCTGTACTAAAATTATCCAAAACTAGCACCCTATGGCCTTGGCTACAGAGCCAGCGTACCAAATGTGAACCAATGAAGCCTGCTCCACCTGTTACAAGTACTTTCATATCTGAACTTTGCCTCCGATGTCCTTTGTCATTTCAGATTTTTCTTCTGAATACTCAACCTTCTCCTTCCTGTACCCATTCAAGAAAACCTGGGTTCCCTCACTCAACAGCGAAGCATCGAGCGCTTTAAGACTTCCACACCCTGCCTCTGCTGCTTGAAGAAAGAGTAACAGCAATTGGTGCATTGTGGCATTATCTGAGTAGGCATTGATGTGGAGCAATTCAGTGTAGAGGAGCTTCAGCGAATCTACTTGGGGCCAACTAGCAGACCGCTGGAGCCGATAGATGCGAGGATGAGGCGTTTGTTGCTGTAATTCTTCACCGAGGAACAACTCTTCGTGCAATTTTTCCCCAGGCCGCACCCCAGTATACACAATTTTTACATCTTCACCAACGCGCAGCCCACGGAGCCGAATCATTCGCGCCGCCAGGTCGCTGATCTTAACCTCCTCACCCATATCCAGCATAAAAATATCTTGGCCCGTGGCGAAGGTTGCTGCTTGGACAATCAGGCTGGCCGCTTCGGGGATACTCATAAAGAAGCGGGTCATTTCAGGATGCGTGACCGTTACGGGCCCCCCGCGATCTATCTGCTGCCAGAAGAGGGGAACAACGCTTCCCCGACTGCCAATCACGTTCCCAAACCGCACTGCTGAAAAGATCGGTTTGCCCTTTGCGCTTTCGCTTAGGGCAGCGACCCAAAGCTCACCTAAGCGCTTCGTTATCCCCATCATGCTCGATGGATTAACTGCTTTATCAGTGGAGACAAAGATACAATACTCTGCACCAACTTCCAAAGCGGTTTGTGAAACGACCATCGTGCCCCAGACATTGGTCTTAATGGCCGCATTCACATGTTCCTCTAGGATTGGCACATGTTTGTAGGCCGCAACATGGAAGATAATAGCTGGTTGGTGAAGAGCGAAATAACGTTTGACGCGCTGTTGGTCTGTAACATCACAGAGAATCAGGGTTTGCTGAAGCTCTGGGACGGCCCAGCGCAACTCATTGCTCAAATCGTAAAGCGCGGTCTCATTGTTGTCAAGGAGGAAGAGATGAGCCGGCGCAAACTTGCTCAGTTGCCGCGCTAATTCACTGCCAATTGAGCCGCCAACCCCCGTCACCAGAACCTTTTTGCCGCTTATCAGCTTCCGACATTCCTCATCATTGATCGCCACCGTCTGCCGCCCAATCATATCATCAAGCGTGATGTCGCGGATGGAGAGCGGTTCTGTGAAGTGCAAGACATCGGGGCTGATTTGCACTCGTGCTGAGGTCTCTTGACAACTGGCAATGATTTCGTGAAGGCGCGAACGCTTTATCCCGTGCAGCGCAATAATCAGGGTGTCGGCCTGCATGCGGCTTGCCCAATGGGCGACCTCATCACAGCGCCCCAGCACGCGCATTCCCAACACGACCCGATCTATCTTTGCGGGGTTGTCGTCAAGAAACCCTAAGAGCTTATACTGAATGCGGTTACGGGATTCGCGGATGCGCTGGGCGACAAACTGCCCGGCCTCATCCGCCCCCAGGATTAGAATCCGCTGGGCATCCCCGTGGTGAGGCCGTAACCGCATCAGGACTTGGTTGAAGACTCGCCAATGGTAACGGGTTCCTATGAACCCAATCATGGCAAACAACCCCCCAAGCATGACCGCCAAAGTCGAGAGCCGCCTAGGGGCTTCGGGCCAGAAGGTGTTTGCTAAGAGGATTAGCATGATGGAGACCCCAATGGTCTTCACAATGACAAAGACTTCGTAGAGACTGGCATGTTCCCAAAGTCGTTGATAGATTCCGAATAAAGTCCCCACGCCGATATAGACAAGCGCCATTACGATAATTGCAAACCGATAGTCTTGGGGTTGCCATTCCAAGACTCGCAGCTGAAAGGCAAGCGTATGCGCTACTAAGACAATCATCCCATCAAGGAGAACTCGCCCCCCAATGCCAAGCCACTTTTTCACCGTTTCAGTCATGCTTATTCTAACTTCCAAGACGTTTACTTAAATCCTTCAGGCTTAAAGACACTTTGAATTAAGGGTTTAGCAGCATTTAAGCGTGGGCTAATCTACCCCAACTTCTGGTAAAGATCACGCCTAATCCAATGATAACTGAAATTAGCTTAATTATCAAATCAGACCCCTATTTGGCTTGCGAAAGGGGCAACAAAGCTCCAAGCAGCCCCGTTGCCCCATCGCCCTAAGCCCTAAAAGCCCTCCTTCTTAAAGGATGGTGGGACCTAAATTGCCCGCCAACCTTAGCGTTGAATGGACTTCGCAAAGATGTTATTTAGATTTTGACTTACCGCGACCTCAGCATCTGTCACATGAGCATAGACCCGCCCCTTATCCGTGTGCATAAAGACATCCGCAAGCAGCTTCATCGGCGTATTGACCTTCGCCTCAACCGAGACAAAGCAGCGTTCATCGGGCGCAAGTCGCTTGAAATACTGGGCCTTGCGGGCTGAGAGTGGCAGACTCCCCGATTGATGAATATGCTTGACCAAGATCAAAATGCTCTGAAACTCAATATCCGCCAGAAGGGGATTAAGGGTTTGACAAGGAAATTGCCCATAATCACTCGCAGTAATAGTGGTGGGTGGCATATATTGCATTGTTAGGCGCTCCTGGCTGAGATTCAAGACTCGCTCAACCCCTTGAAACCGTGGGCCATGAAAGAGGGTTCCGTCCCGATAAAGCTGGGAGCCAGGGATTACATGCGTTTCACTAAGGTCAAAACCCCGATAGATTGGTGCTTCAGGGATTGTTCGGAGCAGATTCACTTGTTGGCTATAGTGATAGCGCGGTTTCCCTTGAGGCGTGAGGCTCCAAACTATCGCTTCGAAGTCAATTCCCTCTTCTGTCTTCCTAAGCTCTTTCAGATCAAGGATATATTCGCTTGCTAAAGTCGCATCAAAGATAATTCCTTTTAAGACCTTAAAATGCTCATAGCTCGCAAAGGTATAGCCAGGGTAAAGCTGTTCACAAGCATTGATCATCCAGGTTATCGCAAAGACAGCTGGGAGGACTTTATTCTCCCCAATCACATGATCCTCAAGGAAAGGGTTATCCTCGGCTACCAGTTTGCGCCGAATGCGATAGCTGCGAAGGGTCGGTTCAAGCTTCTTTGGCGCAATAGGCCCCATCGGGCTGCCGACTACGACTTGCACCGCTGCATACCGCGCCACCTCAGAAGCAAAAACCTGCGCTCCAGCTTCTAAAGGAATCACAGAAATGTTTTGGGAAGCAAAGTGTTGCCGCAGTGCTGGCGTGACCATTCCCCCATCCCACGGCCCCCAATCAAACGCAATCACATGGCAAGTCGGGTGTAAATGCTTGACTAAGTGGGCAAACTTATTCAGAATCTCATTGGCTAAGGCATAATCAGTCTGCCCTGCATTGCCATAGAACCCAGCCGCCGAAGAAAACAAGATTAAATGCTGGAGTTGCGCGAGAGGAATGCAGGTTAAGAGGTTTTCAAGGCCTTTGATCTTCGCGTTGAAGACTAGATCAAAGTCTTCTAAAGTCTTCTGTTCGATCAACTTATCGGCTAAGTTCCCCGCTCCATGAATAATCCCTGTAATGGGCCCCGTGCGCTGAGTCACTGTCGCTAAAGCCGTTCTTACGGCCTCAACATCAGTAACATCTGCACTAAGATATTCACCTTGACCGCCTGCCTGCATAAGCGCTTGAAGCGTCTGGTTTATTTCCCTTCCCGCCAGCACCTTGCTGACTTCTTGACTGACCTTCCGCGGCGTAGGCTTCACCCCTTGAGCTTGCAAATGGGCAAAGCAATGCTGTTTAAGCGCTGCTTCATCGGGCAAACCATTGGCCCAAGCTGGCTCCTCCGTGAGGGGCGTGCGCCCTAAGAGCAGAAAGGTAGCAGGATATTGCTGGGCCAGCGTGCTGATACACTTAGCCGTAATGCCGCGCCCTCCTCCACTAACTACAAAGACCGAATTTGAACTGATTGGCGGAATCATTGACATACAGATTTCCCTATCTTAAAGAGGCGGTTACCCCTAAATGCTCTACATTATAGCCTAATTCTGTGCCCCAGTCTAAGTCGCAGCCTAATCAAATCTAGCAGTCTATTCTAACCTATCTCTGTTGATTCTTATGGTATAAATGAAAGTAGTTTGATTCCCTAAAAGCTGGGTCAGGGGTAATATAAATGCTAGAGTAGTCTCATATAAAAGCTGGAGCGGTCTCATATAAAGGCTGATTAAAACATCTTTCATTCGTTAAGTAAGAATGAATAAAATGCCTTATTATGTGGTACTTTTCTGTCAGTTAATGGGTCACATAGCTGTCAGATCGGGACAGGCAAGATGTTTTCCAGGTTAAGACAGGCAAGATGCCTGTCCTACGGTATGGTCTGGGCAGCCTTGCATGAAACCCCACCATTTGGTATCATAGTCAAAGGCTACCTTAGATTAAAGGAGCGAATGTGAAGCCTATGATCCCATGGTCAAAGTTGAGTCAACTAAGTCTCAAAGTTGGTTTAAGTAGCTTAATGGTGCTTGCCCTTTGGGGTTGTACGCAGGGCAATAGCCCGTCGGTTCCCAAAAATGAAGCCAGTCCAGGAGCAGGGAAGGCGACCCCTAAAGCGGAGGCGACTACCGAATCAGAGGCTACGCCTGAGATGGAGGCCACTTCTGAGGTCAGCCCAACCGCAGCTGGCGCAGGGGCAAAGACAGGCTGGACGGCGAAGGAAAAAGCCATTTTGAAGACTCTCATGTTGGCGAGTCTGCCGACTCCAGAGCCAGACCCCTCGAATGCCTTTGCCGATAACCCTAAGGCCGCCGCTCTAGGAAAAAAGCTCTTCTTTGATGAGCGCCTTAGTATCAATGGGAAGGTCTCCTGTGCCACTTGTCACAAGCTAGAATTGTCCTTCACCGATGGCCTGTCGCTCTCGCATGGCGTAGGCGTGACGGAGCGCAATGCCCCAACTATCATTGGCAACGCTTATAGCCCCTGGATGTTTTTGGATGGGCGCAAGGACAGTGTCTGGGCGCAGGCGCTGGGCCCCTTAGAGAGTGCCGTGGAGCATGGTGGTTCCCGTACTCAATATGCTCATCTGCTTGCAGCGAACTACAAACCTGCTTATGAAGCAATCTTTGGGAAGTTCCCTGACCTGAGTGATGCCAAACGTTTCCCCCCAAAAGCGGGCCCGGTTGAGGACAAAGAGGCCAAAGCTGCGTGGGATAAGATGCCCGCTGAGGATCAGGAGACCATTAACCGCATCTTTGCGAACATGGGGAAAGCCATCGCGGCTGCCGAACGCCCTGTTGTGCCTCTGACGGCCACTTTTGATACCTATGTTGCAGCGGTGCTGGCGGGCGACTCTGAAACCATGGCCAAGGTCTACACGCCCGACCAAGAGGCTGGTTTGCGCGTCTACATTGGGAAGGGCAAATGTTTAGGCTGCCATACTGGGCCCCTTTTCACCAACAACACCTTCCATAACATCGGGGTGCAAAAGATGATCCCCCACGCGGGAATGAAGGCAATGGAGGGTACGCCGATGCCTGAGCTGGCTATCGATGATGGGCGGGCGAGTGGAGTCGGGAAAGTCTTAGCTGATGAGTTTAACTGCCTGGGCAAATACAGTGATGCAAAGAACCCTGAAGCCTGTAAAGTCAAGGCCCTCGAAGCCAGCAAAGCCCTTACAGCAACCATGCTTGAGCAGTTTCGCACGACGACCTTACGCAATATCGCAGAAACTGCACCTTACATGCACGATGGGAAGATGCAAACACTGGAAGAGGTTGTTGAACACTATGATCTAGGCTTCAAAGGTAACCCCTTAACCCCACCTTTGGGCTTGACTAAGGAGGAGAAAGCCCAATTGGTGGCCTTTATGAAGACTTTAAGTGGCCCTATTGCAGGCGATCTCACCGCAGCGAAAGAACCAATACCCTAAACCTGCCTAATTTTACAAGAAGGGAGTTCCAGCCTGGCTGGAACTCCCTTTTAACCCCCTAAACGAAAGTTACCCAAAATGCCAATGGCTCCTTATGCTCACCATGTTTTCATCTGTACTGGCAGCTATTGTGCCCCCGAAGGCCGGGCTGATGAACTCTATGGCCTCCTGACACGCTTGCTTGGAGACTTAGGCCGCTACGACAACCCCGTCCGCGTCAAGCGGGGCATCACGCCCTGCCTTGGGGTTTGCACGGGCGGCCCGCTCCTCGTTGTTTACCCCGAAGGGGTCTGGTATCATAAAGTGGATGAAGCAGCTTTGAAGCGGATTGTCAACGAGCATTTACGCAATGGTGTGCCCGTGGAAGATTATATTTTTCACCGCTTAACTCCCGCCCCTGATGCTTGACTTAGAAGTAAGGCAGTGCTATACTCTGTTCAATTTCTAAGATCGCCCACGCCAATGGGTTGCTCTTCTTACCAAATCTTCACTGAGGGAAAGGTATTAGCTGCTGATGGCAAACGTTCGTAATCTCTTGCAACGAAAAAAAAAGAGTTTCTGGACTATCTCACCCGAAAGTTCAGCCTATGAAGCCATCCAAATCATGGTCAGCCATGATGTCGGGGCCCTCGTTGTTATGAATGACAGTCAGATGGTCGGGATTATCACGGAGCGGGACTACATCCGCAAGGTTTTATTAGGTAAGCGCCACCTCGACGACATCCGCATCCGCGAGATAATGACCGAAAAAGTCATTTCAGTCAGCCCTGACCAGACCGTTGATGGGTGTATGGCCTTGATGATTGATCACCAGATCCGCCACTTACCAGTCATGGAAAATGGCAAACCGATGGGTATTATTTCCATCCGCGACGTAGTGAACCAGGTTGTCTCGGACCAGGAGTTTATGATTTCGCAGCTTGAGAACTACATTATGGCCTGTCCTGTAGATTTTAAGCGTTAAGCTGCTTCTCCCAACTTTTTAGCTCTCTGATTGATGCGGAAGGGCCACCAAACAATTTTGGTGGCCTTTATTGCTTTGTACCGCTACCCCACCGTCTAACTGCCCCTAACTTGTAGTAGAAAGGTAGATCTATGGCCCCCAATCTTCTTCCCGCCCGTGAGTTTCCGCCAGGCTTGGATTGGCTTAACACCGCCCAGCCTCTAACCTTTGCCCAACTCAAAGGCAAGATCGTCCTCTTAGATTTCTGGACTTATGGGTGCATCAATTGTATCCATGTCATCCCCGACCTAAAGCAATTAGAAGCCGAATATCCTAATGAATTAGTAGTTATTGGCATTCATTCTGCTAAATTTGATGCTGAAGGGGAAACCGAGAACATTCGGCAAATCATTCTCCGCTATGAGTTGGAACATCCAATAGTCAATGACCGCAATTTTCGCATCTGGCAAAGGTGGGATGTCCATGCCTGGCCAACGGCCTTTCTGATTGATCCTGCGGGAAAAGTCGTAGAACGGCATAGTGGCGAGGGTTTTTATGCAGTTTTCAAACCCTTAATTGCTTCGCTCGTCGAAAGCTTTGCGGCCAAAGGGCAATTAGACCTTACGCCCTTCCAACCGCGCCTCGAAAAAGCGGGCCTTCCCAAGCCCGTGTTGGCTTTCCCTGGTAAAGTCTTTGCGGAGCAAGGTGGCGAGCGGCTCTTTATCGCCGACACCAATCATCATCGGCTGATCGTTGCTCATCAGCAGACGGGGGAAGTCTTAGACCTCATCGGTTCGGGAGCCAAAGGCTTTACAGATGGTGATTTTGGCACAGCTACTTTTGCCCACCCACAAGGGTTAGTTCTCGCGCCTGATGGGCAAACCTTGTATGTCGCTGATTCTGAAAACCACGCGCTGCGCGAAATCGACCTGGCCACAAGCCAGGTAACGACACTGGTCGGCACGGGCCACCAAAGTCGCCAATTTGCTCCACGAGGCGGCAAAGCGCCCGCATTTGCGCTCAATTCGCCTTGGGATTTGGCTTTGGAAGGGCAAAAGCTCTATATCGCTATGGCGGGAATGCACCAAATTTGGCTTCTTGATTTAGTGACCAAAGCTCTTCGCCCCTTTGCGGGCAGTGGCCGCGAAGGGACAGTAGATTCGCTCTGCACCAGCGCCGAATTAGCCCAACCGAGTGGCCTGGCGCTCGATGGCCAAGCGCGCCTCTATTTCGCCGATGCAGAGGGCAGTTCAATTCGTTGGGCCGACCTTCACGGCCCCAATCCGCAAGTTCACACCTTGGCGGGAAGTGGCTCAAGTTTGTTTGATTTTGGGGATCGGGATGGCCTGGGCCCCCAAGCCCGCTTTCAACATCCGCTTGGGGTTGCCTATCAAGCAGGCATGCTCTATCTCACTGACACTTATAACCATAAAATCAAGCAGATTGAGCCTAAAACGGGCGCAGTTCAAACCTTTTTGGGCCAGAATAGCGGTTGGCGCGATGGAATTGAGCCGCTTTTCGCTGAACCTGGGGGCTTGAGCGCTGCTGAAAAGAAACTTTTTGTGGCGGATACCAATAATCACGCGATTCGCGTAATTGATCTTTCGACCAAAAATACAACGACGCTCATCCTAAAGGGCCTTGAACGCTTTATGCCGGCTCCAGAAAGCGAAGCATTCCCTGGAAAAATGTTGCACTTAGCTGCTCAAACCGTCGAGGTGGGCGAAGGGAGCCTTGAAATAGAGCTAAGGTTGCCAGAAGGCTACAAACTCAACCCCGCCGCCACTCACGCGCTGACTTGGCAAGCTACCGCTGGCCTTCTCCTGCAACCCACTGAAGCTAATCTTTCTTTCAATCAACCTACGCTTTCAATGCCCTTAATTTTCAGGGCTGGCTCCGGCCAGCTGATCTGTGATCTTACCCTCTTCTATTGCGCGGGAGCCAAAGAAGGCGTTTGTTTGCTCGACCAAGTCCGCTTGACAATTCCCCTTACGGTTCAAGCGGTGGGCGAAAAGCAGTGCCAAGTGGTCTATCAGCTTCAAGCAGCCTAACGGGTGAAGCGGGCCAAAACCTCAGTTCACCCGCAACGGGGTTTTTGCTCAACTGGCACAATGAGGAGCGATAGGATGCCGATGCTTCAAACCAAACACAAGCTTGGGCAACAGTTGGCCCAACGGGTTGGTTTATTAAGTTTTATTGCCCTTTTTGGGCTAATCGCGGTCATGCTGGTGGGTTTGGTGGGTACGTTTCAGCGGGCCCACCAAAAACTCAATCACACTGGGCTGACCATCGCCCAAAAGCTCGACCACTTCTTCTTTGAGGTTCACAACAGCCTTTTGGTTACTAGTGGGCGGCTGGCAGCGGCTGAAAAACCTAGCAAAGCCTTTCAAGCTCTTTTGGCCCACCAAAACCCAATTGTTGAATTGTTTTTGGTTGATTCCGCTGGCCAGGTCTTAGCTCACGCGCAGCGGGCCGGCGAAAGCCAAGCTTTGGCTCATTTAGTGCTTCAGAAGCCGTTTTGGTTGGCCCGCCCGCCCCCCAAAATGGCCCTCAGCGCAGTGCAATACACCAAAACGGGACAACCTTTTGTGGCCATGGCGGTGCTTGTCCCGACCTCTGAGGCCAAACCTACGACTTTAGTCGCCTGGGTTAAGTTGGCTTCTTTGCAACCTTTAGACCAGCCAAAACAAGCGGTGCAAACGGCGGCGCTCTACCTTGTGGACACGAAAGGTAAAATTTTAGCGACCCAAAACTGGCAAAAACCCCGCTCAGAGACCCAGCTCCGTGATTTTGCAGCGCGCATAGCCTCCGAAACAAGGGGTAATTTGAGCATCCAGCTTCAGCAAGGGGTTTTGAAGGATTTTGTCGTAACCTCCAGCGTAGCTCTGAATGGCGTTTCCTGGTATATCGTCCTGGAACAACCCATCAGTGAAACCCTCAAAACTTTTTTTATTCCATTAAGTCTTCTTGGTATCTGGTTTTTGATCATTGTTTTACTGATTTGGAGCATCTTTCGCTTTTTACAAAAGAGCATTATCCGTCCGCTGGTGCTTTTACACCAAGGGGTCGCTGAATTTAGCCAGCGTAATTTTGCTTATCGCATTGAAATTCCTAAAAAAGATGAGTTTGGGGCTTTGGCTGCCGCGTTTAATCTAATGGTCGAACAACTGGCGGCGACGATTCAAGTCTTATGGTTGCGGGAAAAAGCGCTCAAACAGGCCCAAAATGAGCTTGAAGAGCGCGTCAAGCGCCGCACAATTGATTTATTGCAAATGAATAAGCTGCTCAAAGAAGAGATTAGCGAACGCAATCAGATCGCAACGGCCCTTCAGAAAGCCCTCCGCGAGAGCGAGGCGCTGCGCGAGATGCTCCACAAACGCGAAAACTTGTTGCAGGCGATCTTTGACCATGCCCCCTTTGCCATTTTTGTCGAAAATCTCCAGGGCGATTGCCTTTTGACCAATTGGTTGGCCGAAAAAATCCTTCTTTTACCCCAGAATCAAAATGTAATTGCCTCTTTCCATAGTTCTTTTGCTCCAGAATCCTCCATTAGTTTACATCTTGAGGAAAAAACCACCGTAGAAGAGATTACCTTTATCCTAGACGATGCTTTTTCTACCTACCTTACTTACAAATTTCCCCTTCAAGATGCAGACACAAGCGTTTATGCCATTTGTAATATCGCTGTCGACGTTACTGAAAGTCGGCGGCTGGATGAGGCCCTGGCCTGGGAAGCTAAAGTCAATGCTGCGATTGCCGAATTGGCTAAAAAATTGCTTTCCTCGGCTTCTTTTGAAGAGATTTCAGCCGAAGTTTTGAATTATGCCCTAGAACTTACCGATAGCCCCCATGGATTTGTTGGTTATATTGACCCCCAAACCGGCTATTTGATCTTGCCCACGATGACCAAAGGGGTTTGGAATGAAAGCCCTAGGGAAACCCAAACGGTTATTTTCAAAAAATGGGGCGGGCTTTGGGGCTGGGTTTTGGAAAACCGAACCTCTTTGCTGACCAATGACCCCCCCACCGCCCCCCGGGCAAAGGGTATCCCGGTGGGCCATGCTTCAATCGCCCGCTTTTTGGCCGCGCCCGCTTTAGCCGACCAAGCCCTGGTGGGCGAAATCGCCTTAGCCAATGCCCGGCGCGATTACACGAACCATGATCTAGTCTTGGTCGAGCGGTTGGCCGATTTATATGCTTTGGCTATTCAGCGCAAACGAGTGGAAGAAGAGTTGCGCGAGAGCGAAGAGCGCTTTAGGTTGCTGGTCAACAATGCCCAAGACATTATTTTCCGCTATCGAATTATTGAACCGCTAGGTTATGAATATGTCAGTCCTTCAGTAACAACGCTTTTGGGCTACACTTGCGAAGAATATCTCGCTGATCCCTATTTGCATTGCAAAATCATTCACCCTGAAAGCCAAGCGCTTTTTGCTAGTTTTTCGCGGGCCAACTTGGATGACGCAGAATCGCTCATTTTGCATGTTTGCCACAAAGATGGCCATGATGTGTGGCTGGAACAACGCAGTTGGATCATCAAGAATGAAGAGGGCTTGCCGCTGGCGATTGAAGGGATCAGCCGGGACATTACGGCCCGCAAACGCGCTGAAGAAGCGCTCCTTTTGACCCAGGCTTCGCTTGACCACTCGGCGGATGGCGTGGTCTGGCTGGCCCCCGATGGCCGCCATATCTATGTCAATGATGCTGCTTGTACGACTACCGGTTATTCGCGGGAAGAATTGCTGAAGCTTACTTTTGCCGACCTTTGCCGCGACTTTTCAGCCGCCAAATGGGCGCTGCTCTGGCAGACCGTCTGCCTCCAAGGTTCCTATACGTTTGAAATTTCGCACCAGCGGCGCAAAGATGGCACGACTTTTCCCACGGAAATTACGGCCAATTACCTGAATTTCAATGGCCAAGAATATCTTTGTAACTTCATTCGCAACCTTACTGAGCGCAAAAAGGCCGAGGAAGCCTTGCAC
>Ga0316607_1000086_pt1 | contig 36413 bp, 30 predicted proteins | sample MIS2016062E_MG_FD_207674 | JGI IMG/M metagenome (GOLD analysis project Ga0316607, IMG submission 207674) | Microbial mat bacterial communities from Middle Island sinkhole, Lake Huron, Michigan, United States - MIS.2016.062E | ecosystem: Environmental > Aquatic > Freshwater > Lake > Sediment...
TAAAATTAATGCTTGCCTATCTTCTTTATAAACAAAGAAAACAATCAAGTAGCCTCCGGCATCAGTTTGTCCCAAAGCAGCATAAACATTTTCACCCTGACGATGCCCTGTTTCGACAAAGCGGAAAACTGCAAAGTTCTCAAAGACTTCTCTAACTTCTTGTGGGCGAACAGAATGTTTTCGAGCTAGTTTTTCAACGATATCCTCTAGCTAGATAAAGCCTGTGATTTCCACTTGATTTATATGTGTCTATCACTCCTCACTCCTAGTTTACCATAGAATGCAAGCTGTTGTATCTACACTGCATGGGCGATCGCATATTGCTTCAACACAGGCGGCACAGTGTTTATTTATGTAGGTTTAGTTAAGGATTTGTTATGAATATTTTGCTAAAAAACTATTGTGTAATGGTTGAATTTCCTGATGTGAGTGGGGCTGAACATTTAGAAATGTTGCAACTTAGAGATGAGTTGGCAAAAGTTGAATCTCAACTGAGTGACGAAGAGAAGGGTTTATTAGCAAATGCCGATCGACGGTTAGTTGAACAAGCAAGGGAGTTTTATGAGGAGTTGTCGAGATTTGTGGATTTAACCCAGAAGCGCAAATTTGAGGAGATTACACCTCAGCGTTGGTGGTGGTATTTGGATGTTTTGGCATTGTTGCCGAATTTGAGGAAACAAGAGTTGACAAGCGGTGTTGTTTGAAACGTTTATTCATTGTCGATGTTTGTTAAGTGCGATCATCTAGTTTTGATATACTGTCTCAACACAGGTGGCAGAGTGTAAAAATTTGCCTTTTGTTCTATCCAGCAGCGCCGCGATAGAGATTGCAGCGCATTTAGCAAATCTGGTAGCGGAATTGTATCATTTTCAAGTAATTTTGCCCGATCGATTGGCTGGCTTTCTTTCGCCAACAACGAGAGAACTTGTTTTTCTAGTTCGGATAGGCGATCGAACTGCTGGTGTAAAACATCTTTCAAATCTTCTGGTAACAATATGGTATCATTTGGTAATAACTCAGTCACGCCTCCTCCCAAGTCTTGAATCAGATTCGCCACGCTTTTTAACCATAACGGGTTGCCTTGGTAGCGGTGAATGAGTGTTTCGCTGTTGTCGCTTTCTGCTAACCCATTATCTCTCAGAATTTCCCCGGCGGCTGCGATGTCTAAACCTTTGAGTTGTAAGCTACGAATGACAGTATTTTGGCTTTTAACTTGAGTCACTTCTCTGGGTTGTTCCCAACCGATTAACAGAAAGCAACTTTGATGGGATAATTTTTCTATTTGTTTGAATAGGGAGCGATATTCTTCGTATTTTGGTTTATATTTTCCTGCCAATTCGCCGCTACAAAAAAGGTTGTGAACGTCATCTAAGACTACTAAACAGCGATATTTTTGTAAATATTTAATTAGTGGTAAGCGTTTCGGGTTGGTTGGGGATGAATCTAGGTTTTCTGACTGGGATAAAAGCTGTATTAGTTTATGTTGAAATTCATCTAGGGTGTGGGATGCGTTTATGCTGCACCAAATAACGTACTCAAACTCGTCTTTAATTTGTTGTACGAGTTGCACTGCTAAGGATGTTTTGCCGATACCGCTGATGCCGGTGAGGGTGATGAGGCGGCAGTGTTGTTGTAGAATCCAGGTTGTGAGGGTTTGGAGTTCGAGGGTGCGATCGAAGAAATCACCCAATTCTGGCATTTCACTTAAATCTTGATGTGAGGTTTGAGGTTGTTTTGTGTTAGATGTTTCCTGATTTGGTGGGTGTGAGTTTGGGATATTTGGTGGGTTTCTAGCCTCTCCACAATAATTAACGCAACTTATTTGCACACAGTCTTGTTGTGGTGCAAAATTTTTGGAAAATATGGAGATTTGCAACCTCTCCATTGATGCTCGAAAATTTGATTTGCTGACTTTTTCCCCCAACTCTTGTGAAAGGCTTTGCCATAATTCCATTCCTACCTCTCTAACACGAGCCTCAGAAAGGTTAACGTCCTTGGCAATTTCTTTATAATCCTCATCTTCCCACGTCCCGTGCAGGATTTTCTCTTGTAAGTCATTGAGATGCTTACCTGTTTTAGCAAACACCAGATCGTCTGCGAGTTTTACCACTTCCTTAAGGTTCATAGAGTCGGGTAGATGTCAGGGTTGGTTGTATTGTACCCAACATTTCCCAACATTTCCCAACATCTCCCAACATTTTTTATAGAGGGCGAGTTGAAGTTGCATACAAAAGTCCCAACAAAATTGAGCATTTTGGGCTAGACAAATCTGGGATTATTGAAATAATGATAGAAGAAATATGTAGTAAGGAAATTTAATAATGCTTTTCAATTTAGTCAAAGTAGTTAATCGGGCTAACAATTTGGCGAAATTTTATAAAAGCCTTCTTTTGGCATCACTGGTTTTACCTTTTGCAGCTATTCCTGGGCAAGCTTCTCCCAACTATCAAGAACGAGATGGGATCTATGGCGAAATAAAATTTGCTGAATTCTGTAATACTCCTAATGCTTTGAGGTACAGAGTTATTGCCGAAGCGGGTAGTAGAGATTCCAGGGTCCAAAGTGTCGAATTTAAAATGTACACAAGATACAGTATAGGCGTAAATTTATTAGGACAACAATTTGGTCTTCCTAGTGGTGAGAACTGGCGAAATATGTCTACTATGTCTAATTGGACAGGCTTAAGAGGTGATCAAAGATTCTACGACACAAAGCCACTCTTTTCCCCACTAACATCAATTGTTGACTCACCCGTCAAATTTTCGATTCACGTTAATCATAGTAGAGGTAAGACAACTGACCTGGGAGGCATTGTTGATATGGGAAAAATTGAAGTAGGAAAGTGCAAAATATATGATGATGGTAATTTCAGATAACCTGATGGTTGTTCTTACGAAATGATTCACAGCATAATAACGTTTGTTCTAAGTTGGGTTGACGCAAGGAAACCCAACCTCTTTTTTCACTCACAATCTTATTCATTTCCACCATTCCAGTGCGATGATTCTATGGATAGCGATCGCTCAATCGCGCATAAAGATCGATCGCCTCCAGTGCGAACCCAAACGAACGACATTCGCACCAATATTTATAACTTACCTGACTCTACGGTCATACACCAGGACGCACAACACGAATTAGTTTACCTTGCAAAGATTCTTCTGCTATAATAGCCGCGTTGATTCGGTTAGCCAGCGCTTCCCAATTGCGATCGTTCGTACAGGCAATAATACCAGCATGATCTGGCTGTATGCGGTGCAACCGAAAGAAATCTTTACGGTTTTCGGTAATGACTGCACGTTTTTCGCTACTAGCAAAAGCTAAAACATCGGAGTCAGGAATTTTTTGATTAGCTTTACCTGCTTCTTGAACAGTTAAAACATCGTGGCCTAAAACTCGTAGCAATTCTACAACTGGGTAGGGGTATTGCTCATCGGCATAGAGACGCGCCATCTGCTACAAATCCTCGTACATCACTTCATCATTTTCCCGAATTTCTGTTTCGATTTCATCGGAAAAAGCTTCAGCATAAACCCAAGCGTTGGCAATATCCGTAGCAGAGAGGGATAGATAGCTTGTGAGTAAATCGGCTTCGCTATAGCCAATGCGACGAGCTTCTACAAGTCCCCAAACAGTGATGCGAGTTCCAGCAATGCAGGCACTCCCGCCACAAACACCAGGGGTTTTTTCAATACCGCGCCAAGCAGTGATTTTACCTTGGGATAGGAGTTGAACGACTTGAGCTTTTTCGTCGTCAGAGAGTGCCAGCAATTGAGGCTCTAATTCTTTTAGCGTCATGGCAAACAATGGAATTGCGGTTACTTTCTATCTTATCAAATGACTTTATTAAAACCTTCGCCCTTCTTCTATCATGGGGCGGATTGAGCTTTTATCCAAGGCAATTTCTTGTCGCAGTTGTAGCATTCTAGCAATTGCTGCTTGAATTGATTTTTTAGTAGTCAACTTGCCCCAAGCGTTATACTTCGGTTTAACTTCCTCTGATGGTAGATGCTGTACAACTACCACCACTTCAACAGCAGTATCTTTAAACTCAGCGGGCATTTGGAGAAGCAATATGCCATCTGTTCCAATATGCGATCGCAGTTTCATTGTTTCCATGTCAGACTCCAGAAACTTCGAGCAATTCTAGTTTACCTCAAAGCTGTTCACCTTTACCAGTATCTTGAGCGATCGCATAGGTGCTATTGAATGGGATAGCGATCGCCCTTCACAGCAAATACCAGACTGTGTGATGATTGTACGGGTAGCGATGCTTGAGTTAAAAAGATCGATCGCCCTTCACAGCAAATACCAAACACTGCGATAATTGCACGAGTTGCGATCGCCTCTCTCAGGTGAATTCCGCATAAAATCCTTATTAACAGCAGCATTTTCTATCTGATTACGGAATACATCAAGCATTCCCATAATTTCTGTGTGTAACTCTATATACTCTTCTCTGTCAACCGTCAAATAGTTACCATGTGCAATTTCGTTTCTTGTTTTCAAAAGCTTAATATCGATTAACACGGACTTAGTAGAGTAAACCGAAAAGTCTATTCCCAGAGTACAAGTTATTTCCTTCAAAATGTCAGAAGACAGATTGGATGCAGTAGAAATTGCATCTTTGTCTTTGTATGGCAAAGAGCATTTAGTATTTAAGCTAGAAAGGAAGAAATCACAAACAGGTATATATAATGATGGTTTATTTGTGTCTCTCGCCTCATTCAATTTTGTCTTCATTGCCAAAGCTAGAAAATTGCTACTAAGCTGATCGTAGCGCAGCTTTTGCATCGCAACATACTCTAAGTAACTATTTGATGCTAATTTTACAAAACCTTCCCAATGAGCATAGAGAATACATATTCCACTCCGAATCAACGCACTATGCCTTTGAGGAGAAACATTTCTCGCTTCTACCAAGGATTTAAGTTCGGAAAGTTCCTTCTTTCGCCAAGCAAGATCAGTTGAAAGCTTATCACTTAATTGTTCAGCAGTTCGGATACTCATTCGGGGGAAAATACTTTTCTACCAAGCGGAATAAGGTAAGGTAAACGTCTTGCAGCATTCACGCCTGCTCCCGACCATTTTTGATAAATTGGATGTGACCAAATACCTTTGATTTTATCAGATATCAGGTTTGTTTGAGGTAGATTTTTATAGTTATATCCGATTCCCAATGCTACCACTTCATAGGCCGATAATAGAAAACCACCAAGGAACCTGTCTTGTTCAGATTTATATCTCTTGAAACTATCATCACCTGTAATTTCATTCAGAAAATCGAATGTTGTTTTGAATGCGGTTTCTATATGCTGATAATCTAATTTTTTATTAAGAGCCATTTCACGCATTTTGTCTGTCAGAAAAACGCTAACATCACCACCCAACTTTTGAAGGCTGATCTCATCTTGATCGAATAGAAGTATGAAACGCAATACTAACTCCATATCATACTTTTCTTCATAGAGTCTATCGCTTAAAGCAGTACATTTTTTGAATGCTTCATAATCTGCCAGTGAACGCATCAATTGATATAAATCTTTATTCAACATCAAAAGAATGCAATTTCTCACTTCTTGAGGTGTAGCAACTGAACCTCCTGTATTCAGTCGCTGAAATAGCTCATATTTAATCATTTTGTCGCTTTCTTTCTCAACAATATTGACAGCAATTTTTGAGCGCTTAATCAATAAACGTTGTGTTTGAGTGAAAGAATTATCTCGATCGTTTGGATCGTCCCACTTTTTACCTTCTAAAGAAGCTAAATATGTAGTTTTTTGTAGAGCTACTGGCTGTGAATTGTTTTCTGATTCATCTTTTTCTGATTCATCTTTTTTCAAAAGACCGACAAATTCATATATTGTTGATAGTCTCTGAACACCATCTACAACATCCCAAACACCATCATCTCTTTGGCTCACAAAAATTGGTGGAATAGGTATACCTAGCAAGATTGATTCTATGAAGGTTGATTTTTGATGATCTGACCAACGAAAAAATCTCTGAAAATCTGGATGAATATCAATCTCACTCTTCTCATAAAGGCTGATCCACTCTCCAATAGACATTGAGTAGCCATCAGTCCGAATTTCTTGCCTTGTTTTGTCAATCTCATCTTGCAGGGACATAGTTCAAGGTGTATTAAATGTTGTTATGTATAACCATTTTTGTAGAATAGGGATACTTAGCTATTCTACTGTGTTCCGTTGCGCCTGACAAAAAGTCAGTCTTTAACCCTATAGATTATACCAGATCAAATGATTTGTTGCATAAGTCCTATTAATCAACCAAATTATTGCTGCCGAATCCCCTTCAGAAACTCCGTCCTTGCCTCAATCCTTGAAGGCATTAAAACGCAACGCACCAACAATTCTAAATCCAACTCCGGCAACAACTCACTTCTTGAAACTTGCTCATAATTATCCTCGCGCAGCCGATAAACATCAAGCCGATTATTTTCCCAAAACCAGACTTCAGGAATGCGAAGTCGCAAATACTTAGCTAGTTTATTTGTACTCCCGCTAGTAATCGTTACCTCCACTGCTAAATCGGGATGCTCTTTCTTTTCACCTATATAATAAGACTCGTCAGGTTCAAAGGAAACATCTTTGGTTTTATCCCTGCGAGTCGCGCTTCCTACAGGAATAAAGTTGATCCCTTTCTCAAAAAAGTAAAGTGCTATAAATATAGCCAAAATACTTTTTATCTCTTCATGTGCTTCGCCCAGTGTCATAAACTCAATCCACCCATCAAGATAAGTTATCCGCAAACCAGAAGCATCTGCTATCAAAGATTCTAGAGCCTCAAATTGCTCCCAACTATAATAACTGGGGAGAAGCAATCGCTGTTCCCCAAGCGTACCTATTTCTTCTAAAAGTTGTGCAGTCACAGGTATCACCATCCTATTTTAAATATTACTAGCCCCTACCTAGTATAGCAGTCGCCAAGGCGCTTTGTTTCTTGCTCCCTGAGCGGAGTCGAAGGGAGTCTCTCACATTCTAGCTTAATCAGTCTTCGACGCACTCACCTAAAAAAACCCGGTTTCTTCCAAAAATCATCGCTTTTTCCATAAATATTGATGCAGAAACCGGGTTTTTGGCCACCCGTCTAGGACTGAACCTAAAAAACCCAGTTTCTCGCGATATTCGTCAACCTAAAATGACACAATTACCTTAAGAAACCGGGTTTTCGCCTAAGTTTTATTAATGAACTAACTCGATCGCCCTTTTAGTCAACGCCTCAGCAGTCAACCCATTAAACGCCATCAATTGACCAGCACTAGCAGTAGTTTCCCCCCGCTTCCAAGCGAAAGTATCCCGCCGACAATTACTCCGTAGCATCACCGGTTCCAACATCCCAGAAGCACCGCCTGTCACGCCAATTAAGGCATCTCCACCAAACAATTCGGCAAATTTGTCATCGCTCAAAAAGCCGCCGTCAGGAGCCGAACAAGTATCCCAAGCAACATCACTAGGACGATACAAACGCCGAGGATTGATAATAGAAACAATCCGCACTCCAATTCCTTCTGTTTCCAAAAATGCGGCCGCTTCAAACACAGGCATTAACGTCATATCGCCAATTACAGCAAATACAACTTTCTTACTCCCCCCTTGATTAAGAGGGGTTTGGGGGGGATCGATTTCATGCAACACAATAGCACCATCTTCCAAACCTTGGCGAGTCTGTGCAAACGTAGTCCGAATTGGCAGTGGCGACTTGCTCGCAGTAATCACAATTCCCTTATTCTTCGCAGTCAAAGCCCAATCGTAACAAGCTTGAATACTGTTAGCATCCGGTGGAAACAAAGGAAACACATTTCCATTCCGCATCATCGCCGCAAAATAAGCCTCAATTTCCGGGCGTTGGTGCGTCCAACCATTGCGGCCTTGCTCTAAAGCACCGGCAGTAAATAAGGTGACAGTTGCCGGAGTTGGACGCCGCAATTCTGCCATTGCTTGAGTAACAGTTTGCCAAATTGGTAAACCATTAATCGCAAAAGATTCATAGGAACACCACAAACTCCGCGCGCCGAATAGCGACAAACCTACGGCTAAACCTGCACAAGCATCTTCACTCAAAGGTTCGTAAACTTGACCGTTTGGCCCTTGATTGTACAGGTCATCTGTGGTAGGGTGAATGATTTTCAGGGCTTGGTTGATGTTGGCAATTCCCGAGGCTTCATTACCGTCAGCATTGGTGACAATAAAAGTCCGATCGCGCTCACCGACTTTTCCTACCAAACGCCCCATTGCTGTTGTCGAAACCTTCGCTTCTCCACCAACTGCAAATTCCTCTAAAGGCAATTCGCCTAAATCTGCCAGCGGCAATTCAAACTCTGTTACCACTGTTTTTGCTGCCGGCCCGCCGCCCGCACGTTCAGCATTTGTCCGCACCAATTGCCAAGCTTCCACAGTCAAAGCGCGCTCTTTTAAAGCACTGATAATGTGCGGTGCATCCAGCGTATCTTTGGGATAAAGATTGTGCGATTTTGCTCCGCGCGCGTGCACGCCGGCACCTTTCAACTGTTTGATGATAAACACAGTCAATTTGCCGCCTAGAGCAGATTTTGCTGCTTTGTCAACTCCTTGCAAAACAGCTTTGGTAAACGCCATCCGCTGTTCTAGGGAAAAAGCAGTGCTGTCAACATAATCTCCCGCTTGATTGCGATCGTCAAATTCCTTAGCGTCAATTAAGATGATTTCTTCAAAACCATTTCCTTGCCAATAAGCAATCATTTCCGCATTGGTTTTAGTCGAAACCATGCTATGATGTTCTTGGGAATATCCGTTCCAAACTAACACTGGCAAAAAGTTAGTAACGCTCGGATAAGCAGTGTGAAAATGTCCCATGCTGCTCATCGGATAGGGTTCGCCCATGCCGCCGTCGCCCATTGTGAAAGCAAACAGTTTGTCGCGGTGCAAAAGTGCTCCTGACATGGCAAAATGCTGTCCTTGTCCGAGGGGGCCGGCTGGTGCTAAAAGACCTGGAATGAAACCGGAAAGATGTCCCAACAAACCGTCTTTTTCTCGGAATTTATCGCGCAGTTGCTGCACGTTGAAAATTCCCATGTCTTCTAAAGATCGATCGAGAAACATGGCACTATAAAAGCCGGGGGCGTGATGCCCGACTTCAGTTACAATATTCTTGTGTCCCAGCATCACCAAGGCTGCGTAAGCCTCGGCTTGGCTAGCAAACCCTCCCGGATGTCCAGAGGCCTTGCTGGCTGTTACTTGCAGCGTCAGGTAGCGCAGGGCGTCTGCTGCGAGTATGGTTTGAAAGACGGCTGCGGGATCGGCTGGATCGGCGATCGCCGAACTCCCGGTTGCGATCGCAGGTGCTTTCCCGTAAGTCTCAAAACCAGGCACTGTCTCGGAAAAATATTGAATGCCTTCGCAAAAAGCGGGCGTTGCTGACGTTGCCTTCGGGGTAGTTGCTGTCATGCTTGATACCTGAAAAATTTGAATTGGATTAATTTAATTAATCTTATAACTTCCGTGTTACCAAAAAATCATTAGTTCTATTATGCAGGACTTACGCAGCTTTATTCTGTCATTCTGATCCTTCGCAATCCTGAACCTTGTGAAGGATCTAGACAGCGAAGAATCGAGCGAGATTCTTCGCGACCCTCAGAATGACAGACAGTCGAGCGAGCGATTTTAGATGAAAATTACTAATCAATCTAAAATCTAAAATTGTTCCAGCCGTTCCCGGACATCTATATAAGGTATAGTACCGCTTTCAGAAAGAGAAGGCAAGACCTTTTGATTCGCCAGCCAAACAAAGAAACTGCTAAGTGCAGGAATCGGATCTTGATCGCGGCGCAGTGTGTAGATCAAACCTTCGCAAGGCCCATTCACGCGGCTAGTCGTGCAAATCGCTTTCTGGTTATTTACCATACCGACAGTGACATAATTTAGCTGTTTGTTGCGGTTATAATTATCCAGGCGCTGAGTCACTTGTCGGCAGCGAGTCAGAGGATCATAGCCAGAACTAGAAAAGAAATTAGAATTCCAGCGAATCCAAGGCTCCCTAAACCCTTGTGGATTTTGATATACTGTCATCGGTTCACCCGTCGAGGTATCGCATACAAATCCTCCCAAACCCAGATTCGGTTGGCTTTGGCTAGAGGCGCGGCTGATAGAAAGATTGCTGAGAATATCAAAACTGTTACGGTTATTTTGTGATAGCAATACCATAAAAGCATCGATCGGGATTGCCGCATTCAACCCCGTTTTTATCTCCTCAATCTGACCGTTCAACTGGCTCATAATTGTGCCAACAGTATCCCCCTGGCCGTGAATTCCCACAATTTTGCCATCAGCATCAAATACAGGCCCGCCACTCATCCCACGCCTGGTGACAGCTTGGTAGCGCAGACCGTACCCCGATGATGCGCGATCGAGGCGAGAAGAGATAATACCAGTAGTAAATTCAAGTTTTCTTTCAAATCCAGAGGCGATCGGCAGCGGATAGCCAGCAACGTAAATAGTAGAACCAACAACAGCACGTTCTGACTCACCCATTGGTGCTACTGGATACTGTTCTCGGCTCTGAAACTGCATCAAAGCTAAGTCTAGATCCCTGTCATTTTTCGGCAGTCGCTGTATTCTAATCGCAGTATAATTTTTTTCCAAATGAGTGCGAATGCTGTATTCTTGGGCGAGGCTTGCTACCACATGATTAGCTGTCAAAACAGTGTAAATATTACCTTGTTTGGCTATAATTACTCCCGATCCGCTACCAGAAAAACCCAGCGTGTTGTTGACTTCTACAGTTGTGAACATCGCTAGCTGGGCAATTTCTTGGGCTGTTTTGGCGCTAGCAGCATATTGTTGGCTGACAACCGCCGTCACCGTTAATGCACCCGTCAAGATGATTGTCAGCGCGTCAAACCGCAAACTCCACAGATTCATCGCTAACTCCCTAGATGAGACGAGGCCAACTGCAACAAATATATACCGATCGGAATTCCCCAACTAGATTTAAACATTTTATCCAATAATTCCGGCATCGGTTCACTCGCATCTTCAAAAGCGCTGCGGGCTTGGTGCTGATTAGTGCTATTTTATACTGAGTATCGCTGGGAAACTGAACGATCGCCCGATCGGTATTACCCAGCCGCCTGACCGTTAAGAGCAACGGTTGGTGCAGGAGGCCCACCCTATTTGCCCCCTCTCTAGGACGATCGCCCCAGAGAGGATTTCCTAGTCTCTATCCGTACCGTTGTTTGACGCAGTTTTCTACATCAACCCCTGGCCTTGGCGATGGGATTGAAAATTGCCCAAGCCTTAAGGGAGCCTGGACGATGGGGAAAAAAGGGGCAAAGGCGCGAACCCTCCTCAGTGTTTTCTCATAGCTTGTCCCTCACATCTATGTAAGGAATTTTACTGCTTTCATCGGTAGATGGCATCTCAACTTGTCCTTGGCGCCAAGCCAACAAGTTATACAGAGATGCGATCGGATCTTGGTCTCGCCTGAGAGTATAAATCAAATTTTGGCACACACCATTGATTTGATTAGCTGTGCAAATTACGTTTTGACCATTCATCACACCAACAGTAATGTACTTGAGCTGCCGATGGCGACGATAGGTTTCGAGGCGTTGGCTGACTAATTGACACCGAGTTGTCGGATTGTAGCCAGAACCGGAAAAGTAATCCGAAGCCCACTCGATCCAAGGCTCGATCGCACCTTGAGGGTTTTGGTACACCGTCACCGGCACGCCGGTAGAGGTGCTGCACAAAAATCTGCTTTCTTCCAGGGTCGGCCTGGCGTGACTCGGTTGAGAAAAAACTGTCAGACTACAGAGGGCGATCGCAGTTGCGCCCAAAACTTTTGTTAATAATTGCTGTTTCACGATCGTCTCACTCTCATTGATGGCATTCGGCACAAAAATTACCAAATGCTGGGTTTACTTCCTTGACGCACCCGCTCAAATCAAATCAGCTTGCATCGGAATTATGTTTTTCAGGTCGCCTGTGGAGTCAAACTTAGCCTTTGGCTTTCGCGAAAAAGCGAAGCAACCTCCAACCTGGGAATTGCTCAGTTGTTGCCCAGGCACTTGACACCACTGAAAAAGTATTTGAAATCCCTTGCGAGCCTGGCCACAAGCTTTACCCGTTAGGTCTGGTAGATTTGCCCTGGGGGGTATTGCACCTCACCCCATTTAAGACTAATATCGTGTAATAAACAAGCACTTTCAATTTATTTTCATCTCCCTATTACGGATACCATAAAATACTTCTAAGTGTAATCAGGGATTAAATGCTTTCTACCACCAAAAGTCTCCCTCAATACACGGACGTTTTGTTGCGTATTAAAAACTATGAACCATATTTATCAACAGTTGGGGTATTTAGTGGCCGGGTTAATTTTGCTCGGTGCCAGCAGTTGTTCTAGCTCTGATGCAGCTAACTCAGCAGAAAACCAAGGCCAACCCCCAACTATAGCCAGTCAGTTCGTAAACCTACAGCAGACGCGCCATCAAATTGAGACCGCATCGAGCCAAGTAGTGCAGCCATTTAATCCTGTTCCCGCAGTTTTAGCCAGTTCCGCAGCATCAGACAGCGCCGTCACAGTTACGGTTTACAAGGTAGACAATAATTGTCGAAGTCTCCACCCGGAAGCAGTTACAGGCCCCGACAACCAGTTAATGTCATCTGCTGTGAATGAAGTGTTAAAGCAGCAGGTTTTCTCTAGTTTAGGTTTAGTTGGTTACCGACTCAGGATCGATCGCCGTCTTGGAATCGCCACCGTAGATTTACGTACATCAGGGAATTACCGGCAAAAATTGCAAAATCTGTCGAGTTGTCAGATGTTAGGTTTGTTCGGGGGCCTGCGGCGAACCTTAACCAGTTATGCTCCTTGGAAAATTAAAACAGTTCGTTTTACAGAGCTTGGAGAGGACATTTTGATCACCCTTCGAGAATAAGCTCTTAAAATTATTGGAGATGGGACTTACCCACTTCCCTTTAAAACAAGGGGGGGCTGGGAGATGATACTAGGAAAACAGATGACACTACCTAACGGCCCCAAAACTCTGCCATTTGTGCAGCTAATTCAATGGATCGCCGATCCGTTGACATACATGGATCAATGTGCTAAGCAATACGGTGACATTTTCACAACTCGATGGGGCAACATCGAACCATTGGTGATGCTCAGTCACCCGCCAGCGGTGCAGGAAATGCTCAACAGCAGCGCTTTTGAAGCTCCTGGCCACCTGAACAGCATCCTAAAACCCTTGCTGGGAGAACAATCGATGATTATCCTCTCCGGCGAGAAGCACAAACGCCAGCGCCAATTATTGATGCCCCCGTTTCATGGGGAACGGATGCGGAACTACGGCCAGCAAATTTGTGATATTGCTTTAGATGTTGCCAGCAAATGGTCGGTCGATCGACCTTTTTTTGCCCGCAGCGCCATGCAGGAAGTCACCATGCGGGTAATTTTGCAGGCTGTGTTCGGCTTGGATGACGGCCCGCGATTCCAAGAACTCAGACCCCTACTTGCCTCAGTTGTCGATATGACTGGTTCTCCTCTGCGATCGAGTATGCTATTTTTCGACTGGATGCAGCAAGATTGGGGCCCCTGGAGTCCTTGGGGACGCATGAAACAGCGGCAGCGAAAAATTGACGAACTGATTTACGCCGAAATTGCCGAACGCAAAGAGCAACCAGACGCCAACCGCACCGACATTCTCAGCTTAATGATGGCCGCCCGCGACGAAAACGGGCAACCGATGACCGATGAAGAATTGCGCGACGAGTTGATGACGCTGCTGTTTGCCGGTCACGAAACCACAGCCACAGCCCTAGCTTGGGCATTTTACTGGATTCACAGTTTCCCCTCAGTGCGCCAGAAACTGCTACAAGAATTGGACAGTTTGGGGGAAAATCCAGACCCGATGGAGATTTTCCGCTTACCATACCTGAGTGCAGTTTGTCAAGAGACGCTGCGGATTTATCCGGTAGGAATGCTGACATTTCCGCGAGTAGTCAAGTCGCCCGTGGAACTCATGGGATATCAACTCGAACCGGGTACAGTTGTGGTCGGCTCCATTTATTTAGCCCACCGTCGCGAAGATTTGTATCCAGAACCGCTGCAATTTAAACCAGAACGGTTTTTGGAGAGGCAATTCTCGCCTTACGAGTATGCGCCCTTTGGCGGGGGAAGTCGCCGCTGCATCGGTATGGCACTGGCGCAGTTGGAGATGAAACTGGTACTGGCAAATATTTTGCGGGATTTCGACCTAGCATTGGCCGAGAACAAGCCTGTGCAACCGAAGCGTCGAGGGGTCACTTTAGGGCCTGCCGGCGGCGTGCGGATGGTGATGACGGGGCGGCGGATGCGCCATTCTCAGAAGCATGAACCTGTTCCTAGTCCGGTTTGAACTCTAAGCGGTTGTTGCAGTCCTATTTATGTAGGACTTACGCACAGACTCTACTTGTAGTGCGCACTGCGCACTACGCACAGACTCTACTTGTAGGGTGCGCCTCGGCGCACCTTACTACAACCTATAACCCTCGCCGACTCTCAAATTTAAAAGTTCCAGTCTAAAATATTAGGAGCCTTGCAAACACAGCCTGAAAGCAAAAGTGGGTGATTGCAATAGCCCTCTTGATCGAGCGAAAACCTGCCTGCCATAATATAAAAACATATGCATACCCTGTTATTCAGCAAAGGTCGGAAGCGTGTTGGCATTGCCTGCAATCTTCCGCCCTCTTTATTTTTTAGAAGGAAGAATGGCACTCTAAGAGATTCGGACATGGATACAGGGATGAATTTAACATCGCTGTTAGATACCCGACTTCTTTGATAAGTCGGGTATCTGGTGTTCTGTTGTTTTTAGGTTGGTCTACTTAAAATCCAAGAGCAAGTTTAAGGAATTACTAAGGAATAATTAATAACTTGTTAAACAAGGTCTTTCTATCGCTCCCTCAATCTTCTGTTTTGAGAAATTCTGATACCGAAACCGACTTCGGGAGACTCTCTAAATCTTGAATTTCGCTTTCGTGGGCAAAAAACTCGACTTCTTTATCGTCAATTTCGATCTGATAGCTAGCGGTAGCAGTCACAATGCGCCGCTTTTTTTTATCTTCTATTAACACCCAACACACTACAGGTCTTACCCACCTCTCAACGTGCTGGCTTTGCTTGGTACTTCCAAAGGCATACCAGCCCTTAGCTTCAATAATTTGAAGCACTTTAAAATCGTTACTTGCCATATATATTCCGATCGCGCTAACTTCACTATTATTCTTAGATCAAACTAATGGCTTACTAAGCTGGGTAAAGTTTCTGGACTTCCCAACTGCACTTAACAACCAGATTTTAAGCCTCGGCGCGTCTAATTCCAAATTAATTGTATTGTGTATTTGAGCGTTGGCTAAAGTTCCTAACTCTTAATTATTGTGTCTAACTCTTTGATTACCATCACGGTTAAACTGTTCGCCGCCTTTGGTGAAGCCTACGGTGTTTCTGAACAAACATTAGAATTTCCACTCCTCACCCCAGTGTCCCAGGTTCTAGAACGTGCGATCGCCCAACATCCCCAATTAGAACAGTGGCGCGATCGCACCCGCTTCGGCCTCAACCTTGAATTCGTCTCCCCCGACACCATCCTCCAAGACGGCGACGAAGTTGTACTGATTCCCCCTGTCAGCGGCGGGTAGGGACATAGGCAATTTTCGATTGTCGATTTTTGATTTTCGATTGGTAATCTTCATCGAAAATTGGATGGGCATGGGGCATCGGGCATTAATGTGCCTATTGACTACTGACTACTGACCGAGAATTTCAAAGGTGGTACAAGCCCCCGGATTTATCCGTGGAATCAATCCAAAATCCCAAATCCCAAATCTAAAATCGAATGACTTCTTGTGCTCGATCGCACGACTGCCAAATTGTCAACCCCAAACCCAAATATTAAGTTTTGTAACAAATTCGTCGGCAAATCATCCTGGAGTGCGATCGGGCCAGAGGCAAGGCCTCAAGATCTGCATTCCCAGGCTCTGACTGAAAACGAGTCTAATCCTTGTGGGGTGGGCTTCCCGCCCGCCCAAAGATGCAAGTTAAACAACCACTGTTTAACTGCAAAATCAATCCCGACTAAAAAAATCGGGTATGGTTGACGCACTAATTTGACCGTGGTATTCTGCGAAAAGAGTTAACAAAAATTGCAAAACTGGAGAGTTTAGCTATGACCCAGGCGACCAGAACCCAATCCACAGTAGCAACCTTCACAGCCCTCAAGTGCAAAGAATGCGGCGCAGAGTACGAACTTCAAGCCAAACACGTCTGCGATTGCTGTTTTGGCCCGCTTGAGGTCAAGTACGACTACGACGCGATCCGCCGCACCGTTACCAGACAAACCATCGAAGCTGGCCCCAACTCGATCTGGCGTTACCGCGCATTTCTGCCAGTCGCTACAGATAACGTGATCGATGTCGGCACCGGCATGACTCCTCTAGTAAAATCCCACCGCCTAGCCCGCCGCCTGGGGATCAAAAATCTTTACATCAAAAATGATGCTGTCAATATGCCCACTCTCAGTTTCAAAGACAGAGTGGTGTCAGTTGCCCTCAGCAGAGCCAGAGAATTGGGTTTTACAACGGTATCCTGTGCCAGCACTGGCAATTTAGCTAACTCTACTGCGGCGATCGCAGCCCACGCCGGACTCGACTGCGTAGTCTTCATCCCCTCCGACTTAGAAGCAGGCAAAGTCCTAGGCACTCTGATTTACAATCCAACTGTCATGTCAGTTCACGGCAACTACGACCAAGTTAACCGCCTCTGTTGCGAAGTTGCTAATACACACGGCTGGGGATTTGTCAACATCAACTTGCGTCCCTACTATTCCGAAGGCTCGAAAACCCTCGGCTACGAAGTTGCCGAACAGCTAGGCTGGCAATTGCCCGACCACATCGTCGCCCCCCTCGCCTCCGGCTCTTTGTTCACAAAAATTTACAAAGGTTTTCAAGAATTCATCGAAGTCGGGTTAGTGGACGAGAAAAAAGTCCGGTTCAGCGGCGCTCAAGCTGACGGCTGTTCCCCCATCGCCCAAGCATTCCGCGAAGGCCGCGATTTCGTGAAGCCAATCAAACCCAATACAATTGCTAAGTCGCTCGCGATCGGCAATCCAGCAGACGGTATGTACGCCCTTGAAGTCGCCCGCAAAACAGGCGGCAACATCGAATCCGTCAGCGACACCGAAATCATCGAAGGCATGAAACTGCTAGCAGAAACCGAAGGCATCTTCACCGAAACCGCAGGCGGCACCACGATCGCAGTCTTGAAGAAACTCGTAGAAGCAGGTAAAATCAACCCCGACGAAACCACCGTCGTCTACATCACCGGCAACGGCTTAAAAACCCAAGAAGCCGTCCAAGGTTACATCGGTGAACCCATCACCCTCGAACCAAAACTAGAAGCCTTCGAGCGTGCCCTAGAACGTGCTCGGACACTTGAACGTTTAGAATGGCAGCAAGTTTCGGTTTAATCTGAAATCGGAAAAGATAGCCACCACACAAGATAATTTCTTTTTTGTGGAACAGGCATCTTGCCTGTTTCCGAAAGAAGTGCAAGATGTAAGTTCACTCTGACTAACTAAGTAACAACTAACAACCAACCATGACTGTTAAAGTTTTAATTCCCACACCACTGCAAAAATTCACCAACAATCAAGCCACAATAGAATGCGGCGGTGCAAACATTTCTGAACTGATTGAATCCCTCGAAACACATTGTCCCGGCATCAAAAAAAACCTGTGCGATGAACAAGGAACACCTCGCAGATTTTTGAACTTCTACGTCAACAGCGAAGACATCCGGTTTTTGGAAGGTACAGAAACTGCTCTTAAAGATGGTGATGAAGTGAGTATTGTGCCGGCGGTTGCTGGTGGTTGATTTTTAACCGCAGATGTGGGCAGATGAACACTGATGAACGCAGATAGCTATCAAATCTATCTGCGTTCCTTTTCGTTCATCTGCGGTTGCAAGCGATTGATTCTCTAATTCTTCAATCCCCAATCCCCAATCGATTAGCCTTGGCTGTTTCTATCGTCAGAAATTTTTACTTGATTGAAATAAAAAAAATCGCCCTTTTTTTTCGGGTTAAATGCTTGACTTTCAGCATTTAATCAAGTACAATTAGATAATGGGAGTGGTGGCGTTTTTTTTATTCGTGCCACCACCCCCATTATCTAAATAATACCATGAAAAATCCATCAAAGTCAATAGGTAATCCTTCTTTTTTCTGGCCGATCACTCTTTGATATCCTATTGGCACTAACTCTGCACTTGAAATCAAAGTTTTAATTCCTCTGGTTCTTTAACCGCAGATGGGGGCAGATCAACACAGATGAACGCAGATAGCTATCAACTCTATCTGCTTTCCTTTTCGTTCATCTGCCGTTGAAATCGATTGATTCTTCAATCCCCAATCCCCAATCGATTAGCCTTGGCTGTTTCTATCGTCAGAAATTTTTACTTGATTGAAATAAAAAAAATTGCCATTTTTTTTCGGGTTAAATGCTTGACTTTTAGCTTTTCATCAAGTACAATTAGATAATGGGAGTGGTGGCGTTTTTTTTATTCGTGCCACCACCCCCATTATCTAAATAATACCATGAAAAATCCATCAAAGTCAATAGGTAATCCTTCTTTTTTCTGGCCGATCACCCCAAAAATGGGCGGAGCGAAGCGCAGGGTTGAAGCCCCGTCCTTATAGGACGGCTTTAATTGTAAAACTTTGTTGCAATATCAAATATCTTGTGCTAAATAGCTGAGAATTTAACAAGGCAAGTAAGCACAACCATCTACTTGTTCAAACGATTTCATAAGGTGAGACTCCTCGGTTGGATCGCTACTCGGCATTGCCGAGCCTGTCCAAACACGTAATAGTGAATTGTTGAGCGTACCTAACTGGATTATTGGTGGACTCAGAAAGCAATCTAAAAACAAAAGTAAGCGCAATTGCAATACTTCTCGTACCAGTAGTTGTTTTGAGCGTGTAGATGTGATTTGACAGCGCCTTTAAGACTCAAGTCTTAAGAATCTCCGTGGCTTGAACCCGGAGAGTGTCAATCTTTGATATCCTATTGGCACTAACTCTGCACTTGAAATCAAAGTTTTAATTCCTCTGGTTCTTTAACCGCAGATGGCGGCAGATCAACACAGATGAACGCAGATAATTATTAAATCAACTCTATCTGCGTTCCTTTGCTTTCATCTGCGGTTGCAAATCACGATCGCAACTAGGAAACGACGGAAGCTACTTGTGCAGCAGTCCTTGGACGCCGACGACCTGTTACTTTATTCACAGGGGCTGGTACTGGCGATGGCAATGATGATGGTACTGATGATGCTAGCTTGGGTGCTTCAATCGAAAGCTGAGTTTTTTGCACAATCTCCGATCGCACTGCTTCTTCGGGAATTTGCATCATGAATACTAGCAGCGGATTGCTTTGCAGTTGGCGGCGCAGCACTCGCTGAATTGCCTTTTCTATTTGGGTTTGCACTCCTACCCAGTCCACATTAATTTGTGAGTCAGCACCACTAGCAAGTAGGACGAATTCTGACCAGCGATCACTCAAAACTGTTTCAATGGTTTGAGTGATTAATCCGATTACCTCCGCGCGATCGGCTGATGTCACTACACCTTTTAAGTGGACTTCTGGCTTAGCAACTAATTTGCCTTCCCAATTCAAAGCCGCCGCTACTGTTACAACGCCGTCTCCGGCCAGTTGCTGACGTTCCTTGAGCACGTTCGCTTTGACTACGCCCGATCGAGAAGAATCTACTAATTCAATTCCTGAAGGCACTTTACCACTCACTCGCATCGAATTTTCGGTCAATTCTACGACATCGCCGTTGTCAATAATCACCATATTGCTAGCGGGAATGCCCATGCTTTGAGCCGTCTTGGAGTGCTGAACTAGCATCCGATGTTCCCCGTGAACCGGCAAGAAGAATTTGGGACGAGTCATGTTAATCATTAACTTTTGGTCTTCTTGACAACCGTGTCCCGAAACGTGAATGCCTTTGTCGCGCCCGTAAATTACATTGGCACCCAGCATCATCAATTTGTCGATCGTATTTACCACTGCGATCGTATTTCCCGGAATTGGGTTAGCTGAGAATATGACTGTATCGCCATTTCTGATTTTCAGTTCGTGATGTTCTCCGTTAGCAATGCGAGTCATCGCCGCCATCGGTTCGCCTTGGGAACCAGTCGTTAAAATCAAAACCTTGTCTTCAGGTAAATTGCGAATTTCTTTCAGCGGTTTGAAGATACTATCTTCGCATTTAATGTAGCCGAGATTGCGGCAGTGAGCGATGACATTCAGCATCGACCGGCCAACCACTCCTACATACCGATTGTTTTTCTTAGCCAATTCTAAAACAATTTGCAACCGGTGTACCGAAGAAGCAAAAGTCGTCAGCAGTACCCGTCCCGTTGCTTGAGCGATAATTCTGTCTAAATTCGGAGCAACAGAACGTTCTGAAGCCGTAAAACCAGGAACTTCGGAGTTAGTAGAATCGCTGATCAAGCACAGCACGCCTTTCTCGCCGTACTCCGCCAGCTTTTGCAAATCAAAATGCTCGCCGTCTACAGGAGTATGGTCAATTTTAAAGTCTCCCGTGTGGATCAAAATTCCCACCGGAGTGTGAATTGCCACCGTGAAACTGTCGGCCATCGAGTGAGTGTTGCGAATGTATTCGACTAAGAAATGTTTGCCAATTCTTACGGTATCGCGGGGTCTAACTGTCCTCAATTCTGTGCGGTGAGACACTCCGGCTTCTTCCAGTTTTCCGGCTAGCAAAGCCATCGCCAAACGCGGCCCGTAAATCACCGGAATTTCAAATTCTTTGAGGTGATAGGGGATGCCGCCAATGTGGTCTTCGTGACCGTGAGTCACGATCATACCTTGAATTTTGTGGCTATTTTCCCGCAGGTAAGTCATGTCTGGGAGGACTATATTTACCCCGTGCATTCCATCTGTCGGGAATGCTAAACCTGCATCCAAAAGAATTATTTCATCGCCGTACTCGAACACACAAGTGTTTTTACCGATTTCGTGCAGCCCGCCGAGGGGAATAACTTTTAGAGCCTGTGCAGTTGTATTTCTGATCATGCGTATCCTTTGTTAGTTATTTTGTTATTTGTCTGTTGTCTGTTGTCTGTTGTCTGTTGTCTACTGTCTTTTGTCGTCTTCTGTTCGTTGATGGGGGCGATTTTTTCCAAAATATTTGTGGAAAAATCCCCTACGGGTTTTCCTCTCCCGTACAGTCAGTTGTCTTCCGCCTTCATTCTTTAATCTTCAGTCTTTAATCCTTGACTATTAGCTACTTACTAACAGTTAATTACTAATCACTGATGACTCAGAACTAATGACTGATGACAACCAAATATTTAGTTGTCTGAAAACTCGCGATCGCCTGTCTACCTAGCTGATACCTGGGCTAACTGACTCAGCACGTCCTTTAACTTTTGAGTCACCTCAATGGGGGGATCGCACAGGGGCGGACGGGTGGAACCTACATCCCAGCCTTGAAGTTTAAGAGCTGTCTTGACGGGAATGGGATTTGTGGTGAGAAAAAGAGCTTTAAACAAGTCAAATAGTTGCAAGTGAATCTGGGTAGCGACTTGAACTTGACCGCTCTCAAAAGCTTTGATCATCTGTTGTAGTTGCTCTCCTACCAGATGGCTGGCTACGCTAACTACACCAGATCCTCCTACCGCCAACATCGGCAAAGTTAGGGAATCATCTCCAGAATAGATCGCAAATTCAGGCGGTGTCAAGCATCGAATTTGGCTGGCTTGATCTAAGTTGCCACTTGCTTCTTTTACGGCTACTATATTGGGGATTTCTGCCAATCGAGCCACCGTCTCCGGCAACATATTCTGACCTGTGCGACCGGGGATGTTATATAACATTATAGGCAATTCTGGAGCAGATTGCGCGATCGCCCGAAAATGATTGTACAAACCTTCTTGTGGTGGTTTGTTGTAATAAGGAACCACTTGCAAGCAGCCATCTAACCCTAGTTTAGCTGCTTTTTGCGTTGCTGCGATCGCCTCGCGAGTAGAATTCGATCCTGCTCCCGCTATTACCTTAGCTTTACCAGCCACCGCTTTCTGCACCACTCGGAATAACTCATACTCCTCATCCCAAGTCATGGTGGGAGACTCGCCGGTTGTTCCACACAGTACCAAGCTATCCGTACCGCGATCGGCTAAATGAACTGCCAATTGTTCTGCTACCGCATAGTTAACGCTGCCGTCTTCCTTAAACGGCGTAATCATTGCAGTCAGAACCCGTCCAAACTTTACCACACTTTCTCCGATTTTAAACTTGTGATTTTTGATTTTAAATTTTTGATTTTAGATTAACCGTTCACCTAAAATCCCCAATTCCCATCTAAAATTGCGCTGGTTTGCGCTAATTAGAAACAGCCACCCCTTGAGTTCGCAGCAGCAATTTTTGTGCTACCAGCAACTCGGCTATTTGCACCGCATTTAAAGCCGCCCCTTTGCGAATTTGATCGCCGCACAGCCACATTTCCAACCCGCAGGGATGAGAAATATCAGCGCGGATCCTACCTACCAACACCTCATCCTTACCGCTAGCCTCTGCGGGCATCGGGAAATAATTCGCTTGCCAGTCTTCTACTAGCTTAACCCCTTTTGCCTGCTTTAAAATTTCCCTTGCCTCGATCGCACTAAAAGGTTCCGCAAATTCTAGATTAATCGCCTCCGAATGGGCCCGGAGTACGGGCACCCGAATGCAAGTTGCAGTAATTTTGATTTCGTCCGTACCAAATATCTTCCGAGTTTCGTTAACCATTTTCATCTCTTCCTCACAATACCCCAAATCGTTAATCGGGGTGTTGTGCGGAAACAAATTAAATGCTAAGGGGTAGGGAAATATCTCGGTTTTGGGCGTTTCCCCTGCCAAAATTGCTCTTGCTTGAGCTTTCATTTCCTCCATAGCCCTCGCCCCCGCCCCGCTGGCAGACTGGTAAGTAGCTACAACTATGCGCTTTATTGGCCTCACTTTGTGCAGTGGCCAAACCGCCACTGCCATCAAAATCGTCGTGCAGTTGGGATTAGCAATTATACCTCGGTGTGTTGCCACTGCTTCGGGATTGACTTCGGGAACTACTAGGGGTACAGTCGCATCCATACGGAAAGCGCTGGAATTGTCAATTACCACGGCCCCGGCTGCTACTGCTTTGGGAGCCCAAAATTTAGAAGTGGAGCCGCCTGCTGAGGCGAGCACTAGATCTACACGATCAAACGATCGCTCCCCTACAGCTTCCACCAGCAGCATTTCGCTACCAAACGACAATTTAGACCCCGCAGAACGCTCCGAAGCCAGCAGCTTCAAGTCAGCCACCGGAAAACTGCGACTGTGCAGGAGCTCTAGCAACTCGGCACCGACAGCGCCGGTGGCTCCTAAAATGGCAACTCGATAGGATTGAGACAAATTAGTTTCCTCCACAAATTAGATTATAAGCGATCGAAATCTGGAATTAGAATAACAATACTCAATATAAAACTTAATTAATGTTAACCGACATCTGGATCGGTTAGGATGACAAGGGTGCAGTTAGCCGGACTTGCCTCTCAAGCTTAACGGATGCGACGCGATCGCCACCATCCCTAGTTTAGCAAGTAATGGACTCTGCTGAGGCTATAACCACAAATAAACAGCCTGCTGTTAACTTTGACAGGGGAGGTCGCCAAAAATTGACATCTGAAGGTGATATGTGCTATGGTGCTGCGGCAATTAGTGGATTCAATCTCCACAAAGTGTTCCGCAACGAAAAACTTGTGCAGCACCATGACTTGCAGTCTCATCCGGTAGAGGTGTTTTTAGTTGTGTCCGGTTGCGCTAGTACGATCGAAAGCGTACAAACTTAGAATGCAGGCAAAGTCAGATTTGTATGTATCTTATTACCGGAAAATTGGGTAAAAGCCCCGTCCTAAAAGGACGGCTTTAATTATCCAGATTCATTTTTCTGGCGTTTTCGGCCATCATGTTAATAGCATGGTAAAATAGAATAATACTACAGGTAGAATAACCGCGAGCATCGAATGGGTAGTCAATCCCAAAACGACTGGCTAGGAAATAATAATAGTTAGTGGGCGGCGAAAACCACGATAAACATAGCTGGGGAAACTAACGTATACCCGTTCATCAGAAAAATAAAATTTTGTAGATAAAATGTACCGTGGGACACACGGAAACAAAGAGAGAAATCTCTTAAAGCTTGGGGATAGAAGCCCTCGGTCCTTGTCTAAGTTATGCTCGAAACTTGGTTCTATCGAACGGGTTTTTGGTTTAAGTAATGCCGAAAGGATAGGCAATTTAAAGGTGTATCTGTGAACCAAGAATCCTCATGCCTTGATAGCTGGGGAGTGTCAAACTCTTGTTAAATATCAAAAAAGTCAATGAAAGTAACCCAGGAAAAACTTCCAGCTAGCCAAATTGGTCTGGAAATCGAAGTACCATCAGAAAAGTCAAAACAAGCCTACGAGCAAGTAATTAAACAATTTGCTCGCGAAATTAACATTCCTGGGTTCCGCAAAGGCAAAGTTCCCCGCCAAGTTTTGCTACAGCGCATAGGCCATACTCGCTTGAAAGCGACGGCTTTGGAAAACTTGATTAATGACTCCCTGCAAAAAGCCCTCGAACAAGAAAAAATTGCAGCCATTGGCAGTTTTGAACTGGCGATCGAGTTTGATGAGTTACTATCTAAGTACGATCCAGAACAGCCTCTGACCTTTACAGCCAAGGTTGACGTAGCACCAGAAGTCAAACTGGCTCAGTACACTGGCTTGCAGCTTAAGGCAGAAGAAGCTAGTTATGATGAGGCTCAGGTAGATGAGGTATTGGCAAAATATCGATCGGACAAAGCTGCTTTAATCCCCGTAGAAGGCCGGCCAGCTCAAACAGGAGATATGGCTTTGGTTGATTTCTCTGGCAGATTTGCCGACGCATCGGGCGGCGAAACACCCGCAGAAATTCCCGGCGGTCAAGCAGAAGACTTTCAAGTAGAATTATCGGAAAATCAATTTGTCCCTGGTTTTGTCCAAGGCATGATCGGGATGAATCCGGGAGAAACAAGAGAAGTTTCTGTGCAGTTTCCCGATGAGTACAGCAGTGAAGAATTAGCCGGAAAACCCGCAGTCTTTACGATTACTCTCAAAGAACTTAAGGAAAAAGAATTGCCGGAGTTGGACGACGATTTCGCCCAAGAAGTTAGCGAGTTTCAAACCTTAGCAGAACTGCGCGCATCCCTCGAAACTCGGTTTAAAGGAGACCAAGAGCGCAAAACTTCAGCTAATAAAGAACGCGCCATATTAGAAGCACTGGTGCAGCTAGTAGAAGTGGAAATTCCCGAAACAATGCTCGCTCGCGAAATAGATTTATTGCTGAACCAACAAGCCACCCAATTGAAAAATTACGGCATAGATATCAATCAACTGTTTACCGAAGCAAATATGGGGCCGATGCGGGAACGCTCGCGTCCCGAGGCGATCGCCAGGCTCAAGCAGTCTCTAGCTCTGGCAGAAATAGCCAAGCTGGAATCTTTGTCTGTGGAAGCAGCAGAAGTAGCAGCAGAAGTAGCAAGCGTCAGAAAGCAGTTTCCGAAAGGAGATTTTGACCCCGAAAGGTTGCAGGAATTTGTCCGAGAAGACTTGCTCAAACAAAAAACCCTCACCTGGTTGGAAGCACAAGGGACGATCGAACTCGTACCAGAAGGTTCTCTGACTCCCGCAGTAGACGAATCCGATGAATCTGATGATGATGCAGAAACTTCAGAAGCATCCACAGCCGTCGAAGTTGAAGTTGTAGGGGAAGAGTAGGGGCGAGAATTAAAGTAGTAGGGACACGGCTCTTGGAGTGTCCCTACGGCGGGGATCGATAGGCGGGGCTCTGAAGTTAGATCGCATTTTACGTTTAATTAGAGCGACCTACCGATCGACTCCGGTTAAATAGTCACAATACTTGGGATCGACCATGCCCAAGGCCCAAGGCCCAAGGCCCCAGGCCCAAGGCCCCAGGCCCAATCTCCCAATCTCAGTCCTGGTAAGGCATAATAGTTAAAAGCTGGCGGCTTAATTTCAAGCTTTCATCAGCCGTAAATAGTCTATAATCCTTGACTGGTGTCTTATGGTTGTATCTCAATCTTCCAACTACCTAATCACAAGCTATAACAATTTTGAGGTCAGCGACCACCCCAGCAACGTAGTGCCGATGGTACTCGAACAGTCGGGGATGGGCGAGCGAGCCTTTGACATTTACTCGCGCTTGCTGCGGGAGCGCATTGTGTTTTTAGGAACCCCCGTAACTGACGAAGTGGCAGACTCGATCGTGGCTCAGCTACTGTATCTAGATGCCGAAGACCCGGAAAAAGACATCCAAATGTACATCAATTCCCCCGGTGGTTCAGTGACGGCCGGCATGGCAATTTATGACACAATGCAACAAATCCGCCCCGATATGGTAACGATTTGTTACGGTTTGGCTGCGAGTATGGGCGCATTTCTGCTGACAGCAGGAGCCGCCGGCAAGCGGATGTCTCTTCCCAGTTCGAGAATTATGATTCACCAGCCCCTGGGAGGCGCTCAAGGTCAAGCAGTTGATATTGAGATTCAAGCCAAAGAAATCCTTTATCATAAACGTAAGTTGAATGAACTGTTAGCGCACCACACAGGTCAACCGATCGATAAATTAGAGGCTGATACTGAGCGCGACTTTTTCATGTCAGCGGCTGAAGCCAAAGATTATGGATTGGTCGATCGAGTCATCGCTAAGGAAAATCTTCCGGCGGCGGGAGAGAATGTCACTGCACTGAAATAAGAGGCTGTTATGTCTAAATACGACTCCCATCTAAAATGTTCCTTTTGTGGCAAGTCTCAAGAGCAGGTACGCAAGTTGATCGCAGGGCCAGGAGTTTATATCTGCGACGAATGCGTTGACTTGTGCAATGAAATTTTAGATGAGGAGTTGTTTGATTCTAGTGCAGTGCCGGTGGCGGCGGTGCCTCCGAAGCAGGAAACGACCCAAAAGCGCCGTGCTAATTCTGGCAAAAGTATCTCGATGAGCCAAATTCCGAAGCCGAGGGAAATTAAAAATTATCTCGACGAAAATGTCATCGGCCAAGATGAGGCGAAAAAAGTGTTGTCGGTGGCGGTTTACAACCACTACAAGCGCCTGAGTTTTATTCATAGCAAAAATAGCGGCAAGCACCCACCGGAAGAAGTAGAACTGCAAAAGTCCAATATTCTGTTAATCGGGCCGACTGGTTGTGGCAAAACTCTGCTGGCTCAGACTTTGGCAGATATGCTGGATGTGCCGTTTGCGGTGGCTGACGCGACGACACTGACGGAAGCAGGCTACGTTGGGGAAGATGTGGAAAATATTTTGCTGCGGCTGCTACAAGTGGCAGATATGGATGTGGAAGAGGCGCAGCGCGGGATAATTTATATTGATGAAATTGACAAGATTGCTCGTAAAAGCGAAAATCCTTCGATTACGCGGGATGTGTCGGGTGAAGGGGTGCAGCAGGCGCTGTTGAAGATGCTGGAGGGGACGATCGCCAATGTACCTCCCCAAGGCGGGCGCAAGCATCCCTATCAAGACTGCATCCAAATTGATACCAGCAATATCATGTTTATTTGCGGCGGCGCTTTTGTCGGTCTGGACAAGGTGGTAGAGCAGAGAACGGGCAAAAAGTCAATGGGTTTTATTCAGCCCGGAGAACTTCAGCCGAAACAAAAGCGGGCCGCCGATGTGCTCAAGCAACTGGAACCGGATGATTTGGTGAAGTTCGGGATGATTCCTGAGTTTATCGGGCGGGTACCGGTGGCGGCGGTGGTTGAGCCGTTGGATGAGGAAACGCTGATGGCGATTTTGACGGAACCGCGCAATGCTTTGGTTAAGCAGTATCAAAAGCTGCTAAAGATGGATAATGTGCAGTTGGAGTTTAGGACGGATGCAATTCGGGCGATCGCCCAGGAAGCATACCGACGCAAAACAGGGGCGCGGGCGCTCAGGGGAATTGTCGAAGAGTTGATGTTGGATGTCATGTATGAGTTGCCGTCGCGCAAGGATGTGACGCGCTGTATGATTACTAAGGAAATGGTCGAGAAGCGATCGACTGCTGAGTTGTTGGTACTTCCATCTTCCCTACCAAAACCGGAGTCGGCTTAAAAGTTTTTGTATTGTCAATTTTCATCTGCGGTTAAGAAAATTTCTTTTTTTAACCGCAGATATAGGCAGATAAACACAGATTAACGCAGATGAATATCTAAAATCTAAAATTGTCCAATTACTAATTACCAATCGACGCAATCATCCCGATCGGACTGTGAAGATAACTCAGGAAAATCCGGTTCAGATTCCAAGTTAAAACTCTGCGACTCCCAAATCTCTAACTCATCTGACAAATCGACTACTTCCCCGTCAAACATTTCAGCCAACATCCTAGCGGAATTGACTATATCTTGTGCATCAGCGCGAATCCCTACAGCCTCAAGGTGAGAGTTATTCCCAGAGTCGATCGATCCGTTGGTCTTGCTACGGGGTTCAGAAACATTTGGCAGCTTGGCGGTCGTATTTTCAGGGGCTGGCGGGTGTTTTTGTGCTTCTCCCCCGTTCCTGGAAAAATCCTCGAAAATTTCAGGTTTTTGTACCTGTTGATTCCCATCATCCACCGGAGTATAATTCCGAGAATTTCCCCCAATACCTCCGTTAGAAGTTGGCAAATCCTTGGGGCGCAAACTATTAGTTTCATGGGGATTTGTCACACCCAATTTCACTACTACTCGACGGTTAAATATTTGCAAAAAAGCTTCTTCAATATTAGCTACTTTGTCTTTAACCATATTCAGCAACGGCTGGGAATTAATCTTCACAGAAGCAGTATCATTGCTAAAACTTACTAGATGTCCATGTTGGCGAAGCAGCGATTGAGTACCGTGGGGGCGCACGCGAGTCAGTACCTGTTCCCATACTCGATTTAGATCGATTTCATCGGGTGTAATATTGGTTGAATTAGTTGAACAAGAATTAGTTTCAGCAGTTGGTATAGGTTCTCGAATCGGTGCGGTAGATGTGTTTTCTGTGCGATTAGCAATAGGCGGCGAAGTCGTCGGAGGATGTTGCACATTCGGAATTGAAGATTCTGCAATATTAGATATCTGACTCCCCCCCTTAGCAAGGGGGGGTTGGGGGGGGTGAATTTGTGCTGGATTAGTATTTTTCGCTGGTGCCACTGCTGGTTGCTGCTGAGTTCTTGCTGAGGGTAATAATCCCAATAGTGTTACTTCCAGCCACAAACGCGGCTGAGTGGTGTTTTTAATTTGCACTTCGTGGCTTTGCAAATGTTTCTGACCAGCCAAAATTAACTCGGCATCCCAATGGCGGGCAAAATTGCAAAGTTTATCCCAAGTTCCGCTGGTTAAAGCTACTAAATCTGACCGTTTTGGTGCTGCTTTGGCTATTAACAAATCTCGGTAAAAACTGGCGAGATTCTGAAGTACAATCAGCGGTTCTCGGCCGCGATCCATCAGGTGACGGGTCATGTCTACTAAGGCTGTAGCGTCGTCTTTGTCAATAGCTTGCAGCAGTTCCATTAAGTCGTTTTCGGGGACTGCGCCGACTAAATCCCAAACTTTTTCGATTGTGACTTCACCGGGAAATAAACTTAGTTGATCGAGCAAACTTTCGGCATCTCGCAGTCCTCCTTGGGCGAGTTGAGCAACCATTTGTACTGCGTCGCTGGCAATATTGATATTTTCTAATTGGGCGATTTTGTGCAAGTGGGCGGTCATTGAGTCGAGGGCTATCCGGCGAAAGTCGAATCTTTGACAGCGGGAAATAATGGTTGGTAAGACTCTTTGAGGGTCGGTTGTTGCGAGGACGAATACGACGCGATTTGGTGGTTCTTCTAAGGTTTTTAAGAGAGAGTTGAATGCCTGGGTGCTTAGCATATGGCAATTATGAACCAGAAGACCGTTAGCGACAAAGTTATGGTTGTCTTCTACTTCTATGTCATAAACTTTCTCTACCCCAACGACTTTTACAGATTCTACCTTCTCCGAATTTGTAATCCATTGAAGGGATTGAATACTGTTTAAAGTCTGCGACCCATTTTCTGCTGGTTTCAGCGCCCATATGTATGTAGTGGTAGGTTTTACCTGTGTTAGACCTTGTGTAAAACTTGGTTGTTGTTGGGTATCCCAAGCCTGTAAGCCACTTGGCAATGAGTTGATTTTCTTCCCCAGAATATCCTTCTGTATGAATTTGAATATTTGGACTTCCTTCTGGCGAAATGCTGAGCGATCCATCATCCATGTACCACCAAGTAAGTCCTTCGGGAGTGATGCAATCGAGCCAATCCATTGTGACGTATTTTCCTTTTCCGTTGGGTTTAACAGCGTCAAAGACATCTCTAAGTTGGGGATGGCAGACTGTGTTACAACAGACTGATATATTTCCGTATCCTTGGTTAGGTGTAACTCGTAACTTTGGTCGCAGTGTCGAAAGGCAAGAGGCTTTGTATTCCAACCATTCCCGCTGCGTTTCTCCCTGTGTCCAGCCCAATCTTGGAAATCGGCTATATTTATTTGGGTATGTGATAGAACCGTCTCCAAGCAATGTTCCGTAAATGAGTCCGAGTGTTTCTGGTTGCAAAACTTCGGCATTTGCCAAGAACTTTTCCGTTCTTGCATCCCAAAGTCCATGTCCTTTTTTATAGGGATGTCGCTGCCAATGAGACTGAATGCTCTTAATCCCTTTGCCTTTTTTTTGTAAAAAGTCTGGTATTTCGAGTTGTTCTCCACAGCCACACGCACAGAGAGGTCGGATGGCTTGAGCCTGTTCGAGAATAGAGGCAAAGTCGTAGGATTTTTGTCCGTAGGTATTCCCGTAAAATTGATGTCCTCTGGCAAATCTCCGCAAGCGTCCATCTGTTCCAATTTTGTGAATGAGGGTGCCGCACCCACATTCACAGGGGATAGTATCTTCACTCCTTCTTTTACGTCTTTTGCTGGTATCCATCCTTGTTCGGTTCTGATTAAGTGATTGCCGGTGCATCTGATTTCTCGATGGCTCGTCTTAATAACCAGTGTTGGTTTCTCACCCTGTTCTAACCACCTTAAAACTTTTTTAAATTCCCAAACTTCTGAGCTTTCGTTATAGCTGAGGACTTTTTTTCCTTTGATTTTGGGATTATCTATGCGCATTAGACCTTCGCTAGTTTGCACCTGAGAATCACCAGTCAAACACTCGTCGATCACATATACTTTATAGCGGCATTGCACCGGGGAAAATTGGGCCCGTTCAATCAAATCTCGGATGTTATCTACTCCTGTGTTGCTGGCGGCGTCAATTTCGATGACATCTAGTGTGGAACCTCTGGCAATTTCTTGACAAACGTTGCATTTGCCACAGGGTGTGGGGGTAGGGGCACCCGTAGAAATACAGTTGAGGGATTTCGCAAAAATCCTAGCACTAGAGGTTTTACCGGTGCCTCTGGGGCCGGTAAATAGATATGCTGGTGCTATCCGATCTTGGAGGATGGCGCTGGTGAGGGTTTGGGCGATCGCCTCTTGACCGACTAATTCGGCAAAAGTCTGGGGGCGATATTTGTGGTGGAGGGGTTCGTAGGTCACGATCGAATATGGGTTGGTTGCGGTGTTATGTTAGCAGAGGATCTGTTTATGTGTCTGTAAAATCACTCCTGTTGTGCTAGGAACTGCTCCTGCTGAAAAAACATTTTTTTTTCACTTGTATTGATATAATATATCACGGACTATTCACCATCGCTTTTGCCACTGCCATCAGAGGATTTTCCGATATTTCGGAAACCTGCTTGCAGTTAAAGATAAAGTATAAATTAGGGTGCCCATTTAAATTGTAGAAATCCAGTTGTAGAAAGATTGTGGTAAAAATAGGTCTGTGTTACTCGATCGAGTTGTAATCTGATCTCCAATCAGGGGCATTCCATAAATATAGCGTCAAATCTTACCCTTTAAAAGCCCATGTCAACCCAAATAATCCTTGTAGAACCAAGGTTGGCAGTAGCCTCTCCCAAGCCGAAACAGGCTAAACCAGGAGGTTTACCCTCCGATCAACTCTTGATGGGAGCGTCGGGATTACTGTTGTTATTACTTGTCGGTTTAGCGGTATTTTCCAAGCTAAAAATGGATGGTTTGAACAAGAAGCTCAAGTTTGAGGAGTTTAGAAATCGAGAACTCCAGAAAAAATACAAGATGGCTCTGGAAACCCTGTCAAAAATGGAAAAAAATCCAGACCTCATCCACTCGCGAGACTTTAATTTAGACTACCTAAGAATGCGGATGGCGGAAGAAGTCTTTCACTTTGCCATTGTGAATCAAATTAAGGTAAAAGTCAAAGATAAAATTAGTATTGCCCTGCGTCCGACTCAGGGTAGTGTAGGAGATAAAACTGGGAATGCGGGCAGCGGCAGACAAGTGGATTCGATGTTTGATATCGAATACGAAACTGGTGATCCGGCGGTAAAAGTAGAGAAGCGAGTGCTGTTTCGGATTCAAATTAAACTGATGAAACTGCCAACTCAGGCAACATCAGTGACAATTAATCAAATTATTGACTGTTTGGAAACTTACCTTAGTCCTTCAGACGATCATGATAGTTGGCAGCCGACAATTCAAGGTCGCATCGTTCACATTGAATGGGATCAAAAGGCGAAACCGACGCCGATGTTGGTGCTGGAACAGTCAAATGAAGGGGTGAATGTTACCTTTAGAACTACTAGAGCTGCTGGGGGCATACCTGCGAATGCTGAGGACAGTCAACTGGCGGTTAAGGGTGGAAAAAGTGCTAAGGGTGTGGCTAAGAGTCCCAGTAAAACTGCGTCTAAGACTTCTACTAAGACAGGAGCTAAGCGTCCCAATTCTCGGAAATAAGTGACTTTGAATTAACTTTATTTGCCGGAAAGAACGCCTGTTGTAGCTGGCGTCGCTGTGTCTTGTGCGAGGCGCCCGTCTTCCATGTGGATGATGCGATCGGCAATGTCTAAAATCCGGTTATCGTGGGTGACGAGCAAGATGGTACTATGCTGTTCTTTGGCTAAACCTCGCATGATTTCTACCACATCTCGACCTGATTTGCTGTCTAGGGCTGCTGTAGGTTCGTCGGCTAATATTAATTTGGGTTGGCTGACTAATGCCCGGGCGATCGCAACTCTTTGTTTTTGTCCGCCGGAAAGACTATCTGGATAATAATCTATTCTTTCTCCCAACCCCACAGCTTCCAGGATTCCTTCTATTTTATCATTAGTTTCTTGGCCCGAAAGATGGTTGTGCAAGTCGAGAGACATTTGCACATTTTGCCGCGCAGTCAAGCATTTGAGCAAGTTATGAGCTTGGAAAATATAACCGATGTCGCGGCGAACTTCTACTAATTTATTTTTTCTCGTTCCCCGCAATTCTTGATCGAGAATTTTCAGGCTACCTTCTTGGATCGATCGCAAAGCTCCAATTAAGGTCAACAATGTTGTTTTACCAGACCCAGAAGGCCCGGTCATTAACACGATTTCGCCTGGATAAATTTCGAGGTTAATGTCAAATAATGTCTGTTTGCGAAGTTGACCTTCACCAAAAGAATGGTTGAGATTTTGAATAGAGACAACGGGTAAATTGTGCATGGTAATTGGTAGTTGGTAATTCGTAATTGGTAGTTGGTAATTGGTAATTCCTTTTTCCGACTTCCATCTTCCTTCTTCCTGACATCCGTTACATCCGTTACATCCCGTACATTGCCAGTTGCCGAACTTCCTTCTTGGCGTTGTTTAATGAGATAAACCTGTAAAATTCAAAATAATTACACCGATGATGATTACGGAAATGGCGGTGATTCTCAACACCGTGATGGGGTCTTTAAAAAAGAAAACGCCTCCAATAGCGACAAGAGCCATTCCCAACCCGGAGAAAATTGAATAAGCTACGCTCACGTCTAACTTTTTAATGGCTAAATTTAAAAAGATAAAACTAATGCCATAAAAAATTAGCATCAAAATCGAGGGAACCACTTTTGTGAAACCCTCTGAGAATTTCATATAAATAGTGCCTGCTGCTTCTAAAACGATGGCAAGCATTAGATAAATCCAGCTTACAGAATACTGTGGCTTTGGTATTGACATTTTTGTTGCTCAATGATTTTGCGTCTGTTGCTATACAGCATATTCCATATATACGCGGTACATACAATTTGAACTCCCGTGTAAGGTGCGTCGCCACCCGAAATACAGCAAGTTATATCCAATATCTCGCAGCGACGCACCCTACAGACTACTATAATTAGGGTGTCCAACCACTTAAAATATATCTGCCGGATCGGCCGCCTGCAACTTCCTAACTGCGATCGCCCCCGATACAAAACACATTACCACTGTCATTGCAAACACAGTTACAACTTTTCCCATAGTCATGTACATCGGCAAACTCGTAGCAGTTCTAGCTAAATTATATAGCACCATAGAAACGCCCAATCCTGGCAAATAACCAATAATTGCCAGAATCAAAGCCTCTTGAAAAACCACACTCAAAAAGTAGATATCTTTATATCCCATCGCCTTCAGCGTAGCGTATTCTGGCAAATGGTCAGTAACATCAGTATAAAGAATTTGATAGACAATCACTATCCCGACGATAAATCCCATTGCCGCGCCGAGAGTGAAAACAAATCCGATCGCCGTGCTTTCCTCCCAATATTTTCTCTCAAAAGCTACAAACTCTTCTTTAGAAGCAATTGTCACATCTTGTGGTAAAGTTGCCCTCATTTTTTCAATAACTGCTTTGACATCCGTTCCCGGCTGCAAGTGAACAATTCCGACATCAATTAAACCTTTTGTTCTTCTCGTCGCAAAAATTCGCAGAAAGTTCAATTCGCTAGTAATAATATTCCCGTCGGCACCGAAAGATGCCCCTAAAGTAAATAATCCCTCCACAGTAACGCGGCGGTTATCTATTTCAGTTTCCACAGTCTTTCCCTGCTTGAAATATTCCGCTACTGGCCCAAACTCCGGGCGGGAAGCTCGATCGAATAAAACCACATCGGAAAGTTTGATTTTGTCCAAATTATCTTTGACTTCCGGCAGCTCAAAAATGGGATGAGTCGGGTCAAAACCGATGACCATCAATTGGCGAGTATTGCTTTTTTCTGGATCGGGATTTTTCCACAAACCAAAGCCTAAATATACCGGGCTAATTCCTGTAACGCCATTAAAACTCAAAGCTTGATACAAGCGGCGCTGGGAAAAACTTTTCATGGCTATTAAAGCCGTTGACTGGGTGCTGGTAATAAAAATATCTCCTCTTAATTGCGAGTGAAAGCTGATGGAACTTTCTAATAGCGCGTCTCTAAATCCGAACTGCATAAACATCAGCAAGTCGGCAAATCCAATGCCAGCGATCGCGATTACTAAACGCATTTTTTCGCGCGTTAATTGTGCCCAAGCTAGCGGTATTTTTGCCATAATCATCCGATTTTATATTTGAGATTGTGGATTTTGGATTGAATAATTTTAGGACTTAAGCACGGGTATTGAGAAACCGGGTTTTTTACCCTTATATTTGATTCAAACCCTTAATCTCGGTAAAAAACCCGGTTTCTTGAGTCCCCATGCGTAAGTCCTGTCAAGGTAAAATTTAGATTTCTATTTTAACTTCAACCTGCAAGTTTGTTAGGGCTGCAACTTTTTTACTCGACTCTGGATTTAGGCGAATTCTCACTTCTACAACTCTAGCATCGGTGTCGGCGGCCGGGTCTGTATTCAGGACATCTTTTTTGCCGATTTGTTTACCAATGCGAGCGACTTTTCCTTCTAGTGTGCCTGCAAAAACGGGGCTGCTGACGGTGGCGCGCTGGCCGTTTCGCACTTTGGCAATGTCTGTTTCGTATACTTCTGCGATCGCATACATTTGATCGGTGCGGCCGAGTTCTACGATGCCATTTTGAGTGTTGATGCGTTCTCCTTGTCGGGTGTTAACTTTGAGCACGGAGGCGGATACGGGTGCTTTGACGTAGCTTAAGTTTAGGTCTACTTGAGCTTTTTGTTTGGTGGCGATCGCACTTTCGACTGCGGCTTGGGCGGCTTGCACGTCTTCGGGGCGTACTTCGGCAATTTGGTCGAGATTTGCTTTAGCTTGATTGATTTGTGCTTGGCCTGTTTCTGCTTTTTGTTTAAGCATTGCTTGGGCTTGATTGATTTGTTCTCGTCCTGTTTCTATCTTTTGGTTGAGGGCGGCTCTGGCTCCATTAATTTCTTGCTTACCTGTTTCTAATTTGCCTTTGAGATTAGCGCGAGATTGATTGATTTCTTGCTGGCCTGTTTCTACTGTT
>Ga0316607_1000087_pt1 | contig 36305 bp, 24 predicted proteins | sample MIS2016062E_MG_FD_207674 | JGI IMG/M metagenome (GOLD analysis project Ga0316607, IMG submission 207674) | Microbial mat bacterial communities from Middle Island sinkhole, Lake Huron, Michigan, United States - MIS.2016.062E | ecosystem: Environmental > Aquatic > Freshwater > Lake > Sediment...
GTGTTCCATCGGCATGTTCCCAAACCCCTGGCAAAGCTGCTAAACCGGGCCCGCTCTGGCTGGAATTGAAGGTTGCGTTAGCCGGAACGAAGATCTTAATCTTGACATCCTGGGCGATGCCCGAACCAGTATTGGTGTAGTGGATGGTGTAACGCAAGACTCCACCGGGCTTGACAGCCTGGCCTTCATCGGTAACAAGGATCCGCAACTGGGAGATGGTTGAGGTCAAGCTTGCGGTGTTATCCACAAGATTGCCATCAATCTCTGCATCAGAAGTGATGTTGGCAGTGTTTGTAATGTACAAAGCCGAATCGGGGAGCGTACTCGTGACCAACACTGTGAAGGTAAGTTTACCTTGCCCTTTCACAGGCAGGATACCTAACCGATAAGAGCAGGCTGACCCTGCAACCCCAGCGTTTTCGCAACTCCAGCCCGTTGAGCTTCCGCTAGAACTAAAGCTGGTGTAAGCGGGAACCTTCTCGGTGATCACTGTGCCACTGGCATCCATGTGACCTGCATTAGTATAGGTCAACGTGTAGGTGATCGGGCGGCCTGGTTGGGCCTTCAGACCACCGTCGCTCTTCGCCAATTGCAGATCGGGGCTATTATCGTTATCCTTGATCGTTGCAACAACGAGGCTGGCCCTGCTTTGCACGTAATTGGAATCTTCACTACTCAGCCAGCTGAAAGCCGTGCCCTCGTGCCAACCTTCCAAAAGGGTATCGTCCACCGCTGCAATCGTAACGGTTTGCGGGGTTCCATAGTTTTCAGGTGTGAAGGTGAGCTTAGTTGGGTTTAGCGTAACCTGCCCATCGGTCAAGATGGACACCACAACATTCTTCGTGGGCGGGCCATAAATGTCGTTAGACTTTAGTTGCACCTGATAGGTCTTAGCTGGGCCTCCTTCAGCCAACTCCAGGCTGGTTGGGGAGCTTTCTACTAAGCTATCATTATCATCAATGAGGAGATAGACCCCATTCGCAAGCCCCGTCGTCCCCATAAAGTCCTGATCCGCCGCGCTGGTCGAGACCACCTTGTGGAAGATAGCGGCGGCGTGCGTTCCTTCCAGGATGCTGTTATCGAGCGCCGAAACGGTTACGGTCTGGGAGATACTTGCATTTCCAGGGCTAAAGGTCAGGCTTGAAGGGGTGAAAGTAATCTGCCCCGTAGACTGAACAATCCCTAGTTGATCAAAGGGAAATGGGAAGATGGTCACGTCGGCGGTGGGGGAGCCACGCAGCGAGACTTGATAGGTTGCGGAGGCCCCACCTTCGGTTAAATGGAGTTTGAGTGGTGAAATATTCACCTTCGAATCATTATCTTCAATGAAGACCGGGAGCGGATTCCCATCCGCATAAGTGTTGAAGCTTGGTTCTTGGATATAGCCCCCATTGAAGATCGCATCGCTACTGGTCAGCGTATGGAGAATTGCGCTATTATGCAACCCTTCAATCACGCTATCGTCAACCGCGCTCACCATGACTACCTGTTGCTTCGCCCAGTTACTGGGGGTGAAGGTCAATTGCGTTGGCGTGACGGTAATTTGGCTGTCAAGGGGAGTCAGCGTGATGAGGACATCCGCTGTGGGCGCAAACTGCAAGTGGATGGCATAAGTATCGTTAAACCCATCTTTGTCCAGGATTCCTTCCCCAACGATGGTGCTTGCGGCACTTTGAAGGAGATAGGCCACGGGTTTGTCATTGTCGGTAACTTCCACCTTGACATTGGCTGGCACAAGGTTGTTGTAGTTGAGATCGCTGCTGGTGACGGTGTGGGTAATCAAAGCTGTCAAGAGGCTTTCGGGCTTCTTGTCATCAACGGCCACCACGCTCACCGTCTGATCTTGATTCCAGTTCGTCGCATCAAAGGTCAAGGTCGCGGGCGTTAAGGTAAGCTGCTTGCTCCCATCATTCGTGTTGACTGCGACGCTGCCACTTGGCGGGGCACTGAGCCGCACCTTGTAGGAATCGGTCTTCCCACCTTCAACCACACTGAGCGTCGGGGTAACGTCGCTGCTGCCATTGATGAGAACTTCAGCAAAGACCAACCCCGCATCCACCGTATCCGTAACGATGCCAGACTTTAGGATGACGGCGGCGGTAGCACTAAAGGGGCTGGTAGCGGAGGCCACAAAACTGCTGTCGTTATCTATGCTTCCTTTGAAAGCTGGGCTAAAGGTGTAGCCTAAAGGAGCGCTCACAACGACGGTGTAGCTGCCTGGCTTGGCACTGAGGCTGTAAAGGCCCTTAGAGCTTGAAACCGTCTTCGTCACAACGGTGCTACCACTAAGCAAGCTGACATTCACTCCTGCGATGCCCGCTTCACCTGGGTCTTGGATTCCATTGTAATTCAGGTCTTCCCAGATGAAGTTGCCGACTGTGCCAGAGCGATAGAGGCCCGCATCCCAGAAAGTATTGGTGATGACCCCAGACTTGATGAGGATGGGGTTTGTCCGGCCTGTGGTGAGCGAAGCAGCGCTGTTTTTGTCTGAGGCTCCAACCCCTACTGGGCTAAAGCTAAAGCCCGTGGGCAGCCCAAACTCTACCGTGTAGGTGGCTGGATCAACCGTGAAGCTATAGGCTCCGGTGCTATTGGTTGAAGTTGCATTGACGACTTGATCCTTACCCGTAGCATCGCGGCGATAGAGCTTGACATTTACTTCTCGGATCCCTTTCTCGCCTGCATCCTGAATCCCATCGGCGTTCAGGTCTTCCCAAACGAAGTCGCCGATAACTCCAGGTTTGTAGACCCCCGCATCCCATTCAAAAGCATCTGTCGGGTCGCCAGAAAGGAGCGCGATAGTGGCACAGCCCTTGCTGTCAACATCACTATCTTTCGCCCAGTCTGTCCCAACATCTGCTGGCGAAAACTTGTAGCCTGTCGGTAGATTCTCTATGCAAAGGCTATAATCACCTGGCCGGACATTTTGGAGGCGGTAGAGGCCCGTTATTGAGCTAGTGGAAGTCATGGTGATAACAGTGCTGGTCCCCTTGAGGTACAACTTCACTGTTGCGGTCACACCTTTGGTCTCGTTTGGATCCTGGATTCCATTGGCATTCACGTCTTCCCAAATGCGGTCCCCAAGCGTTACGTTCTGGTACAAACCTGCATCCATATCCGATTCGGTCTCACCAGAAGTAGTCGTAAAGACAGCGGTTTCGCGCGTTGTGGTAAAGACATCGCTGTCAACGGTGTCGTTGTTGGTCCCTGACGCAAGCCCCGCATCCTTAGGGCTAAAATTATACTTAGCTGGCAAGGTATACTGAAGCTTGTAACCCCCAGGGTTCAAATTGGTGAAGGTATAGAGCCCCGTGGCGTTGCCTACTCCTGTCGTCAGCGTGCCAGTGTAGCTCCAAGTTTTGGTCGTGGCATCCCAGAAAAGCAACTGAACGGTGCTTCCCGCGAACCCTAGCTCATCGGGGCCTTGGAAGCCATCCGCATTCGCATCTTCCCAAACTCGCGTTTCGATCTTGACCTTCTTGTAGGTCCCTGCGTCCCAGTTGGTTTGGGTCGTGCCATATAACAACGAAGTAACCGTTATTAAACCAGTTGAATCAGGATCGCTATCGGTGGTGTCCTTATTGGGATTGCCGGCATCTTGCGGGCTAAAGGCATCATAGCCAACCTTGGGGGTAACTTTGATTCTGTAGGTTGCGGACAGGGGAGCAGTAGTTCCTGTAGGTAACAACCCTGTGAAACTATAAATGCCGGTTGCCAGACTGGTCGTATTCGTAATCGAGGTGCAAGTGCCAGAACTATCGCAGCCGAGTAATTCGACCTTCGAACCCCCCACGCCCAACTCGTTCAAATCCTGAATCCCATCGGCGTTGAGGTCTTCCCAAACTCGGCCACCGAGCGTTGCGCCGACATACATCCCCGCGTCAACGTCATCGGTATGCCGATTGGCTCCAATTTTCACCGTTTCGCTCACCCCGTTGGTCGGGTTAGCGTCGCTATCATATTGGTAATCCCCAACATGCCAGCGCGCAAAAGAATAGCCGCTCTTCAGGGTGAAAGTAATCTTGTAAGTTCCACTGACCAGGTTGGAAATCCGATAATTTCCATAGGCATCGGTCTTGGTAGAAGTATACCAGGAGGTGTTTTTTAACTGAAGCGTTACGGTAACACCTGAAATACCAGGCACTTCAGCGGCTTCCTGAACGTTATTACCATTCTTATCTTCCCAGACCAAGTTCCCAATGCTCGATAAGCGATAGATTCCTGCATCACGGCGCTGAGTACCATCGCTGACCAGCGTTATTTTCTTAGTTTTCCCATAATCTGTTGAAGGGAAAGTGCTGATCGCATCACTGTCGAGATCTGTGGTATCAGTAACTAGGCTAGTGTCACCAATATCTGCTATCGTAAAGCCATATCTGTCGGGCGGGGTGAAATCAACGATGTAATCGCCCGCTTCCAAGCTTGCAAACTCATACAGCCCGTTGTTGTCTGTGGTTGTAGTTCTGGCTAAGGTATTCGTGGAGATTGTACAGGAGCTAGTAGCGCATTTCCATAACTTAACCACCGCATCCTTCACCCGAACTTCCGTTAGCAGGTCACCTTGCAAGCCATTGCTATCGGCATCATTCCACATGTAGCCCATGATCGTGTTCTTGCGATAGGCCCCAACATCCCAACCCGTTTTGGTATCAACAGGATCAGCAGTTTTGTAAGCAACCTCGATGTAACCCGTGTCGCTACTGTCCGTGATCAGAGTTGCGTTGCTGTCAGTGGTGGCTGTGCTGCCAGAAGCGCTCTTTGAACTAAAGACAAAGTCGGTTGAGGGCATTTGGAAGAAGACAAAGTAGGTTGTGCCATCTGTTAAACCACTGAAACCATAAGAACCATCAGAGCTTGTCGTTTGATCGGCAAAACCAGTTACAGCTGTACAACCAGTTCCTGAAGGGCCTGTAAGAGTTCCTGTACAGGCAGTCTTTAATATGACTTTCACGCCCCCGATCCCTGATTCCCCCGTATCTTGGATGCCATTCCCATTTGAGTCGAGCCAGATAAAGTCGCCGATATTGGTTTCCTTCAAACCCACATTGATGTCGGCATAGGAAACCGTTGCAGCAGAGAGGGCAGTACCACCAGCAGCATCTGCTTTGTCAATGTCAAGAGTATCAGTGCGGCCCTTATTTGCGCCAGTGTCATTGATGAAACTCTCACCAGTTGCAGCTGCCCCTGTTTTGGGGAGAGGTGATGCTGATGCTACAGTAGTACCCTTGGCAACAAACAGATAGCCCTTTGGTGGAACCACCTGGATAAGGTATTCCCCAGGCTGCAATTCATTGAAGGCATAAGTTCCATCGTTTGTCCCGTCATTCTTCGTGGTTGTCGTCAGGGCGGTAGTCCCGCTAATCACGGGGTTGCCACTCGCGTCCAGGAGGTTGATTGTGACTCCGTTTTTGAGTCCATCTGCTGGTGTATCAGAAGTAGAATACAACCCATTGTTATTTCCGTCTACCCAAGCCTTGCCTGTGATTTTTCCCCCGTCCCGCAGCCCGATATTGCGGATGGTAGCTCCACTGGCTGAAGCATTGAAAGCCGCTGTGCGAGCTTTACTGTTGCCAGTAAGCGAGGTTGCGGAACTTTTTGCGACATCGGCGGCGGCAGTAGTATACAGCATCTTGCTGAAAACATAGCCAGTTGGGGTAGTAGTGGTTGTGCCTTTCGGGCGCACGACCTCGACGATGTAGTTTCCAGGCTCCACTGTGAAACTATAGTTTATTGAATCAGCAGCAATACTGGCAGCCGCTATTGCCGTCGTCTTCTTTGAAAGGGGTAGCCCGTCACTACCTAACACGGGGTTGCCACTGCCATCTAAAAGATTGACGGTGACATACGCAGGGGCATCATCAGTTGCAGCTGTAGTGATAATACTATCATTGTTTTTATCGTACCAAACCAACCCCTTGATCACCGTAAGTGGGGTAAGGCCCGCATCCCAACCAGTCTCAGAACTCCCTGCGAGGATGATGGGTTCTGTCCAACCCTTCTTCGTGCCTGAATCGTAGGGGTCGCTAGAAAGCCCTTTCTTGGTGAAGCCAAAAGCAGGGGGGCTGGCTGGAACATTAGCTCCAGCGGCAGCTCCTGGGTCAGAGGAGGTTGCAACATAGGCATCCAAGTCAAAGGTGACCGTGTATGTACCGTCAGCGAGGTTGGGGAAGAAGTAGTAGCCATACTTACTAGTCTGTTTGCCAGTTGCTCCTGCCGTCGTTAGAGCATACTTCCCTGTAGTAGTGTCCAGCTTATACAGTTTGACATCTACGCCCGTCACGCCGATGGTATCTTTTTGCTCACGACTGGTAGCAACAGCACCATTGGTATTGTTCCAAAGTTCTGCGGTCGCGGGCGTAGGATCCCACCAGCCATCAGGAGTAGCAGGAGTATCAGTCCATGTCTCGCCAGCATCAAAGGCATTAGCAGTGGTTCCACCTGTTATGTCAGCCCAACTCTCACTACTCGCTGAATTGTTTGTGTGATCAATGACGCTATTTTTGTTGGCATCATTCCAAACAAAGCCACCGAGCATGTTACAGGCGGGAAGAGCAGCTAAGTCTGCTGGTGTAGTCCCTGGGTTTAATGGGAGTCCATCAACTGTTACCCCATCTGTAACATTCCAATTGTTCTGGGCGGTGGTATTGGCCGCTACATCTCCTGTCACAACAGCTCCAAAAACATTACACCCAACGCTTATTCCTAAGCCAGTGTAGCCAGGTTCATTGGGCTTGTTTGTGAAAGCAGTAGGATTGACACGCACATAGCCCATGTCTACGAGGCTATCAACAGTAACATTAACATCCTTCTCATTGCCTGAGAAGAAGGTGTTTTGTACTAAGACTGCACCTTTATCAACAGAAAGCCCATATCCAGTACCTCCCCCACTGTTTGTATAGCCTTTGATGGTGTTGAAGTTGATGCGAACACGGGAATTCTTTGCACCAGCGTAGGTCAAGTTCCAGGTAGCGTTTTCAAGTGAGGTTCCTAGTGTACTAGTATCGGCAATGCGAATGCCGATCCAGTCACTAGTTGCATCATTGATCGTTGTGGCACTATTATCAATGGTATTGGCATCAGCCTTACTGCCCGTACTATCCAATTCGCTACCGATGGTTACATCAAGCAATTGACTGGTAGCACCGCCAGCACCATCAATGTCAATTCCGCGAATGAAACCTTTAATGGAATTTTTCTTGAGGGTTGCATAAGTCAGGCCAAATGTAGTGTTTGTGGCTACAAGGTTAGCATTTGAATCCGTGATGTAAATCCCTTCCCCAGAGCCTTTTACCGCAGCCACAGTAGCTGGGCCACTCGCTAAAAGGTTATTTCCATCAACGACAACCCGTTTCTGAGCAGTTGTCCCTGTATTAGAAAGGAGAAAGATGCCCGTGTCATGCTTGAAGGTGGTAATGGTGTTACCTTGGAGAGTAATAGACCCTTGAGCATATTGGACTAGAAGAGCAATACCTTGTTCACCAACAGCAGCAGGTGCAGTGGCAAATCCCCCAGTCATAATGGCATTCTCTATAGCGCTACTAGCATTTGCGGTAGCGCTAAGGACAATTCCTCTTTCACTAGCGCTGCTGCCAGAGAGGGTGACTTTGTTGTTGTAAAGATATACTTTAGGCCCCGCAGCGCCTGAAGTAGCTGCATCAACCTTGATCCCAGCGAAAATGCCTGTGATCGCGGTATTGTTTTCAATGTCAAGAATGCTATTGGTTGCGCCTTTAGCGAGGATCGCCCAGGCGCTATCAGCAACAATAGCTCCGACTTTCGCCACAGTATTGATCGTATTCCCAAGTATCTTGTTGCCAATGCCACTGACAGCTACATTGATTGCGGTTTGTGCAGTATTCTGAAGCAGGACATTATTGATTTGCAGGCCTGAATATTGGTTTGTACCGCTACCGCTGGTGATAATCCCACTTAATGCCTTAGCTGTCCCAGTAGCCAAAGGATCACCATCAATGGTCAAATCTTTGATCACCACACCGTTGCTGGCGATGACGAAGGCGCTTTTAGTTGCATCATTAGGGAAAACAATAACGCCACCTTGCGATTGACCCTGGATTGTAATCGCTTTATCAACGGTGATATTCGATTCTTCATAGTGCAGAACACTAAGAGTGTTATCTTCGATTAACACCGTATCGCCAGCCTGAGCGCAGCGAACGGCCTCAGCAATGTAGCGATAGGTTTTGGTGTCTCTTGGGGTTGGGCAAGCGACGGTGTTTACAGTCGTCCATTCCCCAGTTGTGCTTACCTTCAGGATTGTCGTACCTGCTTGGGTTACTAAACTCTGCCCCCCAAGCGAGAGCAAAGCGGCACAGAAAAGTGCCGTGAGGAGTAAGAGACTCCCGCCAAGCTTACTTCGGACTCGAAAACGATTTTGATGTGTACGATTCACTAGATTTCTCCCTTTTGTTCAATGGTAACAAGTTGCTTACCCAAACATGGACAAGGCGAAAGACGCTGGCGTTCGTGCGGAAACTTTGGAACTTGTAGTTCTTGACTTCATTTGCTTACCCAAACATGGTACAATGTGAAAGACGCTGGCGTTCGTGCGGAAACTTTGGAGCTATAGTCTTTGACCTCATTGTAACACAAGCATGCAATGCGTTCAAATACCCTGCGCGGCGGCCTAGCGGATTAGACCCAAGGAAAGATTGAGCAGGATGCAGAATGTTCAATTTCAAGGCCGCAAAGAGATAAGACCTAAGTACCAAGTTTCGCTCAAAATTGCACTTTTTAAACTTTCAAACAACCAGGAGGATCACCTAACCTATGGTCAAAACTGTTGTCCTGCTTGCTAAACCTGGGGGCCCAACCACGGGGGTTGGGCGCTACGTTGCGGCGCTTCAGCAAGGCCTCCAGCCCCAAGCCGTAACGTTCGTCCGCCTTGCGCCTACCATCCCCCCGCTGCCCACGGCCTGCTATACCTGGTTGCAGGGGCTAAACTTGGATGTCCGGACCTTTCTGACTAACTATCCCGTCTGGGCGGCCTACCCACCCGCCGACCTCTATCATATCACAAGTCAGAACCTCGCCTCGCTCTTGCTCTTCCGTCGCCCGCCAGGCCGCGTTGTCATCACGGTTCATGATATTATTCCCTACATTGTTCGCAAGAATCCCCATTTATCTGGTTATCGAACTTGGGCGGACCGTTTCTTTGACCGCTTGGCCATGCTCGGTTTGGCGCGAGCCGACCTGCTTCTGGCTGATTCAACCTATACCAAACAAACCCTAATTGACCATCTGGGGCTAAACCCAACCAAGATCAAAGTTGTTTTCATTGGCATTGATCAGACGCGCTTTTGCCCGCAAGCGATTCCAGCAGATTTCCGCGAGCGGTATGGCCTTCCCGCTGGGCGACCTTATTTGCTTTTCGTTGGTTCTGAAGACCCACGGAAGAATTTGGGAACGTTGCTGGAGGCTTTTGCGCTGCTGTTGCCGCGCTTTCCCAACGCGATCTTGATCAAAGCTGGAGCGGTGCATTTCCGGGAGCAAGCGACCAAACTGCGCCACCAAGCACAGGCTTTAGGCCTTGCGGCCAATGTCATTTTTCTGGAGCATCTGCCCGACGAAGATATCCCAATCCTTTATAATCTTGCTGATTTGCTCGTTTTGCCCTCCTTGCTTGAAGGCTTTGGCCTGCCAGCTTTAGAGGCTATGGCTTGCGGCACGCCCGTAATTGCGGCTAATGCGAGTAGTTTACCAGAGATTGTTGGTGAAGCAGGAATTTTGTTTGATCCCCACAAACCTGCTGCCTTGGCCACGGTGCTGGAGCAACTTTTGGGCGACCCTGAAAAACAACGGCTTCTTAGCTTGGCCGGCTTGGCGCGGGCCCAAACCTTCACTTTAGCGCACCAGGCCAACCAAACTTGGGCCGCCTATACGGAGGCTTTTGGGAGCGAAAGCTAAGAAATTAATCCAGCTTGAGCGGGTTGGGCGAATCAGCGAGCGAGCGGCTTTCGCGCCCCAGCCGACGGCGAAAGAGAAAGAGCAAATTTGACCAGCCATCGCGCCAAGTGTAGAGTTTAGTCTCCCCAATGCGCTCGCTATAGCTGATTGGCACTTCCTCAAACCGCACGCCAGGGGCCTGAAGAGCCTCGATTTTGATTTCTTCCGAGAAAGCCATGCCAGGATGGGTAGGCTGAAGCTGCGTGAGGACGTTTCGGCGAAAAATCCACATGCCAGATTGTGAATCCGCAATCCAGTGGAGATAGAGCAGCCGAAAAACGTAAGTTAGAATTTTATTCCCGATTTGGTTTCGCAAGCGCATGGCGCGGGGATTTTGGAGCGGAAAGCGCTTGGCCGAAACAAAATCCAAATTTTGGGCCAGCATGCGGTCAACAATGGAAGCAATCGCGCTGGCGGGGTAAGTTCCATCGCCATCCACCGTGGCGATAATGTCGCCTGTCGCAGCGGGCAGCCCCGCTTGGTAGGCTCGCCCATAGCCTTTGCGCGGCTCAAAAATAACTTGGGCGTGCCCCGCCAGCCCAATCTGCGCTGTGGCATCAGTTGAATTGTTGTCAACCACAATTACTTCGTCAACGTATGACGGCATCGTTTCAAGAACTTGTTTTAAGCCTTGTTCTTCATTAAAACATGGAATAACAACTGAAATTTTAAGCTCTCGATACATTAAGACTCTTTCACTCTAAATCAAAAAGAGCTTAATCCTGCGGCAAAAGGCGGTTGCTGAACGTAGCTGAAGCATCACAACAGGATCAATTGAGCGAATTCAATTATAATAACCGTAATTGGTCTCTAAGCGAGCATTATTCAACACGACTCCAATGATATTCGCCTTGACTTTTTCCAACAGCCGGCGCGCCTCACGGGCCCGTTCACGGCGGGTTTTGCCCGCTTGGAAAACCAATAAAACCCCATCCAAGCGCGTCGCCAAAACTGCCGCATCCGTAACCGCCGTGACGGGCGGGGTATCAAAAAGCACAATATCAGCTTCAGTTTGAAGCCGTTTGATCAAAAGCTCCATGCGGCGGGAGCCAAGCAAATCGGCGGGGCGCGGCGGCAACGGGCCACTTGCCAACAGACTTAACCCAGGAACCGAAGTCGCTTGCAACGGTAAAGGCGCTTCCGTTTGGCTTAGAATTACGCTTGTCAACCCTTCAGCATTGGATAGCCCAAAAAGCGAATGCAGCCCTGGGCGACGCAAATCGCAGTCGACGAGAATCACGCGCTGCTCGGCTTGGGCCAAAGTAACGGACAGATTCGCCAGCGTTACACTTTTGCCTTCATCTGGCGCACTACTCGTTACTAATAAAGTGTGTAAAGGCTTATCCAGGCTCGAAAATTGAAGGTTTGTCCGCAGAGTCCGATAGGCTTCGGCGGCTGGCGAACGTGGGTCGCGGAGTGCAATGAGGCTTGAGATCGTTTGGTCGCTCTGATTTGGCACTTTTTGTCTTTCCAAAGAATAGAAAACGGTAGTCCTATATTAGCTTCACCTACAAACTCATTGTTAGAATCTCGCTCACCTCTTCGGGCGTGGTATCGCCGCGTTCCCCCAAGCCAAGCCAACCGCGCTGCTGAAACCGGGCCGCAATTGTGGTAATGGTCTCTGGGCCAACGCTATAGGTCGCCAAATGCGTGGAAACGCCCAGGCTCTCAAAGAAAGCACGGGTTTTGGCGATAGCCGTCGTGATGCGCTCCTCATCTGGCCCACTCGTAAGATGCCAAACGCGCTTGGCATATTGTAACAGCTTTTCGCGTTTGCCCTCGCGCTTTTTGGTCAGCAAATTTGGTAAAACCGCAGCCAAGGTTTGAGCGTGGTCAATGTTGTGCAAAGCTGTCAATTCGTGCCCTATCATATGTGTTGACCAGTCTTGGGGCACACCGACAGAAAGTGAGTCGTTAAGCGCAATTGTGGCACACCACATCAGATTGGCCCGCGCATTATAATCTTTAGGGTTAGCTAAAGTGCGGGGGCCTTCTTCAATGAGCGTCTTCAAAACCGCTTCCGCCATCCGATCTTGAAGCGGCGCGGCGGCGGGATAGGTCAAGTATTGTTCCATAACGTGAACAAAAGCATCCACGATCCCATTGCTGATTTGGCGGGGAGGCAAGGAGAAAGTTGTTTCGGGATCAAGCACTGAAAAGCGGGGTAAAACCTTTTCGCTGCCAAAAAAGAGCTTTTCGCAAGTTTCGGCACGGCTAATCACCGAGTTGCCATTCATTTCAGAACCTGTTGCGGGAAGGGTCAAAACTGTGCCAAGCGGTAAGGCGGTTTGAAGGGGCGCATTTTTAGCCAGAATATCCCACGGTTCCCCAACAAAAGGCACTGCTGCCGCAATGAATTTTGTGCCATCGAGGACTGAACCCCCGCCTACCGCTAAGAGAAAATCACATTTTTCGGCCCGTACAAGCTCCACAGCCTTCATTAAAGTCTCGTAATGAGGGTTAGGTTCAATTCCCCCAAACTCAACAAACTTATGATTCGCTAAAGCTGCTTTGACCTGTTCATATACGCCATTGGTCTTGATGCTTCCACCACCATAAGTCATAAGAACTTTGGCTTCAGCAGGGATCATGGCCGTAAGATTAGCAATTTGCCCTTTGCCGAAAAGAATGGTTACGGGGTTAGAGAAACGAAAATTGTTCATTTCTGAGCCTTTCTTTACTTTGCATCTAACGTTGGAATTGCTCCTAAGGTTGCTAAACCAACAAAACGCTCTACATCCGCGCTGTCTTTGAGGGTATCATCGAGGTATTCTAACACAAACGCTAAGAATAGCCCACCGATTAGGCCCAAAATAGCTCCCGCCAGCACGTTTATCCGTGTATTTGGTTTCATGCTCAAAAGGCGGGCCCGTTGAATCCGTACAACATTGATGCGGTCTGTCCCTTCAAGATTAGCGTTAAGCCGAGTAACTTCTTCTTCAATCCGCTTACCTACCGCTTCTGCAATCACCTGAGCTTGTTCTAAGTAGGAATGGTCAACTTCAATAATGAGTTTCTGCTCGTCGGGGCGCGGTTGAATATAGACATCGCGCAATAAGCGTTCTCCAGGAACATCTAAGTGAAGTTGCTGGCTAATTTGCTCTAGCGCATCGGGTTGAAGCACCAATTCGCGGTAACTGTTCATTGTGTTGCGTAAAACAATATTAAGCCCGTTATCTGCGCGATTTGCCACCACAAGATAGACGGCTTGGGCCCTGTAGGTGCTTCGCAACATTTTGCTCCCACCGTAGGCAACAAGCACTGCCGTCGCTACCGTGAGCAGCACAACCCACCAACGCTTCCTAAGAACAGTCAAATAATCGTGAATCGGCACGCTGCTTACTCCTGGGGAATCACGCCCAACAAAGGTAAACCGAGATATTCCTCGGTCTGAAGCGGATCACGCAAGCTGTCGTCGAGATAATGCGCTAGAAACGCCATGCCAAGCGCTGCCGCAAGAGCTAATCCCGTTCTTAAAACGAGATCTAAAGCAAGCTTTGTTTTTGAGCGCGCTAATTTAGCTTTACTGGCAGGATTTAGCACGACAACTTTTATGCCATTTCCTTCAATGCCGCCAGGAACTCGATCCCAATATTTTAAGCCGTTTCTTTGAAAGACCGTTATTGCTGCATTTAGCAATTTGACGACCATTTCAGGGCTTTTAGCTTTAGCTTCAATGGTTACAGCACGATAGTAGGTCGAGGCGGTCAAACTTTCTGAAACCTCTTCTGGGCCAAGGCTAAGGTTTTGTTGCGCTAATTCGGCAGTAACATCTTGGGCAAAAGTAAGACTTGTTACAACTTTAAGCAGATCATCTAGCACAAATTGAGAGTTAAACCAGGAATAATTCAGATTGACATCCTGAAAAGGCTTGGTAAGTTCTTGGGGATTGGGGGCCTGGGTAACCATTAACCGTGCGGTTGCCTGATATTGTTGGGGTTGAATGAACTCAACCCCAAGGCTTAAAACGATAACGACAAGCGGTAAAGCGATTATGAGCCGTGAAAAACGTTGCAGAATTGCGAAAAAGTGGCGAAGTTGCATAGTTTAAGGCTTTTTCAATTGGTCTTCAATGAAGGCTTGCATCCGCTGGGCAAAAACGGCGGGCCCAAATTGCTCGGCATGCTGGCGAATCGCTTGAGCCTCATAGGTGTCAGAATGAGTGAGAGTAACAGCATCTGCCAGCGAAGCTGCGGTTTGTTGCCTAAAAAAGCGGCCTGTTATGCCTTCGACTACCGTTTCTAAAGCACCGCCCGCAGCGTAGGCAATAACGGGCCGGCCTGCGGCCATAGCTTCCAAAGGCGTAATCCCAAAATCTTCGGCTCCAGGGAAAATAAAGGCGCGACAACGAGCAAACAACTCGTGGCGTTGCGCCTCAGCAACCCAGCCCAGAAACTCAATGTTGGGGCCCGCTTGCGCTTCCAAAGCTGGGCGGTCCCGGCCATCCCCAAAAATCTTTAGCGGCAAACCCAGCTTGTTAAAGGCTTCTACGGCTAGTTCCAGCCGTTTGTAAGGAATCAACCGCCCCCCAGCGAGATAGAAATCCGCCGCCGGCTGGGCTTGGTAAGGTGGTAAATCTACAGGTGGGGGAATAACCGTCGCTGTGTGACCATACGCATGGGCAATGCGCTGGGCAACCTCATGCGAATTGGCCACAAAAGCATCCACACGGTTTGCTGAAACGACATCCCACAGTCTAACATACGTTAGCAGGATGGGCAACATGGCCGCTTTTAGCCCCCGAAGGCGCTCGCGTTCAATATAATCGTGCGTGCGCCAGGCAAACCGCATTGGCGTATGACAATAGCAAATATGAATTGCGTTTGGCGGCGGAATGATTCCTTTGGCATAAGCACTACTACTGCTCAGAATTAGATCATAATCGCGTAAATCAAAACTTTCAAAAGCACTCGGATAGAGCAAAAAATAGTGTTGGAAGTATTTTTTCCAGCCTGGTAAACGTTGCATAAAGGAAGGGCGGATGTCCCAGCTTTGATAAGCAGCGGGCATGGCGGCGGGGTCGTAGATCGAAGTGTAAACGGGAGCTTCGGGATAAAGGGCGTGTAAGGCTTCCAACACCCGCTCGGCTCCGCCGTATTGGTTGAGATAATCGTGAATGAGAGCGACGCGCATATTTTTTCTTAGTTGCAGAACTCAAGAAGCTGTGCTACACTAGGGGCCATGGCCCGGTAGCTCAGTGGATTAGAGCATCAGTCTTCGGAACTGAGTGTCGGGGGTTCGAGTCCCTCCCGGGTCGCCACATTATACTTGAAAACGGACCTCAAAAAGTTACACTAACTAGTTAAGGAAATTTTATGGCTTCACGTGGGATTTCTATTCTCAAGGGAATTGATGTTGAAGAAGTCATTGCCAGGCTCAATCGAGTCTATTGCGACGAATGGTTGGCCTACTACCAATACTTCGTTGAGGCCAAAGTGGTCAAAGGTTTGATGAAAGATGCGGCAATCGCCGAACTTACGCAGCACGCAGCCGATGAGTTGCGTCATGCTACGCTCATCTCTGACCGCATCATCCAACTCGGTGGAACGCCAATTCTTCATCCCCGCGATTGGTTCACGCATGCTAATTGTGCCTACGAAGCTCCTGTCGATGGCTCTGTAATGCGCGTCCTTGAAGAAGCTTTACGGGGCGAACAGTGTGCTATTGGGATCTATTCTGAGTTTGCCATCTTCACCCGCGATAAGGACATCGTTACCTACGACATCGTTTCCCAAATTCTGGCCGACGAAGTCGAGCACGAAGAGGATTTACAAGCTCTCTACGACGACATTCAGGATGTTTTGGCCTCGCTGCGGCAATAGATTTAAGACAGCCTTTCTCTCTAATTTCTCCTTGTGGGCATCCAGAGGGCCCTTCGGGGCTCTCTTTTCAACCAAGAATAAAAACAACATGAAAACAAAACTCCTACTCTCCATCATCGCCATCGCTGCTCTGGCCGCCTGTGGCAAAGACGTATCGTTTGACACGCTTGAGACCGCACGCAAGCAGGCCAAAGAAAACGCCGAGTTCAACGCCCAGTCCTGGCGTGCCCAGACCCCGGACTACGCCCAGTTGTCGCTGATCTCCCGTGGCGACAGCAGCCAGACACCCGACTGCCCGCAGGGCGACGGGTGGGCCAGCATTGACCTGGTGAACCCTAACAACCCCGCCCAAAAGATTGCGCTCAAGTGCAGCACGGTGAGCGACTCAGTGGGCTGCCGTGAGGCTAACGACTTCAGGATGTCCCCGTTCGCCAACGAGGATGGCAGTTGCCAGCCGGTGACCAAGGTGCCCCACCCTCTGCCCAAGATCGCAAAGTGATCGTCATTGAAATCGTTGTCGGAATCCTCGCATGGAGTGCAGTCTGTTTCGCACTGGGCTTCATGAAATGAATAGGCTCTTGTGGTTTTTCTAAAACTGCAAGAGCCTTGTTAATTTAGCCTAATGGCGCATCCAGGAACGCGCTAAAGTGGCCCCTTCTGCCTCTTTTAGAGCCTCCATGGCAAAGGAAACCCTTTTGCCGAGGCAACAGCTAAAACTGTTGATTCCGAGGTCGAGGAGGGGAATTCAGCGGCGGATTCCCCGGCTTTAGCCGTGACCCAACAGCTAAAACTGTTGAATCTGGGAAAAAAGAGCTTGGGGTTCTTCAGACTATCTATTTTATTCCAAATCCAGGGATTTCATAGCCGCAGAAAAAGCTCCTTTCTTTTGCAAGAAAGGAGCTTTTCGTTTAGTATTTTTGTCCGGAGAGATTGAAGACGATGCTAGGGAGCAGGATAAGGAGTGACCGTGGTGGCGGGAGCAGTGGGGACAACAGTTGCTGTGCCACTTATGGGCGTTGTAGTGCCATAGCGCCATTGATGGTATTGTGTCCCGACGTTACCCATTTGAACTTTGAAAGCGGCGTTTGTTTCTTGCGGATTGTAGGTTAGAACGCGGCGTTCAAAAATTTGGAAGAGGATGGGGATTTCTTTCCCCCCGACCATGGTCTTTACCCAATAAGGGCCCGTGATGGGCAACCCAAAGACAAAGGTTGGGTTGTAGATTGCCGCATCAATGTACTTGCCATTTTCGTAGACTTTGCCGGTTTGGTTTTGGAAATCGGCGAAGGCCTGGGGAATACCATAAGCGCCCTCACTTTTTACCACGGTTGTCCCTGGGTCGCTGGTATAGGTCTCAAAAGTGGTAATGCTGCCATCAGGATTATAGAGGCGGGTCGCCGCCTTACCAATGTCGGCAGGATCAAAAACCCGCTGGTAAACCCGCCCCAGATCGGCGTAGGTTGGGAAGCAGGGGCTGCCGCTACAATCAAGATCGCCCATAGCGGAGACTTTCGCGGGGCCCCGATTATCAAAGGTGCTTTCGCCGACTTGCATATCGCCTGTAATCAACTCTTTGGGGAGCAAGCCGTTGGTGACATACCAAAGTGAATTGGGGTCAGCATCTTTCGCATGGTTGATCTCCATGCGGCTTTTCTCAAAGTATTGAACGGTCCGTTTGCCGTCGGGGGCTTCAATGAGTTTTTCTTCCATCCGCTCACTAAAGGCAGGGCCCCATGTCCAAGAGCGTGTCCCGCGTCCTTCACTGACCAGTAAGTCTTGGCGTTCCCAAACGCGCTGAAAATAGGAATTGCCGATAGTTGGTTTGGTTTGAGCAAATACTGAGCCGACGATCATCACCATGGCCGCAACTGTGGCCACTGCTAACCCTACATTTCGTTGCATACCTAAATTCCTTCTATGCTGTATAATCCACCTAAAACGAGATCTATTCTCGTCTTCACCGAATAAACAATCCTTTGAACATCGAGCTTCGGGAAAACTCCTTTGGGCAAATTTACCTCCTTGAATCAGGGCGGCATGGCTCCCTTATATGCTTAATTTCCCTTTGCTTGATAAACGTAAGCAAAGTGTAATTTTACGCCTGCGAAAAAGATTTTTCCTGGGGAGCAAATCCTAGGCCTATTCTAACAAATAATAGGCGAGAAGACAACTACAGAAGAACGTAGGCTTGGGCGCACAAAAAAAACCAGAGGACAAAGCCCCTGGCGTAACGACTAACGATTATGGTTGAAAGAACTTTTTGGGCTAGGCAACTAGTTCAGCACACCGTAGTTCTTCAAATTTTGCGTTCTCTGGCTGGTTAGAAACAACGCTATTGTGTTTGCTCTGCTGCCAAGCGGTGACAACCATGTCGGATGCTTCCAGGTAAGTTACGCCTGTCGTTTCAGAAATGGTGTTCATTAAAGACTTAACCATTTCAACATCATATTCCTTGACCATTCCTTCAACAAGCTGACGGCGGATTCGAGCGTGCATTATAGTTTCCTTTCTAAGATGCAAACTTGAGGCTTAGGTTTTTTGAGAGTCGTGGGCTATTTTCGCCTCTTAGTCCCACGACTCTTGCTTTATCGTACAATCCCGCTGTAAACTTTGTTGGTCAAGATGGAAGTTTCGGCTCATTTTAGGCAACTTCGGCGAGATCGGCTTCTTCCACTTGCTCAACGATCATGTGGTGCTGGGCAGCGTGGCGAAGGCGATACTCTAGGACGGCCATAAGCTCATCAGGGGCTACCGAGGCGGCGGCAGCAGAATTGGCCAAAGTGTAGCGGGCTGTCATATCAATGTTTCGGGTGTAAAGCACGTCGTTGGCGTTGGCGATGGTCGCCACAGTTTGTTCAACTGTCCATTGTTCGGTTAGGTTCCGCATGGTCTTGCTCCTTAATACATCAATGTTCACTAGTTTCGAGTGTTGGGCTGCAACTTTGCAGTAGCTTATGGATGTATAATAGCATACCCTTTGGATGAATACAACAATGCAGCAAGTTTTTTTGTTGTACCTTTTGTACAAACTCTCGCTCTTTCTGCATGATTGAAGAGAAACCTGCCAGGCTGGGGAACCTTGGCAGGTCTTTGATCCGCCCAAAAATACTAGGGTTGCAATTTCGGGCCCTGATTTGGCGGGGCTTTAGGCGGGGCCCTAAGCGGAACGGGCGTAGGCATCGGCCTGGACTGAGGAGGCACTTTCTTAGGGGCTGGAGCAGGCTGGGGCGCAGCAGGTTGCGCTGGGGCCACAGGTTTGGGAGGTTCAGCCACAGGTTTAGATGGGGCAACTGGCACTACTGGCTTTGGCTTACTCACCGCTGGCGCAGCAGGTCTCGCAGGTTGGACGACAGCAGGTCTCGCGGGTTGGGCGACAGCAGGCTTAACAGGCTGCTGAGGCACACCAGGTTTGAAGGGCTGGGCGGGCTGGGCAGGTTTGGCAGGCTGGACTGGGTTGACAGGCTGGACTGGAGTATCTGGAGCTTGGAACATCCAAGGATTACAGGTCTGAAAATTCCCCGAACTGACCATTCGATTGTCCGTTGTCATTGCCCCTTCGCCTTCGGAATTCCACTGATATTTCACGCGCTCGTCGGGATCGGGAGGCGGAAAATTCCAGACATAGAGCGTGCGTAACACGTCGGGCGAATATTTGCTGTTGGTCGGCAAACAATAAGGCTGTTTGGGGTTGCCCGTGTTTACAACCGTAAATTTCTTGTAGACATCGCAGGGAATCCGCACCTGTTTGAGCGACTGGGTTACAGTCATATTTTTGGTTCCAAAGAGCATTTCCCAGGTAAATAGCTCTTTATCATAACTGCCAAATGGCCCAGGTAAGGAACAAATCGGCATCGGTTGGACACTATTATCGTTGGGCAAACTAAAGTCAAGGGGCATCTTCTTTTCAGGGAAGGGGCTACTCAAAAGGTCATTTAGTTCAGGATTGAAGGCTGCATCTTGCGGATTTGTGCGCCGAAAGACCTCTTCCATCACATTGTGCCAAATAATGCCCCCACCCTGCAAACTCTCGACTTTCGAGGTAGGTTCATTATTATTGTTGCCACTCCACACGCCGACAGTAATGTATGGAGCATAACCAAGCGTCCAAGCATCGCGCCAATCGTTGCTTGTCCCCGTCTTGACGGCGGCAGGGCGCGAAACTTTGAGCGGGCTATTGAGACCCCAAATTGGTTTGCGGGCTTGATCATCGCTCAACATATTGCTGATGATACTGACCATTCCTGGGTCAACGACCTCTTGGCCCGCGCTTGGCTCATAATTCTCTAAAAGGTTGCCTTCGCTATCGGTAATCTTCAGAATCGGCGTTGGGGGAACATAACGCCCGCCATTAGCCAAGGTGTTATAGGCAGTTGTTAGCTCCAGCAATGTGACCTCGCCGCCGCCCAGCGTCAGCGATAAGCCATAATAGTTGGCTTCGCGCTGGAGACCGCTTTTAATTCCTACCCTTTTTAGCAAATTGAGCGTATAATCTATGCCAGCAAACTTGAGAGCCTTGATCGCAGGCATATTGAGCGAATTGGCGAGGGCCGTGCGAATGCGGAGCGGGCCATGCCATTTGCCATCGTAGTTTTCAGGCTTATACCATTCGCTTTTGGTCATTGGAAACTCGATAGGCACATCCCACAAAACCGAAGCAGGCGTTAAGCCTTTTTCCATTGCAGCGAGGTAGGTGAAGGGCTTGAGAGCTGACCCAGGTTGCCGCTCGCGGATGGCCACATTGACTTGGCCATCTAGCACATTGCCCTCTTGCCCCGGCGTTTTGGTCACGGTTACGGCGTTATAGTCTATGCTGCCGACCATGGCTAAAATCTGCCCGGTACGAGGTTGCATCACGACAACAGCCGCATTATGGATGTTACGGGCGTTGAGGTCTTGAATGTGTTTGGTCGCTTCGGCCTGCACCACGCTTTGCAAACCCAAGTCTAGGGTGGTATAGATATTGATGCCGCCGCTCCGCACAAGCTGTTGACCATACTTTTCCTCCAAGAGATTCCGCACGTAGAAGACAAAATGCGGAGCATTGAGCGGGATTTCCTGGGGCGCAAAGCGCAATTCCTCAGCGGCAGCAGCCTCAGCTTCTTCCTTCTGAATATAGCCAACATTTACCATCTGGCGCAAGACAGAGATTTGTCGCCATTTTGGAACCTCAATTCCTTCAGAGAGTTGATAGTTTGGATCCAACCAATTTGGCTCTAAACGTAAACCGCTCAGAAAGGGCCCTCGATCATCGCGCTGGGCGAAGAGAAGCGGATCATACTTGCTAGGCCGCTGGGGCAAACCTGCTAAAAGCGCAGCTTGGGCGAGGTTAATATCCTTAGCATGCGTTTTGAAATAGACATCACAAGCCGCTTCTATCCCATAAGTAAGGTTGCCGTAGTAAATCTCATTGAGATAGATGCCGAGAATGTCTTGCTTTGTATAGCTGTTGTTAAGCTCTTGGGCCATGAGAATCTCTTTGAGCTTGCGTTGATAACGGTTCTCATAGCTGCGCTCCTCTTCCGTGAGGATAATGTTCTTTACCACCTGCTGTGTAATCGTTGAAGCCCCACTAGCCTCTTCACCTGCGCTATAATTGCGATAAAGTGCTTTAGCAATCCCACTGAAATCTACGCCAGAGTTGGTGAAAAAGGTCTGATCCTCAATGGCAATTGTGGCTTTGATCAGGAGCGGCGAAATCTCTTTGAGCGCGACTTTGGTGCGTTTGCCTGCGTCAAAAAACTCATAGAGTAACGTGCCGTGGCGGTCAAAGATGTGGGAAGTGAGAAAGGGTTTGCGCTCTTGCACTGCCAAGACTCTGGGTTGCAGCAAGGCCGTAAAGTGGGCATAGGCCAGATAGGCCCCAGTTAGAGTAACGCTGAAGCTGGCTACGCCAAGCCCTAAGAGTGCCAGCAGAAACTGTCTTAGAAAGCGATTCCCGCGACTTGGGCCGACCTCGCGCCCGCGTTGCAAGAGCCGGGGGAAAAAGGGTCGCCGCGCTATTTGGCGACCACTATAGGTGAAACGAATATGCCGATTGCGAAACATCTTGCACCTTAACCTTTAATTAGAGGCTTGAAACCGCGGCTTTCGTAGGCTAGGAGCTTGCAAAAGTCGCGCTTGTCTAATTGTAACACGCTCGTTTGAAATTGCAAAGAGACTGGCTCGGTGGTCTCTCAGATCAGCCACCCGCCAGAATTGCGGTATGATAGGGCCGGCCCTCTTCGCGGGGACGCATAGCTTAGGCATTGGGCCTGGGCCTGTGAATAAAAAGGATCAACCGACCTATGGATTATCGAATTGCGGTCTTGCCAGGCGATGGCATTGGCCCCGAAGTAGTGGCCGAAGGCCTAAAAGTTCTGGCTGCTGTAGGGCAACACTTTAAGCACACCTTTGAAACTAAGACGGGATTAATCGGCGGCTGCGCGATTGACGCGACAGGGACAGCCTTACCTGAAACCACACTTGCGCTTTGTCAACAGAGCGACGCAGTCTTGCTGGGCGCGGTTGGCGGGCCCAAATGGGATGACCCGAATGCTAAGGTTCGCCCCGAACAGGGGCTATTGGGCATCCGCAAAGCCCTTGGCCTCTTCGCCAACCTCCGCCCTGTAAAGCTCCATCCCCTCCTCATCGACTCCTCGCCCCTCCGCAGCGAACGGCTGGTCGGCGTTGACCTGATCGTTGTGCGCGAGCTTACGGGCGGCATCTACTTTGGCGAAAAGCGCCGCGAGACTAGCGTCTCTGGGGAATGGGCCAGCGATCTTTGCCTCTACACTCAGGCTGAGATCGAGCGCATCGTCCAGGTCGCGGCGAAGCTGGCTCAGGCTCGGCGCGGCAAACTGACCCTGGTTGACAAGGCAAATGTGCTGGAGACTAGCCGCCTTTGGCGCAGCCTGACGACCAAGCTCATGCGCGAGCAGTTCCCCAATGTGCAGCTTGAGGTGATGTTGGTTGACGCTTGCGCCATGCACCTCATCCGCCGCCCCGCCGACTTTGACGTGATTGTGACCGAGAATATGTTTGGCGACATCCTCACGGATGAAGCCTCGATGCTGACGGGTTCAATGGGCATGTTGCCCAGCGCTTCGCTTGGAGCCGAGACTAAAGGCAAGTCCCGCATGGGCCTCTACGAGCCGATTCATGGCAGTGCGCCTGACATCGCAGGGCAGCAGAAAGCCAATCCTTTGGCGACTATCCTGAGTGTCGCGTTGCTCCTGCGCTATTCGTTGGGCCTGGAGGCGGAGGCGCGAGCCGTCGAGAAGGCGGTCAGCAAGACCCTGGAAGCGGGCATCGTGACTGCTGATATTGCCCATCCCGATCAAGCTATCTACCCCACAACGCTCGTCGGGGACGTTGTCGCCCAGCGCTTGAGCAGCTAAATCCGCCGAATCTGGCAGCCAATTTGGTTTGAACTTGGCAGCTACTTTGATCTAAAGTGGCTGCTATTTTTTCTGAATTGGCAGGCAGCTTGCGCTCGACCATCACGCAGGAGGCGTAAGACAGGCATCTTGCCTGTCCCTCGCAGGCTAGAAGCCCGCGCTACGCCAGAAGGCAGTTTTGATCTCGATGCCAGACACCTCGGTCTGAAGTGCCGGCCCCTCTGATTTGAACTCCCAGCCACTTTGATCTAAACTGGCTGGCAGGTGATTTTGAACTCCCAGCCCTCATTCTCATTCTCGCGTCCTGGAGAAGATTTTGAAGGCTGGTACTTTTAACCTTTATAGCATTTCTAAGGAGTTTTTCATGGCCTTGTTGACGGGAAAAAAGGGCCTCATCATGGGCGTGGCCAACGACCATTCGCTTGCGTGGGGGATCGCTAAAGCCCTTCACCAGGAAGGTGCTGACCTGGGCTTTACCTACTTAGGCGAAACTTTGGAGCGACGGGTGCGCCCGTTGGCAACCAGCTTAGATGCCAAACTGATTGCACCTTGCGACGTTACGGACGACGCGCAGATCGCTGCTCTGATGGCTCAGGCGAAGGAGGTCTACGGGCAGCTTGATCTCCTTGTCCACGGGATCGCCTTCGCGCAGCGGGAGGAGTTGAGCGGTGCGTACCTTAATACGACTCGTGCTGGCTTCCTCAAAGCGCTGGAAGTAAGTGCTTATTCGCTCACCGCACTCATTAAGGCCGCAGACGGTCTGCTGGCTCCAGGAGCTTCGATCCTTACTTTGACCTACCACGGGGCGCATAAGGTTGTCCCCAACTATAACGTGATGGGCGTAGCCAAAGCTGCTTTGGAAGCCAGTGTGCGCTACTTAGCGGCTGACCTTGGCCCGCGAGGAATCCGCGTGAATGCCCTTAGTGCGGGATCGATTCGGACCTTGTCATCGAGCGTGATCGGTGGTTTTCGGGCGATGCACAAGCAAGCCGCCGAGCTGGCCCCCCTGCGCCGCAACGTAACGATAGAAGATGTTGGAAAGACAGCCCTTTGGCTGTGTAGCGATTTATCAAGCGGGGTGACGGGGGAGATAACCTATGTTGATGCTGGCCTAAGCATCTTAGGGATTGGTGATCTGCCGCAAGGAGAGTAGCTGATGCAAGCTGAAGAAGACCTTAATGAGATTGAAACCGCTCCGCTTCTCGCGCCGACAAGGTTACTTCTAGTGCGGCATGGGGAGTCGATAGCCAACGTTGAAGGGCGGATGCAAGGGCTGGGAAACGACCCCTTATCGCCTCAAGGGAGGGCCCAAAGCCAACGGTTAGCAGCGTGGTTGGGGGCGCAAAAGGCTGAGATTGCTGCGCTTTTTGCCAGCCCCTTGCAGCGAGCGCGGGAAACAGCTTCCCTTCTTGCGGAGCGATTAGGCTTAGAGGTGCAACCGTATCCAGGGCTGGAGGAGATCGGCTTAGGCGACCTTGAGGAGTCTTCGGTTGAAGTGCTAACGGCGGCCTTGCGGGCTGGGAACATCACCCTAACCCATAGGGCTGAGGATCCGAAGGACTTTGTCGTAAGGGTAGTGGCAAGCATCTCAGAGATCGTGAACCTGCATCGGGGGCAGACCGTGGTGGTTGTAACCCATTTAGGAACGATCTGTATGGCCTTAGCATACTGGCAAGGGCAAGATATTAGCCGTGCTTGGGAGCTTCATGGAGATAATTTGCGAAACACGGCCATCTCCGAGTTGGTCTTTGGGGAGGAGGTTGTTTTAATCAGGCATAACTATGCCCCTCACTTAGATTAAGGGGCGTTGAAGGTCGAAGACAAAAGGCCTGGTGGACTCTTAAAGGTCTGCCAGGCCTTAGCTTGCGCTTTAAGTCGGCTTTACCTGCTACCAAGCCACTCCTGATAAAGCGCGGGAAAGCGGTTTTCCAGCAAGCTGTTGCGAACCTTCTCCATAAGGTTGAGGAGAAAGGCTACGTTGTGTAAGCTGACAAGGCGGATACCAAGGATCTCTTTCGAGCGGTAGAGGTGATGAATGTAAGCACGGGAGAAGGTCTGACAGGTCTGGCAAGGGCAACCTTCTTGTAAGGGGCCATCGTCCTCGCGTAAGGCTGCGTTTGTAACGTTCAAGTGCCAACGCCGGGCTGGGTCGCGGATGAGGGCGGTCTTATGGCGAGCCAGCCGGGTCGGGCTGACGCAGTCAAAAAGGTCAATCCCGCGCTTGACTCCCTCTAAGAGGTCGTCTACATCGCCGACTCCCAGCAGGTGGCGAGGAAGGTGAGAGGGAAGATGTGGGACGGTCATGTCTACTACTTCATACATTTGCGCCTTTTCACCTCCTAATGATCCGCCAATGCAGACCCCTTCAAAAGGGAGGGAGGTGATATATTCTGCGCTTTCCTTGCGGAGATTAGGGAATACTCCGCCGTGGACGATGCCAAAGAGGGCTTGGGAAGAAGGGGCTTGCTGATGATAATCTAAGCACCTTTTAGCCCAGCGATGAGTCCGTTCCATACTCTGGGCTGTGTACTCGTAACCATCATGAAAAGAGGGAAGTTCGTCAAAACAAAGGATTAGATCGGCTCCGAGGGCATGTTGGATTAGGATGCTGCGCTCAGGTGTGAAGGTGTGAAAGGAGCCGTCAAGGTAGGAACGAAAGACGACCCCTTCCTCCTTCACCTTGACCATCGAGGGGAGTCGTTGGGCCTGGAGCGGTCTGCGCCCCTTAATCTCATTAGCGATCCCGCCGTGGACAAGGGAGAAAACTTGGAAGCCTCCGCTATCGGTGAGGATGGGCTTGTCCCAAGCCATAAAGCGGTGTAAACCGCCATGGCGCTGGATAAGTTCATGGCCTGGCTGGAGGTAAAGGTGATAAGTATTGCCCAAGACGATCTGGGTCCCGTGGGCTTTGAGTTCTTGGGGACTGAGGGATTTGACCGTAGCCCGCGTCCCGACGGGCATAAAGACGGGCGTAGCGAGAGGGCCATGGGGCGTTTGGAGCAACCCAGCACGGGCGGGGCTGGTAGCATCTTGGGCAACGATGGTGAATGACATAGCGGCTGTGAGCGTCTCTTTCATAGGCTGATCAGGTGGCTTCAAGGCGTAAAGAAAACCCCACTGAGGATTTCAGTGGGGCGACTTGGCGATCTCGACTGGAGTCGAACCAGCAACCTTTGGCTCCGGAGGCCAACGCTCTATCCATTGAGCTACGAGATCACAACGAGGCTATTATAACTTAGACAGGGCAGAGTTGTCAAGTGGGGTTTAAGCTTCCCACGGCTTTTCGGTTTCGGGGGCATCCGCGATGCGAAAGGCTTGGCTTGCCAAAAGCGGCAATTCCTGCTCGCCATGCTCGGCGAAGGCTACGCGCAAAATGATTTCGCCCTCCTTTAGCTCTAAGGCTTGAAGGAAGCCGTCGCCATAGGAAGCGCAGAAGATTAGGTCGCCAGGCTGGAAGGGCACAGCGGCCAGAAGCTGGGCGTTAGCCGTTTCCAATGCGGGAGCAGGCTCTGGGCTGGGCAAACTCTCAAGCGTTACGGGAGCCGCTTCAGGAGCAACTTCGGCGGTCAAAGGCACTGCTTCAAGCACTTCTTCAAGCGTTACAGGAGCCGCTTCAGGAGCAACTTCGGCGGTCAATGGCACTGCTTCAAGCGCTTTTTCAAGCGTTACGGGAGCCGCTTCAGGAGCAACTTCGGCGGTCAATGGCACTGCTTCAAGCACTTTTTCAAGCGTTACGGGAGCCGCTTCAGGAGCAACTTCGGCGGTCAATGGCACTGCTTCAAGCACTTTTTCAAGCGTTACGGGAGCCGCTTCAGGAGCAACTTCGGCGGTCAATGGCGCTGCTTCAAGCGCTTTTTCAAGCGTTACGGGAGCCGCTTCAGGAGCAACTTCGGCGGTCAATGGCGCTTTTTCAAGCGCTTTTTCAAGCGTTACAGGAGCCGCTTCAGGAGCAACTTCGGCGGTTAAAGGCGCTGCTTCAAACACTTCTTCAAGCGTTACGGTTGTTTCTTCAACCGCTTCTTCAGCAACTTCGCTTTCCTGGGGCAAAAGGGTCGCCAGCCACGCTTGATCGTTTTGCACAACGGATTCCAACAAGGCATCATTTGCACAAGAAAGCGTAATCTGGTGGGCAAAAGGGAGGATTTCAGCCAGGTTTTCGGAGGCCCAAGCAGTCAGACCATTCCCGCCCGACTGAGCCTCAACGAAGTATAAGCGGCGCAAAGTAGGATCGTAAGCGGGCACAAGATCGGTGAACGTAGCTAAGGCCCGCAAAGGTAAAGCTGCTACCAAAGCCCAACCTGTCAGTTGCCCAAGCTCCGGCAAGGTGGCAGCGAGGTCGAGCCAGAAAGCCGGAGCCGCCCAGCGCGTCGTGAGAGGAGTTTCAAGCTGCTGGTCGCTGAAGATACTTTCCATCCGCGCTTCACGGTAGCCATAAATTTCTTCTTCAATAACCACGCGCCCCCAATGAATCGCTTGCTCATTGCAGCCGTGGCAAAGGACTTCCTCGCGCACCTCAACCTTGCAACGCCGCAGGGGAAAGGTCCGCCGTTTGGGATCATCAACGCGCAAGGTCAAAGCATTGGTTTCAGCATCCCGATAGGCAACACCACTCCCGCTCCGGCCTGGAGGAAGGGTCGCTTCCTGAAAACCCCAGCGATTAAAGGCCGCTGGGTCAAACAACCCAATCAACCCACCTCCCTCATTGTAAAGGAAGGAAACCGCCTCACCCGCTGCTTTAAGCCCCAAACCTTCATAAGGGTCACCTGCCGCAGACAAAGGTTGCCAAGCGATGTTTTGATTGTCGGGCAACTGACTTAACCAATTGCGCTCGACCAACCGCTCGACCAAATCTGTCGCTTGCCAAGCAAGAACTTCGGGAGCCGTAAGAGGTTGTTCCATTGCCGCGCAGAGAAGGTGTTGGGCCGTGATAAAAGTATTTTCAGCAGGTGCAAACCAAGCAGGTGGCTGCCGCGCTTCCAGCAAATCGCTTGGCCTTTGGGCCAGGGCCCGCTCCGTAAGCGAATTGCCCAAGACCACCAGCACGAGTTGTGCGCCACCGGCCAACGCTTTGTGCAGGGGCAAATGAGAGCTAGGATAGCCCGCAAAGATTTGCACGGGAGCCGCATTCGGCTTAGTCCCCACGCTAATGCGGCTGGATGTCCCAGCTAAAAGGGCGATTAAGGGCAATTCAGCTTCTTCGCAAGTAATATGCACCCGAAAGCCCTCGAAGTTAAAAGCTCGCGCCAGCGCCACGGCTTCCGCCAGTCGCTCCTCGCCCGATTGCCAAACCGCTAAGACCGTCGCGGGAAGCTCATCGTCATTGACGGGGATAATGCGCCAGGGCTGGCCCGTAAGGGTAAACAAATTTGTGGCCGCCTTGGTGACTTCGCCCAGCGTCGCCAAGCGCATGGGCGGTTCTTGCGCCGGGTTTAGCCGTGAACTGCGCCAAAGCAGCCAAGCCAAATGCGCTGCCGCCACTCCGCTATAATGTTCGGCATCGGCGACCAGAATCAGGCGCAGCTTGGCCCAAAAAGGCAGCCAGGCTCGATCATGGTAGCGCAACAACCGTTCGTGTAAAACTTCAGGTGTGGTCAGCAGAATCGCCGCCCGACTGGCAATGCGGGGCGAAGTTTCGCTTTCAACATAAGCTGGTTCAAGGGGCACGGGCAAATGCTGGTTGAATTCATGCATTGCGGCCCAATGAATTTCAGCCAAAGTCTCAGTGGGGACTACAAAGAGCGCCTTTCCACCTGGGTGACTCTTCAAATCCTCGTTTAAGAGCAACTGAAGCGTTTGGCGGCCAAGCGACCCATTTCCTAATAAGCAAAAAGATTCGCGCTGGCGCAGCGCCGCCAAGGCCAAAGCCTGATGGGGGCGAAATGGCTCGGTGGTCATTGAGGTCCAGGCTTGGGCCAAGGTGGGGTTGAGGGCTAAATGATCGATCTCTTCCCCAGAACTCGATTCCAGCGAATGAAGGAGCAAGAGCGGGTTTTGCTTATCGCGCCCGCGCTGGCCCGCGAGGGCCCGCAACATTTCCACGAGTGAGCGTTCAGCCATCAGCATCTAACTTCTGCTTCTTGTATAGCGGGCAGCGCCCAGAGCTTCCGAAATTCAAGGCCTATTGTAGCACAGACCGTAAGCGGCAGTTGCAGCCATGCTATAATGCAACCAATGTTAAACAGGCAAGTCGAACAGGCTTCCAGCCTGGGGCTTAATTGTCTTAAAACAGACCAAAAGGCCTGTATTTATGAGGTGTGTATGATCAGCAACCGAATTTTGACAATCCAGGGTTACCAAATCTATCTCCAGGAAGCAGGCAGTGGCCCACCAGTGCTTTTATTGCATGGCTTTGCTGGTTCTTCCAATGAATGGCTCCCGACTCTCGAAGTCTTGGCGCAAAATGGCTACCACGGCATAGCCATAGACATCCTGGGCTTTGGGAAATCGGCTAAACCTTTGGAGGCCCCTTACTCGCTGGCCTTTTATGCGGAACTTTGTAAGGAAGTGTTGGCCCAGCTAGGGCTAAAAGAAGTCATTTTGGTGGGCCATTCGATGGGCGGGAAATTGGCTTTGGCCACAACGGTCCTTTATCCCCAGTGCGTCAAAAAGCTCTTTTTGGTGAGTCCTGACGGCTTTATGGAAATCCCCCTATTGATGAAAAAGGGAGGAGCGTCGCCATTGGTGGGCGCAGCGCTTACTTGGCTTTTGGCCCGCCCAAAACTCGTGCGCCTGCAATTGGAAGCGGCATTTTATGCTCCGGCGCTCTATCTCACGCCAGCGGTTCTGGCGCAAGCCAACGAAGCGCTTGGCCTGCCCGAAAATCGGCGGCTGATGGCTTTGTTGAGTCAACGCTATGAGCAGCTTGACCTTCAAGAAACTGGGCTGCGGGCCCGTTTGCCAGAACTTCGTTGCCCAACCTTGCTCGCCTGGGGCGAGCAAGATCGGATTCTTGAGCCAAAGAGTGGTAATGTGGCCCAGCGTGAGCTTCCCGCTTCCCGCTTAGTCTTTTTTCCGCGTTGTGGCCATTTTCCGCAGGTTGAGGCTTTTCGAGCCTTCCACGGCTTAATGTTAGGTTTTTTGGCCGCCTAAGTTTGGTTAGTTGCGGTCTACCAAACTCAGCACACTTTGGCGCATCCAATGCAAGCGCTGATCCATGCCTTCGGGCCGAATCCGCAAATCCTCATGCAATTCCCCGACCAGCATCCGAAACTCACTAATTGGGCCTTTGTTCTGTTCGGCACTCTGCCCGTAGGCGCGGTCAAGGGAAATGCCTACCATAACTAAAACCTGCTCGACCTCCGCAACATCATTGCTGTGCAAAGCGGCTTCCGCATCAGCAAGCTGGCTGGCGGCCCGCACGAGGTAATAGGCACTCCAAAGTCGTCGCTGTTCGGCCTGGAGTTTGCCGATGGGATTGCCTTCGGCAAGCTCCGGCAACGGCTCGGCAGGCTCCGGCAACGGCTCGGCAAGCTCCGGCAACGACTCGGCAGGCTCCGGCAGCGGCAGCGGGGGAACCGTGCTAAATGAGGTCGGGTAAAGGTCGGGGAGGCTTGTGGGCCTGCCCAGCGCCTCTTCCGGGGTATTCAAGGTGGGAGCGGGGAGAATAACCAGCGTGGGAGCCAAAAAAGTGAACGAGGGCGTGGGCAAAAAGGGTGGCTCTTGTGATTGGTGAGCGCCGAATTGCGTTTGCAACCCTAAGCTCACCAGCACGGAGGCCACCGCCGTCAGGAGAAAAGGTAGCCCAGCCTTGAGGCGGGCCAGCCAAGCTGATTCGGAACCTGGCTGCAACATAAATAGACTGCGATAAGCCTAAATTTCATTGACGAGTAAAATGGATTGCGCGATCTCTTTCATCGGCTTGCGGGTATTCATGGAACTCTGTTGAATGCGCCGAAAAGCCTCTGCTTCGGTAAGATTATGCTTTTCCATCAAGACTCCTTTGGCTCGCTCGACTAATTTGCGCGTTTCTAAGGTCTCTTTGAGATCATTGATTTGGTGATCTACTGCCAGAAACTCTTGATAGCGGGCCAGCGCGATCTCAATCGCGGGGAGCAATTCAGCATCGCGGAAGGGTTTGACAATGTAATTGACCACGCCGGCTTCTTTAGCCCGCTCGACCAACTCGCGGTCTGAATAGGCCGTCAGAAGCAAAACAGGGGCGATCTTCTCCTGGGTCAAAATTTTAGCGGCCTGAATCCCATCCAAGCGGGGCATTTTAATATCGACTAACACCAAGTCGGGGCGCAATTCTCGCGCCAAATTGATTACACTTACCCCATCACCAGCTTCCCCGACGACCAAATAGCCCAACCCGACGAGGGTTTCTTTCAAATTCATCCGAATCAGCGACTCATCATCGGCAATTACTAATCGCGTTTGCGCCATAGCGCACCTTTTCCTTATCCCAAATAGAGGGTTTTTGCTTCCAAAAAGTGAATAAATTATAACACAGGCCCAGAACCTGGTCAATTAAAGCGGCCAAAACTTGCGCGGATAAAGCTCAAGTTAGAAAATCTCAGCGACCTTAATCATTTGCTCGCGTTCCGGCCCCACCGAAACGGCTCCCAGCCGAGCGCCGACCAATTGACACAGACGGGCTACGTAGACTTGCGCTTCGTCGGGCAAATCCTGGAAGCGCCGAATGTCGCTGGTCGGGGTTTGCCAACCCGAAAATTCTTCATAAATTGGTTCAACTTGCTCTAAAACAGCAACGGTCATGGGAGGATATTCGATCACGGAATCATGCAACCGATAGCCAACACAAACTTTAATGCGCGGAAGCGAATCCAAAACATCGAGTTTGGTAATCACTAGCGTATCAATGCCATTGATTTCGGCGGCATAACGGCCCATTACTGCATCAAACCACCCAATACGGCGGAGGCGACCTGTGGTTGTGCCCACTTCGGCCCAGGGTTTACCAATTTGGCGGAGGACAGCGGCTTCAGGATCATCTTTGCCAAGCTCAGTTGGGAAACAACCTTGGCCAACTCGTGTGGTATAGGCTTTGCAAACCCCAATCACCGAATTAAGTTTGCTGGGGCCAATCCCCGCTCCCTGGCAAGCTCCCGCCGCGCCAGGAGGAGAAGATGTTACATAAGGATACGTGCCGTGGTCAATATCTAACATTGCACCTTGGGCCCCTTCCAGCAGAATCGCCAAATCCTTCTCCAGCGCCCGATGCAAAATGGGATGCACATCTACAACATGTTCGGCCAAGCGATGCCCATAATCTAAGTAGCGAAGATAAGTATCGTGAAGCGAAATCGGCTTGACCCCATAGACTTTGGTCAACATTTGGTTTTTATCTTCCAAAACCGCTCGCAGTCGCCCCAAAAGAGTCTCTTCATGCAAAAGATCATCGGCCCGAATGCCATTGCGATTCATTTTATCGGCATAAGTTGGCCCGATTCCGCGTCCCGTCGTCCCAATCTTAGCATCGCCACGGGCTTGCTCCTGAATTTGGTCTTGCAAAACGTGGTAGGGCATAATAATGTGGGCCCGCCCACTGATAAAGAGCTTATTAGTTTGAATTCCACGCTCGCGCAGCGCGTCAATTTCTTGCAATAAGACTTCAGGGTCAATAACCGTACCACTGCCAATAATATTGACGATATTCGGATCAAAGATGCCCGACGGGATCAGGTGCAGTTTGAAAGTGCCATATTGATTGACTACGGTGTGGCCAGCGTTATTGCCGCCGGTGCAACGCACCACCAACCGCGCTCGACTCGCCAACCAATCTACAATATGACCTTTTCCCTCATCCCCCCATTGCGCCCCGATTAGTGCGACGACTGGCATAGCTTGCCCTCTCTGTTTGGCTTGCCCAAAAATAAAAAAAGAATAACACCCATGGCTTGGCCGGCCAAGTTCTTCACGGGCCCCTATTATAGCGCAGACTCGCCCCGCTGTGTGCAAGCGACCTTTATCTTTGAAAACTATAGATTCAAAAGGTTTTGAATCACGCTTGATCTGCTTTTTTAGAGGATTTCCTGGAACTTCTCAAGCGCTTCGTCAATTTGTTCAGGTTGAATAATCAAAGGTGGGAGGAGTCGAATAACATCTTCGCCGGCGGTGGCGACAAGTAAGCCTAAGTCTTGCGCTTTTTCACGAATTATGGCTGCGGAACCATTGATTTGAAACCCTCGCATTAGCCCTTTACCGCGCAATTCTTTGATTTGAGCAGGTTTGCTCAGAGCCAAACGTTGCAAAGCCTCTTCAAAATAGCGACTCATCGCCTGAATATGGGCTAAGAAAGTCGGCGTGCTGATTCGGCGGAGAACAACCTCCGCAACCGCCGTGACCAAAGGCCCACCACCAAAAGTCGTCCCGTGGTCGCCAGGGTGAATCACATTGGCCACGGCCTGAGTTGTCAAAAGAGCGCCCAGCGGCAATCCGCCTGCTAAAGGCTTGGCCGTCGTCAAAAGATCGGGCTGAATTTGGGTCTGTTCGTAAGCCCAAAGCGTTCCCGTGCGCCCCAGCCCACATTGAATCTCATCGGCAAGCAACAAGGCTTGATGCTTATCACAAAGTGTGCGACAGCAATTTAGGAATTCATTGCTGGCGACTTGCAAACCACCTTCGCCCTGAACTGGCTCAATAATCAGGGCGCAAACATCGTCGCCCATCGCGGTCTCTAGGGAATTTGCATCATTGAAGGCCGCAAAACGGACATTGGGCATGAGAGGCATGAAGGGTGAACGATATTTCTCTCGCGCCGTGAGCGCTAAAGCTCCCATTGTACGCCCATGAAAAGAATTTTCAAAAGCTACAAAAGTCGTTTTCCCTTCCCCATATTGCTCACGGGCATATTTGCGGGCCAGCTTAATCGCCGCTTCCACTGCTTCAGCGCCGCTATTGGTAAAAAAGACTCGCGCAAAAGCTGGGCTTAGGCTTATCAACCGTTTGGCCAGCGCGATACTTGGTTCGGTATGATAGAGATTGGAAACATGAAGGAGCTTTTGCGCTTGAGCTACCAGAGTCTCAATGACTTCTGCATCCCCGTAACCCAGGGCATTGACTGCAATCCCTGCGACAAAATCGAGATAACGCCGACCTGTGGTATCATAAAGATAGACTCCCTCCCCCCGTTCGAGGACAAAATTCGGGCGAGCGTAGGTCGGGAGAAGGTAAGTTTGGGCAGCTTGAATGATCTCGGTCATAGTCTAATGCGGTAAGGAATTCCCTGCTTTAGTGGGAGAGGCCTTGCCACAAACATCCTTTCCTAATCACGGCTGGTAAAAGCGTTAGAGTTTTGCCACTATAACTTAGCGGAGGTCATTATAGCATATCTCTGAAGCGCTAAACCCGCGAGAGAAAGAACCCCGTGAAGCAGCCCCAGTTGCCTTTGGGAAAGCCAAATCTTGCGGGAGTGACCAATCAATGCTATACTTTTAAGCAGTTTCGCGGCTCCCTTGTCATATAGCTTAGGCACAGACTGATTAAACAAACCGTACAACTCTAGCAAAAGTAAGAACAGTGTTGGGAACATTGCGGAATTGGCATGTTTCCAGCAAAGGTAGCAATCTAAGATGGCTGATCGACTCTATGATAAGTTTACCAAGCGGGCCAAACAAGTCTTACAGTTGGCCACCGATGAGGCGCATTCCTTTAATCACCCTTATGTGGGTACTGAGCATATTCTGCTAGGCTTAATCCGCGAGAGTGAGGGGATTGCCGCACGGGTTTTAGAAGATTTGGGGATCAAACTGGTTCAAGCCCGGAGCGCCGTAGAGTTTATCGTTGGCGCTGGGGAAGGGATCCATCAGACCGAGCAAGAGCTTACGGCCCGCGCTAAAAAAGTGATTGAGTACGCAATTGAAGAAGCGCGGCGCTTGAATCATCACTATATCGGGACCGAACATCTGTTGCTGGGGTTGGTGCGAAATGGCGAAGGGGTGGCCACAGGGGTCTTGGATATTATGGGGGTTTCTTTAGATCAAGTTCGCAACCAAGTTATGCGAGTTCTGCGCCACGGCATAGCCGCTAACGCGGAACGGGGAACCTCCGCCACCCAACCGCAAACGCAGCAGCGTCAAAGCAAAACCCCTTACTTGGATGCTCTGGGGAATGACCTTACAGAGATGGCCGAAGCAGGAAAGCTTGATCCCGTCATTGGTCGCCAAGCTGAGATTGAGCGTGTGATTCAGATTCTCTCCCGCCGCACCAAGAATAACCCGGCTTTGATTGGGGAACCTGGGGTTGGGAAGACCGCGATTGTTGAAGGGTTGGCCCAACGCATTATTCAGGGCGACGTACCTGATACCATTAAGGGCAAACGGGTCGTAGCTTTGGATATGGGGGCCCTTGTTGCGGGGACAAAGTATCGCGGGCAGTTTGAAGAACGGCTCAAGCGCGTGGTAGATGAGATCAAAGAGACGCGCTGTATCCTCTTTATTGATGAATTTCACACCATCATCGGGGCGGGAGGAGCCGAAGGGACGCTTGATGCTGCTAATATCCTCAAACCCGCTTTGAGTCGGGGAGAGCTTCAGACCATCGGCGCGACGACCCTTGATGAATTCCGCAAATATATTGAACGCGATGCCGCACTGGAACGCCGTTTCCAGCCGATCATGGTTGATGAGCCTTCGGTGGAGGATACCATCAAAATCCTACGGGGCATCCGGAGTCGTTATGAAGACTTCCACCGCTTGCAGATCAGTGATGAAGCGCTGAAGGCCGCCGCGATTCTCTCTGCCCGTTATGTTCCAGACCGTTTTCTACCCGATAAAGCGATTGACCTTATAGACGAAGCCTCTAGTCGGGTTCGGATGTACCGCTCGACTACTCCGCCTAAATTGCGAGATGCTTTACGAGGTCTGGAAGCTTTGCGAAATGAGCGGGAAGCTGCTTTAACGGAAGAGCAGTTTGCGCTGGCTGAGAATTTGGCCGAACGTGAACAGCGGATGTTAAGCCGGATCAGTGCTATTGAGCTTGAGATAGGGGTCAGCCTAGCTGACCGTTCGAGCGACCATCCCTACGTCACGGAGGATGACATTGCAATCGTGATGGGAATGTGGACGGGAATTCCTGTCAAGCGGCTTAAAGGGGATGAAGCGGCGCGGTTGGTTCACATGGAAGGGGAACTGCATAAGCGAGTAATCGGACAGGAAGAGGCGGTTGTTACTTCGGCCAAAGC